>Ga0315905_10002011_pt1 | contig 21521 bp, 20 predicted proteins | sample LakEriMetagenome_5_FD_203522 | JGI IMG/M metagenome (GOLD analysis project Ga0315905, IMG submission 203522) | Freshwater fungal communities from buoy surface, Lake Erie, Ohio, United States - Buoy 4 MA121 | ecosystem: Environmental > Aquatic > Freshwater > Lake | place: USA: Lake Erie, Ohio...
TGGTGTTGGCGATCGCATGCACCTCGTCGACGATCACCGCGCGAAGATCACAGAAGAACCGCTGCGCGTGTTCCGACGCCACCAGCAACGCCAGCTGCTCCGGCGTCGTCAGCAGGATATCCGGCGGCTTCGCCCGCTGCCGTTGCCGTCGCGAGGCGGGCGTGTCGCCCGTTCGTGTGTCCATCGAGATGTCGAGCTGCATCTCCTCGACAGGCCGCCCAAGATTGCGCGCCACGTCGGTTGCCAGCGCCTTCAGCGGCGACACATAAAGTGTATGCAGCGCCGGATGCACGCGCGGCGGCGTCTCCGCGAGCTCGATCAGGCTTGGCAGGAACCCCGCCAGCGTCTTGCCCCCGCCGGTCGGCGCGATCACCAGCCCGCCTTGCCCCCGCCGCGCTGCGTCGATCAGGTCCGCCTGGTGCGGACGCAGGTTCCAGCCACGCGTAGCGAACCAGTCGGCGAAGCGGGCCGGCAACAGGCTGGGCGGTTTGGGATCGTCGGCCATCGACCGACCATAGGCTGGGCGACAGGACAGGTTAAGGCGCCCTGCCCGGTCCTTAACCCTTTGATAGCCATGTAGGCGCAACATCTTTCGTCATGACAGTCTCAATCCGCGTATCGCTCCTCCTCAGCGCCCTCGCCATGGCGGGTGTGACCGCTGCCTTCTCCGCGCCTCCTGCTGAAGATCACGCGAGCCCAGCGCCTGCCGCGTCCGACGTTTCCGACACCAAGGCCGTGTCTCACACATCCCACTGGAGCTATGCCGGCGAGGGCGGACCCAGCCATTGGGGCGAGCTCGCTCCCGAGAACAAGCCCTGCGCCATCGGCGGCCAGCAATCGCCCATCGACCTTACAAACCCGCTGACCGCCAGTGTCGCGGCCCCCGCCGCGCGCTGGTCGCCGGCGAACGGCGCACAAGTCGTCAACAACGGCCACACGCTCCAGGTCAATGTCACGAGCCCGGGCAGCCTTCAGCTCGCCGGCAAGGACTACGCCCTCAAGCAGTTCCACTTCCACCACCCGTCCGAACACACAATCGACGGCAAGTCCTTTCCGCTCGAAATCCACTTCGTCCATGCCGCCCCCGACGGAGACCTCGCCGTGATCGGCGTCATGGTCGACGGTGGCGCGGTCAATCCGTCGCTCAACCCCATCTGGGCAGTGGCGCCTGCGAAGGAGGGGACAGCCGAAGCCGCCGGCCAGATCGATCTGGACGCTTTCCTCCCGAAAGACTCCAGCCTCTATCGCTACGAAGGCTCGCTCACGACGCCGCCTTGCTCTGAGACTGTGCACTGGACGGTCATGTCGACACCGATCACGGCCTCGCCCAGTCAGCTCGCCGCCTTCGCCCAGCTCTTTCCCATGAATGCGCGCCCCGTTCAGCCACTCAACCGCCGCTTCATCCTCAAGACGTCCGGCTGAACCGCCACCGCGACGCGCGCCATAGCCATGGCGCGGTGACGAACACGATCACGCCAAACACCGTCAGGCCGATCAGCACCCAGTTGAAGCCGTACTCGAATGTCGGAAACTGCGTCCAGTTGACGGCCAGCGTCGTCGCCATCGTCGCCACACCCAACGCCACGCCTGCACGCGGATGCGTCAGCATCAGCCAGAACACGACCAGGTCCACCGCGCAGACGCCAAACCAGAACCACACGGCCCATTCCGGCGCAGGTCCGTGATAGAGCAGGCTGCCATTCACCCACAGCCAGCCAAAGTGCGACACGCAGCCGAACACGAAGCCCCACGCCAACCCAACACGCACCCGATCCGCCACATTCATCGGTGCGCGCCCCGTCACGCCAGCATCTTCCTCAGCCGCGCATAGTCCGCTTTCGAATTATGCCGCCTGTCCATCGGCACCTCCTTCACCAGCACGACCGCGATATCGCCCAGCATCTTCGCGCGCGCTGACATGTCTGCCGCATTCAATCCGTCACCCGCCAGCGCGAGCCGCGCGCGCCCGTCGCCCGCCAGCAGCGCCGCCTGCCGAATGCCCGGCCAGCTCAACGCCGCCGTCTCCACCGCAAACGGGAACAACCCGCAACTCGCCGCCTCGCGTCGTCCCAGCAGCCACAGCCGTCCCTGCTCATCAATGCGCGCAGCATCGCCCGTGCGATGCCACAGCACGCCATCGCGCACCGACTTCGTTGAGACGTCATCCGCCGGATCGAGATAGCCGCGATTCACATGCGCGCCCGCCACGAACACTTCATGGTCGCGCAGCTCGACAGCAATCTCGACGATGGGCTTGCCCGCCAGCAGCCCGGCGCCCTCGGCCATCGCGCGCCAGTCTGCCTCCGCCACGTCTTTCAGCTCCAGATGCGCAATCGGCTCCGCCTCCGTCGATCCATACACCGCATGGATCGCCGCATTTGGCGCAGCCTTCGCGACGGCGCGGAGCAGGTTGGGATAGACCGGCCCGCCGCCCGTGAAGATCGCTTCCAGCTGCGCCATCGGCGCCGCGCCCTCAACAATGCGCGATACCACGGCCGGCGGCGCAACAATCCTGTTCACGCGATGCCGCACGATCTGCTCGCGCAGCTTCCCGCCATCCAGCATTGCAGGCCGCGTCAGCTTGCCCGCCGGGATAACGCTCGTCGCCCCCGCCGCGAGGTTCGACAGGATGAACACCGGCAACGAGATCAGATCCACATCGCCCGGCTTCGTCCGCCGCAGGTCTTCCAGCAGCCGATGCTGCAGCATCAGGAAGTCCGCCGAGCGCACGATCCCCTTCGGCCGCCCCGTCGATCCGGACGTGAACGTGATCAGGGCAGGCGCATCCCCCGTCAGATGCGCCAGCGGATCACCAGCCCCCGCATCGTCATCGAAATCCGGCAACGGCTTCAGCCGCTGCAATTCCGGAAACAGCATCCGCACCACATGCCCGATACCTGTCGTCGCGATTGTCCTGGGCCTCACCATGTCCACCGCGACACGCAGCCCCTTCAGCCCTGCCGCGGGCTCCGGAAACATCGCAACCGCACCGAGCCGGAACATCGCCAGCAAGGTCTCGTAGAGCTCGACCGAAACACCTCGCGCGATCAGCACGACATCGCCTGCGCCAACGCCCGCACGCGCATACGCCAACGCCCGCACCGCCGACGCCCGCGCCAGCTGCGCATAGCTCGTCACCCGACCATCCGCAGCAATGATCGCCGCCGCATCCGGTCGCGCCGCCGCCTGCGCGAGAAACGTCTCGACGAGATTCAAAGCAGACCGCCCCACAGCGCATAACGCCGGAACACCTTGCCGCCCGTCCTGTCGCTATGCGTCGCCGAGAGATTGCTCTCATGCATCAGCGCATGGATCACATCCACAAACCCGCGCGCCTTCACCCGCGCATGAAACGCATTGGCCATCATCGATCCACCGCCCTTCGCGCGCGATGCATACGTCTTCAGGATCACCGTCTTCGTCTGCGCCCCCTGGACCAGATTGGGAACAGCAAACAGAAACCCCTTCAGCTCACCCGCCTCATCCTCGAGCAGCAACACAAGCTCCGGGTCGACGGCCGGCAACACCGGCCGATAGCTTGCGAGAAAATGCTCCAGCCCGATGGGTTGATAGAAACGATTGTCCGCAAACGCTTCCAGCGACAGCGCATGAACGCGTGTCAGCTCCTGCTCGGCGCGCGCCGGGTCAAAATTCCGCAACCGGAGTCCCGCCGGCGCCGCCGACGCACCCGCCGCCACATCGGCAGATCGAACCGCCGACACATAGCGCGACACCACCGAAAGCCCAGACTGCTCGAACGCTTCCACATAATGCGCCGGATTCGACGGCTCCATCAGGAAGGGCGCCCGCCCGTCACTCTCGACGACCAGCCGATGCTTGCCCCAGGTATTCCCATCCATCGGCCCCAGCACAGCGCCAAAACCCTCGGCCTTCAGCGTCGCGATCGCCTCGCGTATCGCCCGCGCGCCCGCTTCCGCCGTATCACACGCGAACGCTCCCAGCGCCGCCGTGCGCCGCCCCTCCAGGGATGGCGCGTCGCGGAAAATGGTGAGGCTCGCGCCTGGCATTGCGATCACGTCAGTCATGGCGGCGACAACGGCAAGGCGATCAGACCCACAAACATGCACACACCACCAAGCACCAGCCACGGCCGGTCATAGTCCCGGCGCCGCAGGAACCATCCGACCAGCGCGATCCCGACAATGCCGAATAGCCCGACCAGCGTAAACAGCAGCGCCGGCTCGCTTTGCCCCTCCGCCCAGTAGGTGCGGATCGACATGGCGCCCCACGCGATCACGACAGCCACTGACGCTCGCCACACATTCCTTGCAAAGCGCGCAGCAATTCCCGCCGCCAGACCGGCGAAGGAAAGATTGAAACCATGGATCGTGTCCAGGCGTGCGAAATTGCTCACGACGAAGTAGAGCAACGCAATCGCCGTCACCACCACCAGCAGGTTCAGCGCATCATGCGGCGGCCTGTCCGGCCTGCGGATGCTGAGGGCGGCAATGTAGGTCGCCACCGCCACAGCCGGCGTCACGATGCTGGTCGGCTCCGCAAAGATCGCGATGCAGAAGAACAGCGTCGATCCCACCGCCAGGAAATGCCGCTCTTCTCCCGGCCGATGCCGTGTGACCAGAAGCAGGGCGATCAGCAACAGCAGAAACACCGTCGCGAGCGCCGTCAGGCCCGGCGCACCCATATAGAGCAGGTTCGACAGCAGGAAGTAGAGCCCCAGCGGAATGAACAGATTGTCGAGCCCCCGCCAGCTCGCCGCCTCCAGCAGCGCGCCGAACACCGCGGTGATGAAGGCCAGCAGCACAGCCTCGCCGCGCCCGATGTCCGTCAGCATCAGGAACGCGATCAGAGACAGCAGCCACGCGGTCATCGCAAACGCGACCACGCCCTCGACGCTCTTCTTGCCATCCTCCACCTCGAACACGCGCCGGCCATAGCGCGAGCCAACCAGCGCACTCGCCGCATCGCACAGCGTCAGCACCAGGATCGGAAGGATGTAGAGAATGTCCCCCGGCGGCGCTTTCTGGTGCATCGTCGTCGAGATGAAGTGCCCCTCCTTCAGCCAGAACAGCAGCGCCACCGCGATCGCAAACAGCAACTCGCCATAAGACTTGCGCGCGACCGCATGGAGCCCGCCGCCGAGGCTGGTCCGCGCCACGCCGCGCGCCGCGACGAACACAAGCAAGGCCAGCGCACACGTCGCACCGACCTCCCACGCCTCATCGAACACATAGGGGAAAGTCAGGCAGTAAAGGCCGAGGCTGATATGCACCAGCTTGCGGCCAACCTCGGGATCAAGCCGCGCCAGCTTCGCCAGCTTTGACACGCCCCACAGCACGCCCGCCAGCAGGATCACCGACCCCGCGATCTTCGCCAGGCTGGGAAGCAGCGCCTCGTTCACTTCACGGTCTCGATCACGAAGTCCGAATAGAAGAACGCCTTGTCCAGCGGCTTCAGTTTCGCCTCCAGCGGGCCATCCGTCGTCACCCGATCAGCCAGCGACGCAGGCGCGCGTCGCGGCGCCATCATGTTCCAGTAGGCAATCCGCGCCCCCGGCCGCGATGCCGCGAGAATGCTCGCATAAGCCTGCGTGTGCGCCGCCGGCGACATGTACTCGAAGATATCGGAGAGGTTGAACGCATCGGCCTTCACGCCTTCTTCCGCCAGCGTCTCCACCGTACAGAGCCGCACCTCGAGCCGGTCCAGCCGATCGCGGATCGTCTCGAACCGCTCCAGCTCCAGCGCGCGCGGCAAGGCCTCGCCATGGCAGCCCTTGAGGATCCAGTGCAGGTACGGATTCGACGCCGGATCCTGATCGACAAGCGCCTTGCGCGTCAGCCGCGCCACCTGCGCCGACGGCCCGCCCTCGACATGATCGAAGAACGCGGGGTCGCGCCCGAGCCGCCCCATGACGAAGCGCGAGAAGAACACCTTCACCAGCATGCGCCAGCCCCAGATGTTCCAGCTCTTGTCGTAGAACGCCCCGCGCGCATCGGCATCGCGCGGACGCAGCAGCGCGTCGATCGTGTCCTTGTTGTGCACGAAGGGCAGAACCCATTCGCGGAAGGTGCGGAAGTATCGCTCGAACTTGCCCACGCCCCCGACGCCATACTTCGCAACATCATCCCTGATGGCGGCCCAGAACGCCTGGTCTTCGTCCGAAAGCTGCGAGGCGGAATGCTCGAGCAGATGCCGCCGCCGCCCGGATGGCCGCGACCCCATCAATTCAAGAAACTCCTCATGGCTGTGCGTCCGGTACATTGCCATCCGCATCCGCACGCACGCCAGCTGCATCGGGTTGAGGTCCACCGCGATGACGCGCTCCGCCCCCTCGGCGAGCAATGCGAGCGCGTTGTCGCCCGCAGAGGCAATCGACACCACCGTATCGTTCGGTCCTGGCCGAAGCGCTGCGCACAGGATGTCTGCATCCTCCCACGCCTGCGCGTAGCGGATGATGTCGAAGCTCGCGCGCTTTGCGATATCGGTCTCTGCCATCGCTACCCCCCGCTCACCCGTTCAACCGTGCCCGCCCCGCCGTCCAGCCGCACCGTATCGCCTGTCTTCAGCCACTGCGTCACCCCCTTGAGCGACACCACGCACGGCACCCCCATCTCCCGCGCAACGATGGCCGAATGCGAGAGCAGGGAGCCCCGCTCTGCGATCACCCCCGCCGCATTGGCGAACACCGCGATCCAGCCCGGATCAGTATGCCGCGCCACCAGGATTTCACCCGCGCCCAACGCCTCGACCCGCGGATCCTCGATCACCCGCACCTTCGCCGTCACCACACCCTTGCAGCACCCCAGCCCCTTGCGCATCTCGCCGCCCTCGCCAGCGACAGCCGCCTGCGCCGTCAGCCCAGCCACGCCCGTCACATGCGCGCCCGAAACGCTGAACCGCTCCGGCGGATCGGGTCGCGCAATCTGCCCCGCATGCTCCGCCGCCCGCAAGCGCACCAGCGCCTTCAGATCCTGCGTGATGCCAGCGCCTTCAACGGCGCCCAGCAGCTCCTCCACCGTCAGATTGAACACATCGCGCTGCTGCTCCAGAACGCCAGCGGCGCGCAACCGCGCGCCAAGCGCGAGGAAGATGCGCCGCACCCGCCCGAACAGCCGCGTCCGCTCGAACCGCAGATTCTCGCGATCCCGCACCCGCGCCTTCGCCCAGTCCACCAGCCACCGCGCCAGCACGCGCTTGCCGAAATCAGGGATCAACCGATGCAGGTCCTGCCTCGCCTCCTGAACAGCCTCCGTTCCCCGCGCCGGCGCCGCTGCCGCCACCGCCATCAGCACCTGCGTGGGATCCTCATGCAGCGTCCGGCTCTCAAGCTTCAGTTCCTGCGTGCACCGGTCGCCGAACTTCGCGATGTAGCGATCGAACGCCAACCGCAATTCCGGTGTGGCGTCCACCGCCGTCCGATCCCCGGCCGCCAACCGAGCGATGACTTCCGGCCGCCCGCGCACCATCGCGCCCATAGCCCGGATGATCTTCGCCGGTTCCGCCGAAACAATATCGCCCTGTCCCATCAAGGTCGCAGACAGGTAGGCGACGCCCTCATCGCCCGCCCACCTGGTCATCGACTTCTGCGCCGCGCCGAACGCAATCATGCAGAGGAAATCGTTGACCAGCGGCGCATCCCACTTCGCCAGCAGCTGCCGCTCCAGCAACCGGTACTCAGCAACCAGCTCCGTCGGCTGCATCGCATCGATCGCGCCGTCCGGCTTTGCCAGCGCCTGATTCAGCCGCGCGTAGAACTCGCGTATCGTCCCCTTGATCTGCACCTCATGCCAGAGCAGGCCCAGCCCCACGCGCACCAGTTTCAGGTTATCAACGAACCGCTCTAATCCGCTCGTCGAGGGCGGGGCGATGCGACTGGCCATATCCTCCGGCAGCGCCTCCGAGACGCCCATCATGCCTTCCATGAATTTCCGGTTCGCCTTGAACCCCGGAAACAGCGCCAGCGCGCGATACCAGTTCAGCAGGTTGTAATAGACCCGCCCATCCACACGCCCGAGCATGTTCTCGAACACTGCGCGATGCTCTTCGACATCCGCCGCTGGCACGCCCATCAGTCGCGAGAAGGCTTGATACACATGGCTGTAGACATATCGTGCAAATGAAAACGTCAGCGGCGACGTGACCCCCGGATAACTCTCCACGATGTTGGAGTTGTCCCAGATCGTGAGATCGCTCGACCTCTCCCCGCGTGGTTCCTCCCTGTGCAAGGGGGAGGACAGGACAGTCTCTCTCTCAACGTTGCCCAGCGTCGTAATCGGCCGTGCCTGCAACATGTGCAGTCCACGCCCATCGAAAGCCCATTCGATATCCTGCGGCGAACCAAAATGCTCCGCTGCCCGCCGCGCCATCGCCGCGACCTCCGCGCGCTCAGCCTCGCCAAGCACCGCCGCATCGCCCACCAGGTCCGCCTCGAGCGTCGCCCCGCCAGCGCCAACGCGATAGCTGTCGCCATCCGCCTCGCCGCCGACCAGCCTGTCCGCCAGCCCCGCAATCGCGCTGATCACTACGACGCCGCGATCGCCCGACACCGGATCCGCCGAGAACGCCACGCCCGCGGCACGCGCTTCAACCATCACCTGAACCACAACGGCAGGCGGCTGCGGATCACCCGACAGCCCATGCGCCTGCCGATACTGCGCCAGCGTCTCGCTGAATCCCGACCGCCACACCCGATGCGCAGCAGCCGCCACATCGCCCGGCGCAACATTCAGCTCCGTTTCGAACTGACCTGCATGCGCCGACGCCGCGCCATCTTCCTCGCGCCCGGAGGAGCGCACAGCCAACCGCCCTGCCCCGCTTTGTGCAGCCAGTCGCGCTAACCCCTGATTCACTTCTCCGCGCGCGTCCGCCTTCAACCCGTCCCGATCAAAAGCCTCCGCCGCGATCACGAAGAACGCCGGCACCGGAAACGTCGCCGCCAGCTTGGCCAGCGCTGCGCCCTTGCCGCCAGCCAGCGCCGCCGACATCGCGGCCTCACCCGTCAACACATATCGGCGCGCGTCGCTCACGATGGCAGCAACGACATCAGCAGCGGGATCACGCCAAGCAGCAGGTAATTCCCCAGCACGAACACCGCCGTACCCGTCTCCATCTGCTTCACTTGTCTCGCCGCCGGCGCGCCCGCGTAATCGATGGCTGTCCAAGCAGCGAACATCGTCACGAGCATCAAGCCCACGAGCACAACCACACCGGCATCCGACCGCACATTGATGAAGGCCGACAGGGCCAGCCCCGCCAGCAACAGCGCCATCACCACAATGCCGGCGCGCTGCGCGCCCCACAGCCGCGAGTACGTTTCGACGCCCTCGCGCTCGCTCGAAGGCGCCCAGCTCTTTCGCGCGATCTCGATCACCGACCCGTTCACCAGCGACAGCAACAGGAACGCTCCCAGCGTCAGCCCGAAATTCTCATGCAGCGCCACGCCCGCCGGCAGCCAGTCGCACGCCGTCGCATAGAGATCGATCAGCGGCATGATCGCCATATGGCTCACCATGTAGATGATCGGCCGCTTCTTCAGCCAGGCGGGAACGAAGAACTCCTTCGTCATCACCGCCATCCACGCCCACACCAGCAGCAGAGGCCCCAGCAGCCGCCAGTCCAGCGCAACCGTCAGAGCGACCTGCGTGACACCCACGCCAATCGCCACAACCCGAAGCTCTGCCAGCGTAACCAGCCCGCGCGGCACCGGCCGCTCCGGACGAAACTTCGTGTCGTCCTCATTGTCCTTGTGCTCGTCCGCGACGCGCAGCTGAAAGAAGAATCCGAACAACACCAGCACCGCGACAACAATCGCCAGCACGCTGGGCGCTCCGCCGCGCAACAGCGCCGAAAGGCAAGTGGCAGACGCGCCAAACGCCGCGATCAATACGCCATGCTTCACCAGCGGGAAGCGCTCCGCCTGATACGCCCACAGCCGCGCGCCCAGTCCTCTGGCGTCGGGACCGCGCGTGTCAGACCGTGCAACGGCGTCGCTCACGGCTTGCCCCGCGCCAGATTCTTGTGCGCGCTCGCAAACTCATGCGCGCACAGCGCCCCGATTATCGACAGCTCGCCCGCAAGGCACAACGCCGCGACCACTTCGCCGAACTGCCGCACATTCCCTGCACCCTTGAGCCCGAGAATGTTGAGCCCCGCAGACTGTGTCGGCAGTCCCGTCCCGCCGCCAACCGTCCCAACAATGATGTTCGGCAGCGTCACCGACACGAACAGCCGGTCATCCTCGCGCATCTCGATCCGCGTGACGCCCACCGCGCTCTCCGCCACGCACGCCGCATCCTGGCCCGTCGCCAGATACAGCGCCGCGAGCCCATTCGCGTAGTGCCCCTGAACGCCGATCGACCCGGACATCACGCCCCCCAACGCCGACATCCGCCAGTACTGCTCCATGCGCTGCGGCGTGGTGTGAAGCTGCTTGCGGATCTGCTCGCCCGGAAGATCAACCGACGCCGTCACCTTCCGTCCGCGCACGCCCATGAACGACATCGCCGACGCCTTCTTGTCGCCCGACAGGTTCGCCTCGACGAACCAATAGATCGGCTTGATCGGCGACCGTTCCTCGATCGCCTTGCACACCGCCTCGGTCGCGATGGTCACCATATTCTGGCCGGCCGCATCGCCCGTCGTGTAGCTGCACACCAGATAGACATGGTCGCCCTCGACGTGCGGGCTCATCTCGACCAGCTTGCCGTGCCGCGTCGTTGTCTCCGCAGTCGCCTTCAGCAAGTCGAAATTCTCGCACACCCAGGCGACGAACAGCCCCGCCTCCGTGGTCGACGCAAACGCAAACCCCGGCGAGCGATGCACGCCCTCGGCCAGCGTACCCGTCGTGCACCCGCCCACCGACGAGATAAGCCGCGCCCCGCGCCCATAGCTCGCAACCAGCGCCGCCTCGCTTGTCGCAAGCGGCACATAGTAATCGCCCTTCGCGAAAATCCCGTTGACCCGCAGCGGCCCGATCACACCGACCGGCAGCCGCAACGTCCCGACATAATTCTCGATGTTGTGCTCGTAGCGCTCCAGCTCTTCCTGGGCCCGCGCATCATACAGCGTCTCCTTGTCAGCCTCGGTCGCGCCCGAATGCCCCACCAGCGTCTTCCAGTTCGCCGCCGTGAAGGTCGCCTCGATATGCTTGGCCGGACGTATCCACGGCTTCAGCGGAGTCACGGCATCCGGCCGCGTCCGCTGCGCGACCTCCGCCGACGTCCGTCCCGCCAACATCGCAGCGATCATCCGCCGGGCAGCATCAAAAGCGCTGGGCATGAATCCCCTTCAACCGCCGCCCCGTGACCATTACGGGTGTGACGTCGCCGCATAGATCGGGCTATCTGGGGAAAACTCAAGGCAGCGGCAGGGTAGGTCGGCCGCAAAGCGGCAACCTTGCCCTTACGCCTTCAAGGCGCTCGTGCGTGGCGCGAGCCGTGTCTCTTAGGCAGGCGGCTGAAGCGGGAAAACGAGCAGGCTGGTATCATATCCCCAGCTCTTTATCTTCGCGAGCAGTTCGTCGATCAGCTTCTGGCCGGGCTGCGGATTGCGCGTGAAGATGTTCACTTCGCCAAAGTCGGGCGTCACGGAGATGAACCAGCTGTAGTCGTCGGCCAATGCCGCAATCCACGTTTCGCGGCTGACGAACAGGAAATAGTCGGCGCGAATCTTTGCGTTCGCGCCCGCGTCAAGAATATGCCCCGTTCCCTCAACCACCTTCTCGGGGCCATCGAGCGTCTTGTCCCGGCAGGAATCCCGCACATGCACCTGGTTGGGCTCGGTCTTCGGCGTATAGCGCGTGATCCCCGCGACGCAGCCCTCGAGCAGCCAGTTCGGCCGGAAGGCGATCTCGTGCCATTGGCCGGTATAGAGCCGCGCGGCGTCGACCTTGGCGACCGGCGGTGGTCCGCCTCCGGGCCCGGGCGAGGTGATGCACCCACTCATCATGGCGGACGCGGCGAGGCTGAGGGCGAGGACAAGCTGCTTCATGCCGTAGATACGCGCGAAGCGGTCAATTGGAGCACTACGCCGCGAAAGATTTGGCTAACCGCGCGCCAACGCTCATATTTCCCACATGATCCGCCCCGAAGACCTGCTCTGCCCAACCCCGCGGGGCCTCTACTGCCCGCCCGGCGACTTCTACATCGATCCGGTCCGCGGTGGGGTCGATCGCGCCGTCGTCACGCATGGCCACTCGGACCACGCCCGCGCCGGCCACGGCGCCGTCCTCGCCACGCCCGAAACCATCGAGGCGATGGCGACCCGCTACGGCCAGGAATTCACCCGCGCCCGCCAGTCCGCCCCCTATGGCGAGACCAACCGCATCGGCCATGTTGATGTGACACTTCACCCCGCCGGGCACGTCATCGGTTCCGCCCAGGTCGAAGTTCGCTGGAAAGGCCTAACCATGGTGTGCACCGGCGACTACAAGCGCCGCGCCGATCCCACAGCCGCGCTGTTCGAAGTCGTTCCCTGCAACATCTTCATCTCCGAAGCCACCTTCGCGCTCCCCGTCTTCCGCCACCCCGACAGCAAGGTTGAAGTCGCCAAACTCCTCGCCTCCCTCCGCGCCTTCCCCGACCGCGCCCACCTCGTCGGCGCCTACGCCTTCGGCAAGGCCCAGCGCGTCATCCGCGAACTCCGCGACGCCGGATACGCAGAGACCATCTACATCCACGGCGCCATGAAGCAGCTTTGCGACATGTACGAACGCCTCGGCGTCGACCTCGGCCCGCTCGAAACCGCCACGCTGGAAAAAGGACAGCGCAAGGAGAACCAGAAGTTCGCCGGGAAGATCATCGTCTGCCCGCCGTCCGCCACCGGCACGCCTTGGGCCGAACGCTTCCCCGACCCGGTCATCGCCTTCGCCTCCGGCTGGATGAACATCCGCCAGCGCGCCAAGGCCGGCGGCATCGAACTCCCCCTCATCCTCTCCGACCACGCCGACTGGGACGAACTCACGCAAACAGTCACCGACGTGAACCCCGAAGAACTCTGGGTCACCCACGGCCGCGACGACGCGCTCGCCCGCTGGGCCGAACTCAACGGCCGCAGGGCAAGGCCGCTGCACCTGATCGGCTACGAGGACGAGGCGGGCGAATAGTCCGCCCCTTTCCCGATCCGCCGGAGCACGGCATTACTGCCGCATGCCCTACCGCACGCTGAACGCCGCCAACATCGAAGCGACGATCGAGAAGCTGCACAAGCGGATCGTCGAGCGCTTTCCGGACCGCGGCATCGTAAGGCTTTGCGCGGAACTCCTCACCATTGCGCGCGAGGACCGGGAGCGGCTTTCCTGGGTGGTGCGACCCAACCTTCTGGTCCGCACCGGCGTCGGCGTCGCGATCCTCCTCGGCGCCAGCGGCGTGATCTGGACGCTCCTCAATCTCGGCCCCCTGCGCGTCAGCACCGATGCCGTCGACCTGGTTCAGGGCGTCGAGGCCATCCTGAACATCGTGGCGCTGGCGGGCGCCGCGATCTGGTTCCTGCTCAATCTGGAATCGAACATGCGCCGCGACCGCGTCCTCGCCGACCTGCACGAGCTTCGCTCCATCGCGCACGTCGTCGACATGCACCAGCTGACCAAGGACCCGACCCAGCTGCTCAAGGAATATACGTCAACGGCATCGTCGGACGTGCACCACATGTCGGAACTCGAGCTTCTCCGCTATCTCGACTATTGCAGCGAAATGCTGTCGCTCACGGGCAAGCTCGCCGCCCTCTACATGCAGGACATGCGCGACCCCGTGATCATCGAGACAGTCACCGAGATCGAGGACCTCACCACCAGCCTCTCGCGCAAGATCTGGCAGAAGATCATGATCCTGCAGCAATCCTCGCGCGACGAGGCGCATCACGCGGCGAGCGTGCATGGCCGGTGATCATCCCCGTGTCGAAGTCGCCTCGCGTGTGGAGCTGCGCGCCTGGCTGCAAAGCAACCACACGCGCACCACAAGCATCTGGCTCGTGACGTGGAAGAAAGCAGCCGGAGCACGCCACGTCCCCTACAGCGACGTCGTCGACGAAGCGCTCTGCTTCGGCTGGATCGACAGTCTCCCACGCAAGCTCGACGCAGACAGGACGATGGTGCGCCTCAGTCCACGCAAACCGGGCAGCGCGTGGTCGGCCGTCAACAAGACGAAAATCGAGCGGCTGCTCGCCGACGGCCGCATGACGAACGCGGGGCTTGCCGCCATCGATCGGGCGAAAGCAGACGGCAGCTGGTCCCTGCTGGATTCCATCGCAACGCTGTCGCCACCTCCGGATCTTGCGAAAGCACTCACCGCCGATCCCGCCTCCAAACTCAATTTCGAGGCCTTCCCCACATCGGTGCGCCGCGCCATCCTCGAATGGATCACGCAATCAAAGACGCCTGAAACGCGCGCGCGCCGCATCAATGAGACAGCAAGGCTGGCGGCCGACAACATCCGCGCCAATCATCCACGCCAGCCGAAATCGGCGCCGGCGGCTAAAGCACCCGGAACCGCGCGTCCGCGCGCCCGATCACCTCGCCGTCGGCAGTAACGAACGCCTGCGCAAAGCACAGCGTCCGCCCCGTCTTCACATACTGCGTATCGAAAGCCACCCACTGGCCCAGCTTCGCCGCGCCGATGAAGTCGGTCGCCATCGACACCGTCACCAGCCCGCCCTCCGGCTTGCGCCCCGCCGCCGTCAGCACCTGCACGCAGCTCAACCCCATAGCATTGTCCGCCAGCGCCGCGATCAACCCGCCATGCACCATCCCCCGCGAATTGGTGTGCGTTTCGCGCGCGTAAAGCCCGATGATCACGCGATCGTTTGTCCGTTGCGAATAGATCGGCTCCCACGGTTCGGTCAGTGGCGATTGCCGGAAGTGAGGCTCGAACCCCTGCGGCGGAGCGGGCAACGTACTCATCTGTCCTCCTGTCCGGCCGCGCGCGGGGCTGGATCGCCTCGCCGCCATCTCTCCGGAACTTCTTCCTCGATTACTGGACGCAGTATGCGCGAGGTTTTACCGTTAGCAACGCATCCGGCGACCAGATCGGAGCACCCAGGGAGAGAACAATGAGCAATCACATGCACGGCAGCCGCCGCGCCATCCTCAAGGCATCCGTCGCCCTCATCGCCATCGGCGCAGGCAGCGGCCTGATCGCAGCGTGCAGCAATGAAGCCCCTGCGCCCGCCGCTGCAGCCGTTGATCCGAACCCCGTGGTCGCCACGACTTACGGCAAGGTCAAAGGCGCGCTCGAAGACGGCATCGCCACCTTCAAGGGCGTCCGCTACGGCGCAGACACCGCCACCACCCGCTTCCAGCCCCCGCGCGCGCCCGAACCGTGGACCGATGTGAAGGACGCGCTCGCCTACGCCAACTCAGCGCCGCAACCCGTCTCCGGCGACGGCGGCGGCCTTTTCAGATCCTGGCGGCCCGATCCGCCCATCGCCGCCAGCGAAGACTGCCTCTTCCTCAATGTCTGGACGCCCGCAGCGGATGGCAAGAAGCGCCCCGTCCTCGTCTGGTTCCATGGCGGCGGCTTCGCCACCGGCTCCGGCTCGTCCTACGCCTATGACGGCGTGCGCCTCGCCAAGCGCGGCGATGTCGTGGTCGTCACCACAAACCATCGCCTCAACCAGTTCGGCTATCTCAACCTCGGTGGCTATGGCGAACAGTTCGCGGATTCCGGCGCCGTAGGCGCGCTGGACATGATCCAGTCGCTCGAATGGGTGCGCGACAATATCGAAGCCTTCGGCGGAGACCCAGCCAACGTCCTCATCTTCGGCGAGTCGGGCGGCGGCTCGAAGGTCTGCACCCTGATGGCGATGGACAAGGCGCAAGGTCTCTTCCATCGCGCCGTCGTGCAGTCCGGCCCGCGCATCAATCACGCACCGAAAGACACATCAGCCAAGGCGGCGGACGAGGTGGTGAAAAAGCTAGGCCTGACGAAGGACACCATCGCCGAAATCCTCACCAAGCCCGTGGCGGACCTGCAGTCCGCGGCCGAGGGCGTCCAAGGCGCCGGCTCCGGCCCGGTGCTCGACGGCCGCTCGATCACGCGCGATCCGTTCAACCCGGATGGCCCGTCGCAATCCGCGAACGTGCCCCTCCTCATCGGCTGCAACCGCACCGAGGGCACGTCGCTCACCGCCGCCGACAGCCCGAACCACGCGCTCACGTGGGAAGCACTCCCCGCCGCCATCAAACAGGCCTTCCCCGGCAAGAACGAGACAACGATCATCGACCTCTACAAGAAGAACCATCCAGACATCGAAGCGCCTGAGCTCTTCTTCATGGCGACCTCCGACAACACCTTCTTCCGCGGCAGCGTCACCGTCGCCGACCGCAAGGCACAGCAAGGCGGCGCCCCCGTCTTCTTCTATATGCTCGACTGGGAAACGCCGGTGATGGAGGGCAAGCGCTACGTCCCCCACGCGCTCGACATCGGCATGGTGTTCGACAACGTGGCAAAGTCTGAGTCGATGTCCGGCACCGGCCCCGAGGCGCAAGCCATCGCCGACCAGATGTCGGAAAGCTGGATCGCCTTCGCCCGCAACGGCGATCCGTCCAATGCGAAAGTGCCCGCATGGCCCGCCTACACAGCTGACAAGCGCAGCATGATGGTCTTCCGCACAACCCCAGGCGTCGAAGTCGACATCCGCGCAGCCGAGCGCGCTGCGACTGCTGCATAGCCCACACGCGCGAATGTCATCCCGGAAGCCCGCAAGGGCTATCCGGGACCCATTCCTCCAAATCGACACATGCGCAATGGGTCACGGCTCTCGCTGCGCCCGGCCGGGATAACTGCCATAGATGTCCTCACACACGATCGCTCTCGCTCTCGGCTGCCCTCCACCCTACATTGCCAGCCATGCAATCCTTCGCCGCGCTCCTTGAACGGCTGGTGCTCACGCCGTCGCGCAACGCGAAGCTCCAGCTGATATGCGACTATCTCCGCCACACCAGCGATCCATCGCGCGGCTGGGCCATCGCGGCGATCACCGGCGACCTGAACATCCCCTCCGTCAAACCCGCCGCGATCCGCGCCCTGGTTTCCGATCGCGTCGATCCCATCCTGTTCAACCTGAGCTACGACTATGTCGGCGACCTTGCCGAAACCATCTCCCTGATCTGGCCGCAACGCCCCGGCGCCAACCGCTCGCCCGACCTCAGCGAAGTCGTCGAGACCCTGATGGAGTCCACAAAGGCGCAAGGCCTGCTGTTGGTGGAAGGCTGGCTCGACGCGCTCGACTCCACCGGCCGCTGGGCGCTGCTCAAGCTCGTTACCGGCGGCCTTCGGATCGGCGTGTCCGCCCGCCTCGCCCGACAGGCCCTCGCCGACTATGGCCCAAAAGAGGGGGGCAAGGTCGACGTGTCAGAGATCGAAGAACTCTGGCACGGCATGGCGCCGCCCTATCTCGATCTCCTCGCCTGGCTCGACAGCCGAGGCCCCAAACCCGTCTCCGGCGCCCTCTCCCCCTTCCGCCCGCCCATGCTGGCCCACCCGCTGCTCAGCAAGGCCGAACGCATCGAGGCCGCCGATCTCGATCCCTCCCTGATCTCCCCGAAAGACTTCGCCGCGGAATGGAAGTGGGACGGCGTCCGCGTCCAGCTCGCCGCCGACAAGGGCGTACGCCGCCTCTACACCCGCAACGGCGACGACATCTCGAAGACCTTCCCCGACCTGCTCGAAGCCGCCAACTTCAACGCCGCCATCGACGGGGAGCTCCTGATCCGCTCCTCGCAAGGCGGCGTCGCCTCCTTCAACGAACTTCAGCAACGCCTCAACCGCAAGCTCGTCTCCCCAAAGCAGATGGCCGAGCGCCCCGCCATGCTCCGCGCCTACGACCTCCTGCAGGAGGACGACCACGACCTCCGCCCACTACCCTTTGCCGAGCGCCGCAAACGCCTCGAACGCTTCATCGTCACGCTCGACGATCCGCGCATCGACCTCTCGCCGCTCGTCCCCTTCACCGACGCCGCCGCACTCGACGACCTGCGCCGCAACCCGCCCACCAACGAGATCGAAGGCCTGATGCTGAAGCGCTGGGACGCGCCCTACGTCGTCGGCCGCCCCGCCGGCCAGTGGTACAAGTGGAAGCGCGACCCCTACCTCGTCGACGCCGTGCTGATGTACGCCCAGCGCGGCCACGGCAAACGCTCGGGCCTCTACTCCGATTTCACCTTCGGCGTCTGGCGCACACTACAGGGAAAGGATGGGGCTGAAGGCGAAGAACTGACGCCTGTAGGAAAAGCCTATTTCGGATTCACCGACGAAGAGCTTGCCACGCTCGATAAATACGTCCGCGACAACACGATCGACCGCTATGGCCCCGTCCGCTCCGTCACCGCCAACAAGGACGCCGGCCTCGTCCTCGAGATCGCCTTCGAAGGCCTCCAGCGCTCCCCGCGCCACCGCTCCGGCCTCGCCATGCGCTTCCCGCGCGTCCACCGCATCCGCTGGGACAAACCCTCCCGCGAAGCCGACCGCATCGAAACGCTGGAAGCGATGCTGCCGGACTAAGCCACGAACTTCTCCCGGTTCTTCCCCTTCGCCGTCGCATAGTGCCCGCGGATCACCGCAAGATCCGCCTCATAGTCCCCGCTCGGATAAACCACCGCCGCAAGGCTCACGCGCTTCGTCCCATAGTCCAGCACGCTCAGCACGATGGGCACTCCCGCCGCAACCGCGATGTGATAGAACCCGCTCTTCCACTCGCGCACAGCACTCCGCGTCCCCTCGGGCGGAATCGCCAGCACCATCCGCTCGGACGCTGCAAACGCATCCGCCATCACGCGCACCAGATCATTGCTCTGCGAGCGATCAATCGGCACGCACCCCAGCGCCTTGATCAACCACCCGAACGGTCCGCGCGTCAGGCTCGCCTTTCCCATCCAGCGCAGCTTCACGCGATAATGCGCAGCCGTCGCCAGCATGTTGAGCCCGTCCCAGTTCGACGTATGCGGCGCCGCCACCAGCACCACCTTGTCAAGCGCCGGAAAATCCCCGCACACCTTCCATCCGGCGAGTCTCAGATAGGTCCCGCCCACCCAGCGCACGATCTCGGAGCCCACGCCCGCAAATCGCGCCGGCCGCGCTGTCGAACCATCGATCAGCACCTGCCGTGCCCCGGCCGCGCTCACTGCCCCTTCGCACGCGGCTGGCGCAGCGAAAGGAACAGCACGGCCAGCCCGACGACCGCCAGCACCGCGCCGCGATACGACCAGTCGATGACGCCCGTCATGAAGCTGCCCGGGATCACGTTGACGCCCTGGAAAATCCACACCACGCCCATGAGCACGCACAGCGCCCCCACGATTGCGCCAATAGTCCTCAGATACTTCATGCGTCCTCCCGTTGCGCAGACCCTAGCAGAACGCCGACCCGCGTCACGGCCCTCAACACGCCTTTGTACGCAAACCGTGACGTGCTAGTTTTACCGCGTCCGGCAGAAGCCGATGGGGACGAACCGTGCTGCAGAACATGCGCCGACTATCTTGCGCGATCGCGATTGGCGCGCCGCTCGCCCTCGCCGGCTGCGCCTCCTCGTCCACGCCCACGGCTCCGGCGCCAGCCGCTGCCACGGCGCCTCCGCCGCTCTCCACGCCCCCTGCAGACCCACGCGCCACCCCTGGCGCCGACACACTCAGCCAGTACCGCGCCTGGATCGCATGGGCCCGCCGCCAGCACCCCTACGAAGAATCCGACGCGCGCATGTACGCAGTGATGATGTGCGAATCCGGCGGTCGCCCCCTGATCGTGAACTCCGCAGGCCCCTACACCGGCCTCTTCCAGTACAGCAACGCCACCTGGAACGGCGCCTGGAACACCTACCGCGATCGCGGCGTGAAAAGCCCCGAAGCCCAGATCATGGCGACAGCCCTGGCCTGGAGCCTCAACATGCAATCCCACTGGGGCTGCTACAGGAAGACCGCCGCGACGCAGTGACGATCGCCCCCCTTGGGCCTCCCGCGATTCCGGCTTAGTCACCACCCAGTCGCCTCAACAGCCCGGACCGCGCATGAATTTCCAGCAGCAGCTCTACGACTTTCAGCTCTGGGCGATGGATTTCCACGGCCCCACCCAGAAATGGATGTGGTCCACCATCGCGCTGTTGCTCGGCTATGTCATCGGCCTGGTCATCGCGCGCGTGCTCAGCTTCATCGCCAACAAGCTGTCCGGACTCCGGCAGGGCAAACCCACCGACGGCGAGCCGAAGACAGCCGATCATGTGATGGTCGACATTCTCGGCGCGCTCATCCGCGCCCTCTCCCTGCTCATCGCGTGCGTCATCGTCGCCAACCTCCTGTTCGGTTACCCGCTGCAGCAGGCCGAAACGCTCGGCATCGCCTCCGTACGCGGCCTCGCCATCCTCGTCGGCGTCTGGTTCCTCGGCTCATGGCTCGGCTCGCGCGTGCGCAAGTTCGGCCAGAAGCTCGGCCGCGCCAATGCAGGCAGCGAGACGCTGTTCACCTTTCTCGGCGCCCTTGTCCGCTTCGGCGCCTTCGCCGTCGGCCTCATCGCCGCGCTGCAGCAGTTCGGCTTCGACACCGCCTCGCTCCTCGCCATCGTCGGCGCCGCCGGCCTTGCGATCGCGCTGGCCCTGCAGGACACCCTCAAGGCCGTCGCCGCCGGCGTCGTCATCGCCGTCTTCCGTCCCTACAAGATCGGCGACGTCGTCCGCGTCGCGGGACAAGACGGCACTGTGGCCGACATCACGCCCTTCACCACCGTCCTCAACACGCTCGACAACCGCGAAGTCGTGGTCACCAACGACAAGGCGTGGGGCGACGTCATCATCAACTCCTCCGCCCGCAGTCTCCGCCGCCTCGATCTGCTTTTCTCGATCGACTACGACGACGACATCGACAAGGCGTTGCGCCTCATCTCGGATATCCTGATGAAGGATTCCCGGATCCGCAGCGAGCCGCCGATCTGGGTCAAGGTCACCGACCTCGCCACATCCTCGGTCGACATCCGCGCCCGCGCCTGGGTGTCGAATTCCGACTGGTGGGACGCGCGCTGCGACACGCTCCGCGATGTCAAACTGGCGTTTGACCGTAACGGCATCACCATCCCCTATCCACATCAGGTTCACGTCGACAAACCGGCCCACGACCGCTCGCCGCCGCAACTGCAATTGGCTGACGACGAGTTCCGCCCGCCCCGTGGACTTGAACCGACAGACTGATAGCGTCCCCCCAATGCGGATTGGGAAACAGTCCCAGCAGGGAAAGGAAGCCATGGCCAATCCCCGGCCAGACGACCGCCAGATCCCGGCGAAAGTCGTGGACACCACCTTCGAGCCGGTATCGGACGCCGATCCGTACTGGGCTTCCGAGGAACGCGGCCGCCGCCCACGCGCGCCGCTGTCCTTTTCCGGCCGCATGTTCAATGTCGGCTGGAAGGGCTGGACGCGTCTCGCCATCGTCTGTGTCGTCGTCGGCGCCATTTTCCAGGCTGGCGGCTTCAACCCCTTCGCCCCCGGCTTCACCATCGGCGGCGGGCTCGGTCAGATCGTCAACGGCGTGCTGAACATTGTGGGCTGGGCCGCCCAGAATGGAGGCATCC
>Ga0315905_10002014_pt1 | contig 21503 bp, 21 predicted proteins | sample LakEriMetagenome_5_FD_203522 | JGI IMG/M metagenome (GOLD analysis project Ga0315905, IMG submission 203522) | Freshwater fungal communities from buoy surface, Lake Erie, Ohio, United States - Buoy 4 MA121 | ecosystem: Environmental > Aquatic > Freshwater > Lake | place: USA: Lake Erie, Ohio...
AAATTCGCCGGTAATAAAATAACCAGTATTTTTGCCATCAGGATTTACCAATGGGCCAATCAATCGTTCAGCATCGTTGATAGAATGAATTTCCGGATTTGTTCCAATGATAGGCGCGTTCTGAATATCTCCCGGAATTGTTCGATAAGGCCAATTGGTGTAATTACTCCATTCGTTTCGCATATAAACGTCGTTTCTCTGCAAATACCACATCCAATTTGCAACCATTCCATTGGATTGGACTTTGATTTTCTTGGAACCCGTCACATTTTCATAATTGTATTCAAAAATGTCTTTGATTAAATAGACTTGGTTCTCCGCCGTAAATGTTTTTGTTTCTTCCTTAGACAAAAAACAATAAGTTGCTAAAATATGGATATCCGCATTCCACCCATTTATAACGTTTGGATATTTGTCCTTGGTAATTACTTCGGAAGGAGGCGTTTGCAAGAACCGGTAAAGCTGGAATCGGTCCTGAGTAAAGTCTGGTCGAACGTATGGGTAATTATTTACATCATCAAATACATCACGCACCTGGAAAAGTTCCTCAATAGGTCTTAGCGTTACGTTAATATACAATTCATTGTATTGAAGAGAAGCCATCGGGAAAGCGCATTTGCTGTCAAGCGTGAACCAAGCATTGATTGGTATATAGATAGTCTTGCCTCGGATTGAAGGTTCTGCTCCTAATACACTACCCGTATAATAAGCAGATGGGTATGAATTTGCACGACCAAAAGCGTTGGCTGGGTCATTTAATTCGTCTATGTCACCAGACATTTGTTTAAAAAGCCCCTTCTTGGACTCGTTAAAATCGCGTTCAACCATTGCCGCTAAATAATCGCCAGAGTATTTTTGCAAAGTGAAATTTCCACACTTGATTTCAATCTCCTTGATGATATGTGTGCCAATGTCTTTAATCCAGCGAAAATCGTAGGAAGACCATTTACCATTTGTATCAGCACATGGATGATAGATGGGACTCCATATATGGGGCAAAGTAATAACAATGTACGTGTCCATAAGTAACTCGGCGTATCTTGGCATTTTGAAAGAAAAAGTGGATGCTTCTGATGTACGCAAATCGCGAAGTCCATCATAATCGATTCTGAATTTTTGAAGACCAAAATTTGTTATTTTTTTATAAGTTGCTCGGAATAAGGTTTTCTGGCTTTCACCGCCTTGAATAATTGTATTATTTGCGCCTTCAGCAACAAGATTTAGTAATCCACCGGCCATTCTATATTATATAATACAACCGTGGATTTAAATTTGTTTGCATACAAAATCAAAAATTGAAAAAAAACATCTTAATCCAATATAAATTATTTAATATAAATTAATTAATAAAAATGCAAAAAAAACTCGATTCATATTTTAAAATAATTCCGAAATACGACGAAACACAGAAAATGTGTTTTATTTACGATCCAGTAAATTGCAGAGCGTTTTTCAGTGCCAAACCCGAACCAACCGACGGTTATATTACATTTAAATCTGGTATAAAATTATTTTATAGACGTCCCGACGAAGATAAAAATATAACGATTCCGAAAGTCGCATGTAATTATGGAATACCGCTTGTAAAGTCGAATTTGCAGAAAGCAGTTCGGCGTTGTGACAGTCAAATAGCAATCCAATCTGCACTTGTCCTTATTCAATGTGCGCCGATGGAACTTTTAAGACGTCTTCCAATTATTTATGTGGAAGACGTATGTTTAATGGATTCGTATCCAATTATAATTTGGTTGATGATGGCTGATAGAGATTATGGAACACTAAAAAATCGTGATATTGATATTATTTTGAACATTGTTAATTCTTTGTGCAGTTGTAAAAATTATTTTCCGTATGTTGAAAATGATTATAGTTATGCATTTTCACACGAAAGTTTGCAATTTTGTCCGAATTCCAACGAACTGCTTTCTCTCTATTATAGAAGCCAATATGGTGGATTGAAAGGTGATATGAAAATGTTGAAAATAGCAATTGATTATTATCGAATGCATCCTGGAGAAATTATGAAAACAGAGTACGCCAATATAAATTATAATTTGATTGAGAGAGAAATTGAAATATTGATAGAAGCGATTGATTTCCATCCTTACCCGCAAATGTTAAACATATTAAGTAAATCCACGAAATTAAACAAGGACAGAATTAAGCAACACATATGGTTTGTGGAATCTGCCTACAATATAAGAAAACCAGAAACACATGAGTCTTCGAAAAACTTTGAAGACACGAGCGAATGGAAAAAAATAGAGAAATATCTGGAAGAAACAAGATATTTGATTATAAAGGATTGCAAGTTTTAATCCAAATATAATATTTACAATAAATATAGATGCATCTGGCAAAAAAATTTTTAATTTTAGTAATTATATTCGTCGCATTTTTCATAATTTACAATTTATTAAAGACGCGACAAATAAATAAGTTAATTTATGCAAAAGAAAAGCAGGAATTAAAGGAAGGATTCGAATCTCCAGGAGTATCAATCGGTTCTCTTCCCGAAAAATATCTTTCACTACCACTTGGCGAATTTATTGTAAAATCTTCATACAATAGTGCCATTAATGAATCCAACCTTGCAAACAAAGCACAAATTCAAAAAGTATTAACAAGAGGTTGCCGACTTCTAGATTTTGAAATTTATACACGGAACAACATTGAGTATGTTTCATATTCCGAAGACCCAGAATACCAAAGTATGGATACTAAAAATGAGAGCAATAATCGATTATCTTTGGCAAATGCATTTACAACCACAATTGGATACGCATTCACCGAACCATCTCCTTCTCCAAATGACCCATTGTTTGTAATGTTGCGAATCAAAAACAACAGTGCGGAGGCATATTCCCGCATTGCAACACTTATTGACAACAATTTTAAAAACAAATTGTACAAAGGTGAAGTGAATCGCGAAACACCATTGAAGAATATAATGGGAAAAGTGATTATTATACTGGATGCAACAAGTTCGCCGAATTATAAAAAATTAGTCAAGTGTGTATCGAGTAATTGTTTCAAATTATCCAATTATGTGAATATGGAGGCTGGCACGATTCAGTTTCCAAAATATACTTATGCAAATTTAGACACACTTCCGCAAAAAACAATTATGCCGGACGTAAATGGATTAAAAACCAATATTGTGTCGTTCAACATGATAACACCTGCCCAAATTGACCAGCTCAAACCACCAGACCCCAAAAATATATTGTTCAAAATGTATCCACAGTTCTTGTTATACAAATTTTACAAGAACAGCGAGGAACTGAATGCATATGAAGATATATTTAACGACAATCAAACATCGATGATTCCGGTATCAGTGCTTGTTTTAAAAGATAGAAAGAAAAATTCCGCAAAGGGAACCTAGGTTCCCTTTTGAACCCTCCCTTAATGGAAACCGACGGTTATTCAGAGAAGCGAAGCTTATCTTACGCCCTATGACCCCTTCCCTTAGATGTTTTATTTAAAGGAGGGGTCATAGGGGAACGTAGTTCCCCTATTTTTATATAAGCATTATTATATAACAAATGAGCAAATACAATAACCCATTATGTAACAACAAAATGAGTTTTGAAGAATGCGAATTGGCAATTTTGCGACAAGCCGTAGATGAAACAGAAACCATACGGGCAAAAAAAACGGTAATGAACGACGATGTACAAAAAATTATCAAAATTTTAGAAACGTTTTTGGAGAGAAAACCGTTAATTTGTTATGGAGGCACTGCCATCAACAATATTTTGCCAAAGCAGGACCAGTTTTACAACAGAGAATTGGAAATCCCCGACTACGATTTCTATTCCAAAAACGCTTTGAACGACGCAATCGAATTGGCCAATATTTACGCCGACGCGGGATACAAAGAGGTTGAAGCAAAATCCGGCGTTCATCACGGGACCTACAAGGTTTTTGTGAATTTTATTGCGGTGGCAGATATCACTCATTTACATCAGGATATTTTTGACGCTTTATACAAGGACGCAATCAAGATTGCCGGAATTAAATACGCCCCTGCCAATTTCCTGCGTATGAATATGTATTTAGAATTATCAAGACCAATGGGTGATGTAAGTCGTTGGGAAAAGGTTTTCAAGAGACTGTCACTTTTGAATAAGCATTATCCAGTAAATCCGACTACAAATTGCGACAAAGTAGAATTCCAGAAAAAGATGGAGGAAGAAACTATCAAATCGATTATAAGTAAAGACAGTGTCACAAAAAGTTTTTCGAATTTGACGCCGAAAGAAATCGAAGAAGACATCCACATTATTATTCGCGACAGTTTGATTTCACTTGGTGCAATTTTTATTGGAGGTTATGCTTGCTCTCTCTATTCCAAATATATGCCCGAAAAAGATAAGCACAAGGTAGATAAAACTGCCGACTTTGATGTAATTGTCGAGGATATTGATAAGTGTGCCATCATTGTGAAGGAACAATTGGAAACTAAAGTGAGAGAGAAAATTGTATTAGTAGAACATGCAGAAATCAATGAAATTATTCCGCGAAATATTGAAATCAAGATTGGCGAAGAGTCAGTGGCGTTTATTTACGAGCCGATTGCATGCCACAGTTACAATAAAATTAAAGTAGACAATAAGGAAATCAATGTTGCAACGATTGATACATTGTTGTCGTTTTATTTGGCGTTTCTCTATTCAAAGAAGGAGTATTATAAAAACAAGGACAAGATTTTGTGCATGGCAATGTTTCTCTTTGATGTTCAACAGAGAAACCGACTTAGCCAAGAAGGTCTGTTGAAACGTTTTTCAATTGAATGCTACGGAAAACAAAAAATGTTGGAGGATATTCGCACACAAAAGGCGGAAAAGTTCAAGGAATTAATTGGGAAAAAAGGCACTCCAGAATATGACGAATGGTTTTTGAAATACAATCCAAATGATGCGCGCAAAAAGACAAAAACACGTCATTTGGAAAAGGTGAAAAAAGAAATTATTTTGTCTCCAGATGCTTTGAAGGCAAAACGAAAGAAAACTGTAAAAAAGAAATTAAAAAAAAATAAGAAACGAAGAACATCTAAAAAAGTTGAAAAGTTCCTCTTTTAAGGAAACCGTAGGTTTCCTTATGAACCTTCCTCTAGGGGAACTCGTCGTTCCCCTAAGGGCGTAGCCTGACAGCTATTTAACCCCATACTAATTAAAAGGAGGGGTCATAGGGGAACGTAGTTCCCCTATTTTGTTGTAAATTTTCTGCATATAAAAAACAGTTTTTGTATGTTGTCCATCCGATAAACACCGATAATGATAAATTTCCCGAAAATCGTTATCCAAAATATTCAAAATATCTGGGTCATCTGTCTGCGAAAAATTAACTCGCGGAATGTACGTCATTTTCACATATTTTTGCATAATTTTGCCGACAGCAACATCATCAAATAGTGTTGGGTCGCTCATCATTTCATCAAAGTGGTTCAAAAATATGTCACATGCGGTTCTAGATAAAACGTATCCTGAACCCGATGCAAACTCATATTGGTCAAAAGCATTCTCTAATCTTCCACCATATTCAGTTGGATTGTTTTCCAGGTATTCAAGCATGACATCAAAATCAAACATGGAAGAGATATTGGTCCGGTAAAAATAATCAAAATCGGTTGTTTCGCAAAAGTACTCAATTGCCCCACGTGTTTTCTCTAAAATACCTGGAATGACGGTTTCTACACCATATTGATAAAGTGTTGCAGTCTCTTCATCCATATAATATTTTTGGTTGTTTGGAAAGAGAGAAGCATCCTCCGAATATCTCAAGAAATAAACATAGACATTCGGTTCTCTGCATTTCCTATACTTATTCCAAATTGCGCGCATCTCGTCGTACAATGGATTAGAACCACCATCCAATACTGTCATGATTACTTTTAGATTCATTGTATATTTTTTGCAAATATATAATGATACCGTAGGTTTCCCTACTTATTTTTATTCTTATTCTTATTCTTTTTATTTTGTTTTTGATTTGTCGGAAGTTTAAATTCGTCATCATTTTCATCATCTAAATCTTCGGATGCAATTCCCCAGGGTTGGGTTGTCTCATAATGTACTGGACTCGTAAGAATCAACGGGGTCCATTGTGAAACCACAGGGTCTTCATTCGCCTGTATTATTACATCTTCTTCATTCATCGAAACATCATCCCACGGGGTTTCGTGAAACTTAATGTCTTCGTCAATGTCAGCTTGCAACGCCGTTATTTTGTCCAACAATTTGGTAAAATATTTCTGCTGAGTGCCTTGAAAGAAATCGCAGTAATTGGTGTAAAGTTCGATTTGGTCTCTCATAATCTTGTTGTCATACTCCAGCGTATTTATGAAATTGGCAATTCGGATTCCGCTTTTGGACTTGACCTTATATTTATTGACGGCAATTTCATTCTCTCTCAACTTGCAAATCAAACACGTTATTAGTTCAACCGCATTGGCATGCACCAAATAAATATCTTCCATTTTATACTCACAATATGGGTCCAAATCATTATACGTGGGGTGCATGGTCGCCGTCGGAATATCAATCTTGTAGTCCTCAAATAATTTGTGAAGTAAATTATACAAACTAGAATAGTCGCATAATGCACGATTTGTTAAGAGAAGAAAGTTTCTATGCAAATTGTCGGCGTCAAATGTCATCACCTTGTATTGAAAGTGAAATGATTCCAGACAAATAAGAAAAATCTTTTTAGAATCATTATTTTTTATTAGGTCGCCGTGGATTTCTTTCAATTGTCCAAGTTTTCTCTTGATAGCTGATTTTATCTCTACAATTTTTTCAACAATTCCCTTGACATTTATAAAATCATTTTTCAATCTAAATAACTCGTCTTCCATCTTATTTGTAATATAGTTATATTTTTATCCAATTTGGTGGAAACATCGCGTCTGTGTTTTCGCAAATAAGCGGACCAAACCACACCGCAGGGTAGCACACAATTTTGTCTGGGTCCGGATTCAGATAAGCCCCCCACCAACTGAAACTGCTGTTCGCAATAATATTATGTTTGCAACAACTCATTGCAAGCATCTCTTCCCAATCGGTCTCTTCTAAATGACGTTCAAACACAATTTTGTCCCTAAATTCATTTTTCAGAATCCCAACATCTTTCTCTACGCTTTCCAAATCTTCTTCTTCGCAAAAATAGTAGACAACCGGCCGAATCAACGTTTCGTCAGCCAATAAAATATAATTGAGCGCATTTGCATAATAATCCATACCCATAATTGGATGACAATCTTGCAAATTCTTGTAATCACCTCTCCGGAAATGGAGAGAAATACTATTTTGCTGAATTTTACAAATTTGTTGTTTCTCTACATTGAGCATTTTCAAAATGGTTTTAGAATGGTTGTCAAAAAAAAGATAACTTTGAAAATATCCATTAAGCATGATGTTTTCATTGGGTAAAGGTTCTTGCAATTTGACGAATCCGTGACCACCTTGTTCGCGCAGTGTTGTTCCAGAAATGTTGCTGACAGTGTGGTCAATAATGGATAATAAAAAGGTGTGCCAATAAGTTTGGCGTTTCCCTAGATTTGTACTATATTCAAAGAGAAAATCAATCTTGTGTTCGAGAGAATATGCAATGGTTGCAAAAATCTGGAACAATTGATTTCCTAGCCCCCCGTATAATTGGCAAGTTACAAATTGCGACATTATATGATTTTGTTGAGTTTTATTTTTTACATTGTTTAGTCAGAATTGATTTTTATATTTTCTCTCATATATTATAAACAAAATGGCTGAAAAACCTGAAGAACAATTGCCCGAAGATGAAAAAGCGGAACCCGAAATTAAAGTAGAATGGTCTCCGGAGAATGAGAAAATCTTGGTGGAATGGTGTGATATTGCAAAATGCTATAAATGGTTGCATACGCGTGCTCACCAGAACTATTCCACCAAACATGCATGGTTCACTATTCCTGCAATTATTATGTCTACCATTTCTGGAACTGCATCTTTTGCCCAAGGCAGTTTGCCGGTATCAATGCAAACCTATGCACCCATGGTTATCGGTTCCGTGAATATTTTCATTGGTATCTTGACCACCATTCAGCAGTATTTGAAAATCTCCGAATACAATGAATCACACCGTGTCTCTGCAATTGCATGGGATAAATTTGCGAGAAATATCCGTATCGAGTTGGCGAAACACCCGGATGAGCGTTCATCGGATGCGGGGCATTTCTTGAAAACCAATCGCGACGAATTTGACCGATTGATGGAGACAAGTCCTTCGATTCCTATTCCAATTGTGGATGAATTCTTGGAAACCTTCTCTGGCGAAGAACCGCAAAAATGGTACAACTGTTCAAAGAAAAAGAAACAGGAACACAAGATAAAGAAACAAGAAGAATTGAAAGCCCGCGCAGAAATTTTCGAAAAGTTGAAGAAACCCGATGTGTGCAATATTATTGTGACATCCGACGACGACAGACATCCCTGGTACAAGGAGCCAAACGCAATGAGAAAGAAAGACGACGTTTTATATTCGGTGGTTTCGCAGAAAATTAGCAAAATGCAAGAAGAAATGTTGAAGAAACAGGAAGAAATCAAACAAGAATACGAAGATAAGATACAGTTGGAAAAAGAGACGAGAGAACGCGAAGAACAAGAGAAAAAACGCAAACAAGAGATCCAGCAAAAGTTTATGAATGGCACAGTGGCAATTGCCACTAAAATCAAAGAGCAAACTAGACAAATTGATGAGTATGTGCGATTATTTTTATCAAACCATGGACGCAAACCAATGGCAGACGAGATTCGCAGTGGATTGAAATCCAGATTAGATGAGGATATTTTGACAAAATATTTGACAAAATACGGGTCGGATTCTATTAATTTGGAGATTGATGAGGAGGAGGATAGCATTGTTTAAAGGAAACCGTAGGTTATAGGGAAACCTACGGTTTCCCCTATGACCCCTTCCCTTAAAGGAAACCTACGGTTTCCTTTTGAACCTTCCCTTAGGCGAACTAATCCCTTCCCTTATTAGTATGGGTTCATAAGGGAACGACGAGTTCCCTTAAGGGGAAACCTTGGTTCCCTTGGTAAATAGACATACCAACGCCAACAAAACAAACCAAGTGCAGCAGCAATGAATTGTGAATCTGGATTGATTGAATGGAGTGCTACTCACGGTAGAGTAAAGTATTCCGGCATATGCCAGCCACAAAAAAACAGACAGTTTAGATGGAGTGTCTTGACCCCATACAAGAATTTTTCCAAATTTTTCTAAAAACTTGAAGAATTTAAATTCGGCTGGTTTGTTTTCTACCATTTGTTTTTCACCTTCATTTACGTCAGGAAGTTGGGGATTTGGATTTGGATTTGGATTTGGATTCATAATAAATTATAAAATATAAATATGTTTTATTTATACCCCGATTTAAAATTGTGTAAATTGTGTCGGGCTTCGAATTGCAAAAAACTGATTGCCTTCCTTTGGATTTGAAAGTATCTCACCTTTAAAGTAAATGGAATTCGAGTTCTGGTATGAAATTATATTTTGTTTATAGTATTCTAGATTGGCATTGTCTAAAATGCATTCATACTCCATTGGAAGTAATGCATACCGTTGATATAAATTTGCGTTGTTTGGGTCCAAAGGCAAAAAACTGAAATAGAAAAAATCACCAATGTTGTCAATGTTTATTATTAAATTCCCGGGTTCTTCTCCAATTCCTGCATTTTTAATTTCACTGCCTTCCATTTTGCACAAATATCCACTAAATGGTGATGCTAAACTTTGTTCCGCGCAAATCCATGGATTATTTAAAAACAAATTTTTCACAACTTGTTCGACATCAAGATTGAATACTTTGAATAAATGAAACAATTCGTTCGGGGTGCTTTCTAGATATTCGGCACTTGCTGAACTCATAAAATGCTTATTATGGGATTCATCTATTTTTACAAATACAAATACTGAATCTTGTTCAGAAATATTGGGTATGTAACCAATATAAGATGGTTCCAGCAACCCACCGTACATTGTTGTTTTTACAAATTCAATTACTTTTGTTTTGAAAATTGTGTCTAAAGGATTTTCCTCGCCCGATGAATCATCTTGAAAACCGCCGTTTTGAGGCATTACAGGATTCATTGGATTAGAATTCATTGGATTAGGATTCATTGGATTAGGATTCATTGGATTAGGATTCATTGGATTAGGATTCATTGGATTAGGATTCATTGGATTAGGATTCATTGGATTAGAATTCATTGGATTAGAATTCATTGAATTCATTGGATTAGAATTCATTGGATTAGGATTCATCGAAGGATTCATTACTGAGTTCATTGCAGATTGTTCAAATAAAAATGAAGGAAACGTAACATATGACTCTTTACGATTAACAATATATTTAACAAAATGTGTATCAATATCCTTATTTATTGTGATAGCACACACATATGTTTTAATATTGTTCGTAAAATTTTGTGAAGTAATTTTGTTATACAAATAATCCGGATTTGGATAATTTTCATTACTAAATGATTGGCTCATCTGCATTTGTTCAATTGGTGGTTGTTGTTCCATAGATGGTTGGTTTATTTGTTCCATAGATGGTTGGTTTATTTGTTCCATAGATGGTTGGTTTATTTGTTCCATAGATGGTTGGTTTATTTGTTGTTGGCCCATCGGTTGCATTTGACCCATCGATGGTTGGTTCATTTGTTCAATAGATGGTTGTTCAATTGGTGGTTGGTTAATTTGTTCAATAGATGGTTGTTCAATTGGTGGTTGGTTCATTTGTTGTTGGTCTATCGGTTGCATTTGACCCATCGATGGTTGGTTCATTTGTTGTTGGTCTGGTTGGCCCATAGGTTGTATAGGCAAATCACCACCTTGAAGTATTTTTGTGATAATTTTATTATTTCTATTTGAAAACATATATATATTATTTGAATAAATTTAGTAAGAATATATATACGAAGAATGAGTTTATTAGATAGTGCAAAAAGTCAAATAAATAGTGTTATAAATAAAATAAAAACTGTTGCAAATGCAACAGTAAATTCAACTACAATTACATATGGTTTTATTGGTGTATCAACTGTAATTATAAGTTATTATACATTTTTCGAAAATGATATTGAAATTCCTCAAGAAGCAATTTCTTCTTCTGAATTGGCGCAACCATCTATGGAACAACCACAATCATTGCCGGAACCACAACCCCAATTTTCGCCTGAAACACAAACACAACAAGGTGGTAGGCGTAAGAAAACACGAAGAAATAAAAAAGAGTAAAGACTCTTTATTTTTTTATTTAATTAAATTTATACACAAAATACAAAATACTTTTTTTTAATTAATCTTTTTATTTTCATCTTCTCGAATCACGAGCTTACGGATAAACCAACTACCAATAACCATCCACATAGTGGTAATCATGGTTCCGCCATTATATATAATCCAACGAAAAGCCATACAATGTGGCGCTGGAGCCATAAATGGAGATAACACAAATCCCATTAGTGTTGCGGGTGTGCAGAAATAAACATAGAAATGTGGTGCAATATAATGAAGTACAATCCATAATACAAAAATCCCAACAGGGGATGTTAAATAATTCAATGCAGTTAATACGGAAGAATACATAATTATTAATATATTTTTTTATTTTTCTGAGTACTACATATATACAAAAAAAGATTTCAATTTTATAAAATATTATTAAGTGCATCCTTCTGTTCGGGTGTTAAAGATTCAGGAAACTTAACTTCAAACTCTAAAATCAAATTTCCAGTTACACCTTCTCTCACCATTCCCAAATTTTTGAAAGATTGTTTTGCACCTGTAAATAAAACCACATTCACATTTAAAGAAAGTTGGTTTCCATTTAGATGTTCCATTTTGAATTTAAATCCACACAATGCTTCTTTCAACGTAATTATTTTTTTATAATGCAAATCATTTTTGTTCCGTTTAAATTCACTCTCTTCAATATGAATATTTAATTGGACATCACCCTTAACGGTCGTTCCATGCATATTAATAATGTTTCCATTTTCCTGCAAAATAATGGATTCGCCATTGTCAATACCTTGGGGAATATTAAGATGCAAAGTTTCGTTTTCATTAATTCGTAAATCACCTTCCTGTACCCATCTCTCAATTTCAACCTTAATTGGTATTCCAGTATATGCTTGTTTTAACGTAATATTAATGTCCTTTACAATGGTCTGAGGTTTTTGGATATGTCTCTGAAAGAACATTCCTGGCATACCTCCTGGCATACCGTGGATTTCTATGTTTGGACCACCAAGACCTTGTCCGAAAAGCATTTCGAAAATATTTGCACCCGGTCCAGCAAAATGAATATTTGGACCAAATGGACCTGCTTGAGCACCAAACGGATTAAAAGGGCCTCCCTGCGGGTCAAAAGGATTACCTATTCTAATTCCATTCAATTCCATATCATACATTTTTCTCTCTTTCTCATTACTTAAAATTTCATTTGCGGAATTAATTTCTTGCATTTTGCGATTGGCTTCCTCCTGCTCTTCGGGAGATTTGGATTTCACCTTATCAGGATGAAATTTCATCGACAATGCGCGAAATGCCTGTTTGATTTCTTTTTCGGTAGCGTCTTTAGAAACGCCAAGAGTTTCGTAATGATTTGGCATTATTATATAATTATTTGCACAAAAACATTTATATATATTTTTTACAAAATATTTAAAACGTTATTCACAAATGATTTAATGGATCCCGATACCTTTATATTAAAATACAAACCTTATTTTATCCGCGATTTCTATCTGGAGTCTTCGCATATTAAAGTGTTGAATGTTTTAAAAGAATTGGATGACCTAAATTTGCTCATTGTGGGAAACGCATGTTCGGGAAAAACGTCTTTGATTTATGCAATCATCCGCGAATATTACGGAATGGACGAAAAGGCTGTTTTCCCCGAACACAATATTATGTTTATCAATAATTTGAAAGAGCAGGGCATCCAGTTTTTCCGAACCGAAATGAAAACATTTTGTCAATCAAAATCAAATATTCACGGAAAGAAAAAAATTATTGTAGTGGATGATATTGATATCATAAACGAACAAAGCCAACAGGTTTTCCGCAATTACATCGACAAATATTCCAAAAATATTCATTTTATCTCGGTCTGCACTAATATTCAAAAAGTGAATGAGAGTCTGCAATCCCGCTTGCACATACTGAAAATAAACCAAGTCGACCGCAAAAATCTAGAAACAACCATGAATAAAATTGTGGAAAATGAGAAACTCATTATTGATGGAGATGCGAAAGATTTTTTATTAAATGTGAGCGATAATTCTATCCGTGTTCTAATAAACCATTTGGAAAAAATATACATACTGGGCAAACCGGTAAATATGGAACTTGTGCAAAAACTGTGTTCCAATATATCTTACACGCAGTTCGACAATTACATTGGTAAATTGAAGGCGAACGACCTTAATGGTGCAATTGACATCTTATATGAAATCCATGACTATGGATACTCCGTTATAGACATCTTGGATTATTTTTTCACGTATATAAAATTAACAAAAAATCTGGAAGAAGTTGAAAAATACCGCATGTTGCCATTTCTCTGCAAGTACATAACTATTTTTCACAAAGTTCATGAAGACGTTATTGAACTCGCATTTTTCACCAATAATTTGATGAAGGAGGTTTTGTTTGTCGGAAATTGCTCCAAATAAAATACTGTAAATATAATAAATGGCATCCACACATAATCTTGACATAAACACGTACTCTTTAGAAGAAATCTTCGGTCTTTTTGATTTGAACTACAACTTGACCGAGGATTCTATGCGTGCTGCGAAGAAAAAAGTTCTCATGATACACCCCGATAAATCGCGACTTCCCGCGAACTATTTCCATTTTTACAAACAAGCTTACGAAATCGTATTGAACATATACAAGCAAAAATCCAAGTTTAATGGTGATTCGAAGGGGTCGCCACACCAATATACACCGGATGTGGAACAACCTGCATCCATTGGCAGCAATGGAGCGCCACACACAGATGCGAATATTTCGAAGAAGTTTTCGAATAGCAAGTTCAACGAGTTATATGACCAAAACATGGTGAGAAAAACGGACACTTCCCGTTTTGACTGGTTCAGACGAGACGAGCCGGCAATTGACGATTTTAGTAAAAGACAAGTGAATCCGAAAAACATGGGGTCCGAATTGGAAGCAATTAAGCAGAAACAGGCGGCGCTCCAAGTATATCGAGGTGTCCAAGAGATGCAGAGTGGAGGTGGAACCAGTTATTTCGAAGACGACGGAGAATCGGATGAATATGTGGCGTGCGACGTTTTTAGTAAATTGAAATTTGACGATTTGCGCAAGGTGCATAAGGACCAGACTGTTTTCGCAGTTTCGGAAGCGGATTTTAACAAGAGACCCCAATACAAAACGGTGGATCAATTTGTGAGAGAACGAGATGCTGGTGGAAGCGCACCTTTATCAAAAGCTGAGGCGGCCAATCTGTTGGAAAGACAACAGAAAGAGAAAGAACAATTGATTATGAACAAACAACATCGCGACTACCTTTTGCAAAAAGAGTATGAGGAAAAACAGAAGGCGGTTCGGTCGGCGTTTCTCCAATTAAGGTAACCTACGGATTCAGCGCGAAGCGCTTCCGCCCCCTACGACCCCCTCCCTTTTTTTATATGCGATTATTATAATATCGAATAATGTTTGACAAAAAATACGCTTACCATTATTTATTTGCAATTGGTGTTGTCGGGGTTGCCAGTTATTTCGGCGACAAAATTAAACAGGGATTATCAAGCAACGATGCAGAGAACGAGCTCATTCGCAAATATTTATTGAACGAGTCGCCTCTTTATGGAATGAACAGACCCAAGCTTTGGATTCACAGCACTTACGAGAAAAACGCCCGTCAGTGGAAGGATTTTTACAGTAGAAATTCCACAGATTTGAATCAGCCATATATCCATCTCACAATTAAATCCATCATTAACCATTGTGGTGCGGATTTCAACATTTGTTTGATTGATGACGAAACATTTAGCAAACTCATTCCCACTTGGGAAATCAATATGGCCACACTTTCTGAGCCTCATAAATCGATGTATCGCGAATATGGGATGTTGCAACTTCTCTACTTATATGGAGGAATCATTGTGCCAAATTCGTTCATTTGCACAAAGAACTTGTCGCCTTTATTGGCGGAGCAACCCTTTGTTGCTGAGATGGTGAATCGCACTTGCAATGTTGCATCCAAAAAGGAAAACCAGAATTTTATGCCTTCCACCAAATTTATGGGAGCAAAGAAGGGATGTCCTGTTGTGAAAAAAATGTTGGACGAAAATAAGTTGGACGTAAATCGTCATTTTACCACAGAATCCAAATTCTTGGGTAACACACAACAGTGGCTGTATAATGCGGTGAATACTGGTTCAATGAATTTGGTTAATGGTAAGCGCATTGGAACAAAAACGAGCAAAGGAAAACAGATTTTATTGGAGGATTTGATGAGCGAGAATTTCTTGGATTTAGATAATGAAGCGTATGGAATTTACGTGCCAGCGGATGAAGTATTGTCCAGACCCAAGTATCAATGGTTGGCTTACTTGTCGTCAGAAGAAGTGTTGAAAACCAATCCAATCATTGTTAAGTATTTGAAATCATCTGCGGTCGATGTAACGAATGAGTATTTTTCGGATGCACATGTGCAGAAAAGTGTCTCGACCATATAAAGGGAACCAAGGTTCCCTTTTGAACCCTCCTTTTAATTATAAAAATAAAGGGAAGGGGGAAACCGTAGGTTTCCCCTTATTTTTATATAAAGGTTTTATATAGAGCAATATACAACAATGCTCTGCCAAATATTTAAATATGAAATACCCAATAATATATTATTTGATTTGTTGGAACAAATTTGTTTAAAAACAGACAAATATTATTTTATTGATTTAAATGCATACAAGAAGTTGTTATTTATGGATTTAAAAAAACCATTCATTGATGCATTGACAGAGTATTATTATCTTTCAAAACGATTTTATTTAGAGAGAGAATTCACATATTCTTCTTTCACAAATATTGTGCGGCAAATTTGCAAGCATGGAAAAATAAAAATCGAGTCTGAAATTAAATATAGTCACTCCAAATATTATATAAATTTCTTTGTACATCACACAATATAAAAATGTATATACGAATTCGTAAATATATGAAATAATAAAGCATATTTCATATATATAATGCAATTTACTCCATCTCAACAAAGAATTGTTGCTCCTGCTGTTGAAGAATTTAGTCGTTCTGACTTCGAAGAACTCCTTAGACAAAACCCTGGAAAGGTTGTGCTTAAATTCGGCGCTACTTGGTGCGGACCTTGCAAAGTAATCGAACCACACGTAAATCAGTGGTTTTCCAAAATGCCTGCCACTGTTCGTTGCGCCACTATTGATGTGGATGAATCGTTTGATTTGTATGGCGCATTAAAATCCAAACGACAAATCAATGGTATTCCTGCCATCCTTTGCTTCAATAAGGGCAATTTGAGCTATATTCCAGACATGACAGTTGTTGGTGCGGACGTTGAACAAGTCAATATGTTTTTCAAACATGTAATAATGGATGCTTAAATGAAGTAACGTAAGGGAAGGGGTCATAGGGGAAACCGTAGGTTTCACCTACAAGTATAAGCTCTGGTTTGTCGCCACATATTTAAGAATGAGTCCATCCACTTTTGACAACTTGTGCATCAAGTCTATTTTACCAGTTGTCTCACACATGCCCATAACTTCACGCGCCAATGTGGATATTTTCAAAATCGCTTTGTTAAAATCCCCAATGGAAACACCAAACATTTCAATCTCTGCAATGACGGCCTTGCAATCAACTTCGTCTTTGCATTCACACCAGTCGTACATAAAATCGACCAATTCATAGCAGAATCCTTCCAAACCGGAATCTTTTACACAAATTCCATGCGATTCTTCGATAACCAATAATTCTGACCGCATTTTTTCAAAAGATTTGATTTTATCGTTCATAAAAGAATTGTCGCAATAATTTGAAAATCCCGGATAAATCCTGCATTCCTCATTGACGCGCACATCCGTAAAAAGACTGAAGAATGCTACCAAATCTTTGGAATCAAAATCTTCGAAATGGTTCCATTTATTTAAAAGGTGGGTAATTAGGATTGGATTGATTTCAGAAACTACACCGGCAATGAGCGAATATTCTTCATCTTCTTCTTCTTCTTCTTTTTGAATAACGCCAACCTCAAGTAAAATTTGTATGAGTCGCCGTACTTTATCCACAATATAATTTTGATTTGCCCTTAATCTTGATTTTGTATCATCAAGTGATTTTTGGGTGCGAAGATAATCGATGTAAAACACATAATCTTTCTCCAAATTCGGATTCTCTGCAGATATCTTTCGAATAGAAGTATCAATCTCTTTTCTTTTCTTGTTTGCCGAAAATTCCAACTTCGTCAATAAATCCGAATAGGTCTTGAGTGTTTCTTTTGCAGTTTTCAAATTATTCAATCCTTGCTCTTTCTGCAAAATCTTTTGTTCCGTCGATTCAGCTTCTCTCAACAAACCTGCAGATATTTTATCCATTTCAGTTTGCAACATGGATTTTGTAATAAAATTCTCAATATCTTTGACTGATACTTTCTCTGCATTTTTGAAAAGATTTAAAACTACCGAATAATAAATTTGGAACTTACTCTCCAACTTCTGCGGTTTTCCGCACAAGACCTCTTTGTAAGTTGTCATGGAGGGTAATTCAAACAGATTTGAACAATGGACCACGTGACCAACGGTGTCAATGCCTCGGCGACCTGCGCGACCTGCCATCTGTGTATATTCGTGGGGCAAAAGGTACCTGGGCGAATCTCCGCCATCGTATTTTTTCAAATTAATAAATACCGCGGTCTTGATTGGACAATCTAGACCAATGGCAAAACTTTCAGTTGCAAAAAGAACTTTGATATATTTCTTGGAAATCATGAATTCTACAATTTCTCTCAACACCGGAACCATTCCGGAATGATGGATTCCAATCCCCTTCTCCAAAAGTTTCACCAAATTTTGGTATTCTGGTAATCCATGATATTCTCTCCAATTTGGAAGGCGTTTTAAAATAGATTCGCATTCTGACTTCACCGTGTAAGAAACCTTTGAATCGTCTTCCAATAACGGAACAGTGATTTCTTCGGCGCACTGTTCCACCGCTTTTCTTGAAAAAACGAAGCAAATGGCTGGCAACATATCTTGGTCTCTCAGATGGGCAAACAAATTGTTCAAAACCGTTTTGCGTTTGAGAAATACATCATTTCCCTCCAATGCATCCAAAACCTTTTTGGCTTCTTTGTATGTGTCTTCATTGAAAACCCCGTCAGCAGACCGGATGGGCAAACATTTATCCAGAATTTTGCGGAACTTTGCTTCCGTCTCTTTGTCCTTCATTTTCTTGTAAAGGCCTTCTGTTCCATTTAAGTACAAGTAATGGGTCAGCGGAACAACACGTGTGTCTGTGGAACAAATTACGACTTGTTTTTGAAGTTGGTCGTTCCTATCTTCAATCCATCGCGCCGACTTGACCGGGTCATCCAGTGTTGCCGACAACAACACCATCTGCACATGTTGCGGAAGCATCAATATGGATTGTTCCCAGACATGGCCTCGGTGAGCATCATTGATGTAATGGAACTCGTCAAAAACCACACATCCCAATTCGTTCTCTATATCCATTGAAAAGGAAAGCGACGAATCTTTTCGGTCCGTGGATTGGGTGAAAAGTTGGTTCATCAATATTTCGGTTGTCATAATTAAGACCTGGGCTGCAGGGTTCGTTTTAATATCGCCGGTTAAAAGACCAAATGTAATGTCGGGATATTTTTGGGTAAAATCAAATGTCTTTTGGTTTGAAAGTGCCTTGATGGGCGAACAATAAATAACACGCTTACCCATACTTGTAAAATGCCGGATTGCAAATTCGGCGGGCAAAGTTTTTCCAGAACCGGTTGCCGCGGTCACCAATACATGATTCCCATCTACAATACCTTGGATTGCATGTTTCTGAAAAGGACTTAGCTCGTGTTTAAATAATTTGAAATACTCTTCGTACTTCGAATCATTTGTATAATTGTTGTTGTCAGTTGTTAATACCATTTTTGATAATTTGTTTTCTATGAATATAGTGAATATAAAAATATTTTTATATTGTTTTAAAAAGAGAATAAAGATTTTCCAACTTTTATATAAAAATGGAAAATATATTTTACGAAGTTGAGGACCATGAAGAGAATGTGAAAAAAATGGACAAGCGTTCGTTCAAAGAGTATATAAATAAATTTATGGAAAAAGACGATGCAAAAAAAATCTGTAAAATATACAGGTTTAATAATAAAACGTTAAGATTAACCCTTTTCACGATTGAACATGACTTTACACCAGATGAATACATTAACCACTACCAGTCACTTTCATCCGACCTTTATGGAAAAGATTTTATGAATGATTTTGATGTATATGTTATAAAAAAATTTAACTAATAATTATATTATAATATATTATAATGAGTAATTTTACAAATTACGTAGAAATTAATATTCGAGAAGAACATCAAGATATTTTTAATACTATAGCTCAATCAAGAAAGTTGATGATGGACCCTGGAACAACAAACCAACAGGCTGCAGAATATGTAGAACAAACTTTAGTTGAATCTAGGTGGAATCAACCCGGAGTTAATCGAGATAGATTAATAATGAATTTAGCAATAACTACTATCGAAGATTTAAATAATTATCTAAATAACGAAGATCCAGGTTATATAACTGAGAGAAGAATACGTCAGCTTATTAGCGAAATTAATAATTATATAATTAATAATGAACTGGCAGAAGGACACAAAAAAAAATCTAGAAAATCTAGAAAATCTAGAAAATCTAGAAAGTCTAGAAAATCGAGAAGGTCTAGAAAATAATTAATTTTTACGTTTCTTATATTTGTATTGACCGTTTCCAATAGATATTTTGTTGGAACGCCATGCTTCACTCGCTTCGTCAAAATCAATATCCACATCATATAGTGGTTTTTGTATATATTTTGGCATATATAATGCACAGTTGATTGGGGCATTGATATTGATAGACTCGGGTAAAACTCTTTTTGTAACGGAATCAATAACTTGGTCATTTACTTCTTCGATAACAATCGATATGTTATTATTTTCTTTATTTTTCTTTCTCTGATTCTTTGATGAATCTACCGGTGATGAATCTACCGGTGATAAATCTATCAATGTGCTTACAAACGTATCATTTTCCAATAATTTTCTACTCTGACTTCTGGTTTGCATTTTTGTATTTCTCATATTTGATGAATCGACCTTTGATGATTCCACCCGTGTGCTTACAGGGATTTCAAACGTATGAGCGAGTAATAATAATTTTCTAGTCTGACTTCTGGTTTGCATTTTTTTGTATTTTGTTTTCTCTCTATAAAAAACAAAATTAATTTCAATTTTAGACGCTTCGCTCTCTTACAAATAATACAATCTTCGCATAGAGAAAATGCACATTCAAGAATTTGTATTTTATGGAATACTTTTATTCTTGGTGGTCCGGTACCTCTACATTTGCATCAAGTATCCATTCTGGGCGCACATGCCCGTCTATCACACCTATGATTACCACAACTTTTTTGCAAGGTCAAGTAGAGAGATGCAACTTTTCCCCTATAAAAACAAGTTCTCTAATGCTATCCAAATAAAAACCATAAGTTATTATGAACTGAATGAGACCTATATCAAATATTTTGCAGAACTGCTCCAATGTTTTTACATTCCTGCGGATGATTTTTTATACACAATCGTAGAGAAAGATGTGAAAGCCCGTTTTAATGGCCATTTTGATACTCCCTTTCTCTCTTTTTACAATGAAAAAAACTATGTCTCTACAGCGAAGTCTTCTGAAAAACAATTTGACATCTTGAGTACCAATGTGGAAATTCAATTGTTTCCTGAACCCAAGGGTTGTATTGCATCCTATCCGGTACGCACATTTTATCATCCTGCGAACGAGTATAAACCAGCCAATTATTTGACATTTATTTCGGTTGATCGCGCATATAAATCGCAAAATATCAGTCGCAATTTGATATCTACCCATGACTACAATGTGAGAAGGCATAATCCAGACGTGCGTATTGGACTTTTGAAGAAGGATGTTGGTGCATGTGAAGGCGTTATTCCGATTGTTACTTTCTCTACAGGTTTATTCCAAATAAATGTTAGCAAGACAAAACAGAGAGTACGCAACATTGTTGAAGTGTATCGAGAGAACTGGGCTGTTATGTTTGACACATTGCATGGATTATTCAAACCAAATGTTCTCTATGACTTTGTGGTTTCAATTGATATTAGTGCAATCAAATCCAGAATTGATGCAGAGATATTATTTGTTT
>Ga0315905_10002015_pt1 | contig 21499 bp, 22 predicted proteins | sample LakEriMetagenome_5_FD_203522 | JGI IMG/M metagenome (GOLD analysis project Ga0315905, IMG submission 203522) | Freshwater fungal communities from buoy surface, Lake Erie, Ohio, United States - Buoy 4 MA121 | ecosystem: Environmental > Aquatic > Freshwater > Lake | place: USA: Lake Erie, Ohio...
TGAACGCTGAATGCCTTTCCACTGTCTGCTATAATTCTAGGAAACTGAATATTGCCGCCGCTGTAATTAATAGATACATTATTAGGGAACACGGTATCACCATCTTCACCAAACTGCCATCTACGCAGAGTCGAATCTCCGAGGTTGATATCAATGTTGATGTTGCCGTTGCTCCTGATATCGCCAGGGATTTGTAAACTACCATCTGTGCCAAACTGCCATTCTGGTGCTGTATAAGCTGCCGCATAGTTAGCAGTCTTTAGCGTGATTGGAAATGCTGTGAGATTTGCTCTTGATGCTGACCAGTATATGTCAATGACAAATTCTCCTGGGGAACCATACACTTCATTTTTCTGAATATCGTTAATAGTTCTTACATCACCATTGGCAAAAGTAATTGTGCTGCCTATTCCGTATGTGGTAAACACAGCTTCGTTGCCAGTCCAGGCTATTCCCAAATAGGTAACATCGTAGGCCTGATTAGTGCCCTGATCATTGAGTGCAATGGTTGTTGTGGAACCAACCTGTGCTGTGCTAACACCACTGGCAATCTTACCGTTGTTGGGCAATGCCAGCGTGCCGGTTGAACCAAGGCTCGCTGTGCTAGAACCGTTGACTAGGCTTGATACTGTTGTGCTACCTGTCCAGGCTGTGGTTTGATTGGTGCCATCTGGGAATCTTAAATCGCCATCTTCCCCAAACTGCCAAATGCGTTTAGTGCTATCTGTTAGGTTAACTTCAATGTTGATGTTACCTTCACTTTGTATATTGCTGATGTTACCAACTGAAGTTAAAAAACCACTGTCGTTAGACAGTTGACTCACAAGTGTTGGGATAGTGGGCTTGCCAGTTAGGTCAGCATAGGCACCTGTAGTAGCCACAGTGGTCAATGCGGGTTTACCTGACAAGTCCGCATAACTTGTAGTCCCAACTTGACTGCCGCTGACTGTTAAATTACCATTGGCATCTAGTCCTACTGCTACACCACCAATGTAGATAGTATTGTTGCTGACATACAGGCTACGCCAGGGCAGTGTGCTTGATCCTAGATCGCCACCATTGGCAGTCTGTGGAACAATGTCTCCACCTACATTTAAATTGCTGGTTATGGTGGTTGCACGATCAATAACAATACTTGAACTATCATCAGTGCCGATAGTACTACCTACAAATGTTAATGCAGTATCTTGTCCTGTGTCAGCAAGCCCTACAGCCTTGTATAGTTCTGTGAAGTTAGCATTGACTTTTTGGAAGGCAGCTCGTAGACTATCGCCCTTCTTGTCGTTAGCTGCGGTACCTACGTTGATATTCTGTTTTGCCATTTGTCGCTCCAATTATACCAAACCAGCTATTGCTGTTTTAAATGCAGTAAAGTCTGTGCTTGCTGCCACAATGGCTTTTAATTCTGTTATATTAATAACTCTGCTGCCTTGCACACGCAATCGCTGTGTAACGTCTAGATCGTTTTCTACAGTGACATCTGTATTGAATGTTGTCAATTCATTAATAATGATACTGCTTGAATCTGTGGTACCGATTGTGCTGCCAGTAATAGTCAATGATCCAGTGGCCAGCGTTCCTGCGGTTAAGGTATTTGTATTTGGATTGTAAGTAAGGTCAGTATCTGTTCTTACATTTTCGTTGCCTGTTGCTGTGTCAACAAATGTAATATAATGTAGGGCTGCTGTTGTATTGGTTGCGACCAGTGTCACAGTAGTTGCTGTGGTTGCTGTGGTTGCTGATGTAGCGGTATCAGCATTTCCAGTTAGGTTTCCAATAAATCCACCAGCAGCAGTCACTACTCTATCAATGGCGTTAACAATAACTGAACTGTCGTCACCGAACACTGAACCTTTCAGATCGAACACCGGATTGACTGCAATGGTCAGTGTATCCGTTCCAACAATCTTAGACAAGGTAATTCCCTCGCCACCGTTGATATTAAGTATGTCACTGACCGCGTCAGCCTGTAATCTGTTTGCAGTATCACCGTCGACTTGAATTTGTGTAAATGCATTAACTGCTGGTGCTGAGTTGGTGATAGTTACGTCACCTGTAGCAGCATCAGAACTTACCGTGATACCTACACCAGATGAAATACTAATCACACCTGCGTTGGTAATTCTTAGATTGTCACCAGTTGATCCAGTGATGTTAATACCTGCACCTGTGGTTCTACCTGCGGGCAATGCAACAGTACTCTGTAGGCTGCGAACACCTGCATTGGTCACTGTGGCCACGCCACTTACAGTGGCAGCAGTGATGCCTAGGCCAGCTGTAACACTTAGTACACCTGTGTTTGAGAACGTAATTGAGTCAGCACCGGAACTAACTGCTAGTCCTATACCTGAACTCGACAGAAAATTCACTGTGTCACCAAACGTGGTAGCTACCACTGATAGATCGTTGTTGATCTGTATTTCTTTGAAGAATGTCTTGTTGGGATCGATGATCAAGTCAGCACCAATACCAGTGAGCGGATCCCCGCCCACAGTGGATGCTGTTGGTAGATTTATGGTATAGCCCACGCCTTTGACCTGTGCGCTTCCTGCCCACAAACCATTTAGCGGATCAGTGGTAGTATGTTCTGCTGTAAACACTGATCTCCACTGATGAGTTATATCACCTAGATCATACAAATTACTTGCTGTGGGCTTTAAACTAGTGTCTAAGGTTTCGAAGTTTATTGGAATAATTCCAGCGACTCCTAACGAAGCAGCAATGGAATCAAAGTTTTCATTTATTTTTGTAAATGCTTCGTAGACATCACTCCATAACAAGGGTGGCGCACCGACAGTGATATTTGTATTTGGCAATGACATGTTTAAGTTCTCCCTACCGCTATTTCAATTAGACCTATATGATCGGAATCGTATTCCACAAAGGCTTTACCTACCACAGTTCCGACTTTGACATCACCAGTAGCAGCCACTGCCACTCCTGGTATGCCTGATGTAACTAATATATCCCCTTTGCGTATTTTACCAACCACCTTGCAGGGCACACGCCCTTGCAGTGCAACTAGATTTTTCAATCCCGGACATGCTTCATACATGGTAAACGCAGCGGTATTAGAAACAACGCCAGCTACTCGTGTGTCGGCTTTGATTGCGGAAGTAGTTACTTCTTTGTCGCCTCCGAAAACCAGCACAGTGCCAACTTCATATTCTCGATCACCTTCATAGTTTTCTGCAAGGTCAGCGGAGTAGGTGGCCTGCATTCTTGATTCATTTGGGCTTGTACCGCTTAAGGTCCATCGACCAGTTATAGTACCAGCTGTGGTATTACCACCTGTGGTTAGAGTTTGCGCTTGAATACCAGTGCAGGTTATCGTGCTGCTGGCACTGATTGTTGTTACTCCGGTGAGTGAGCCTGCTATTACCAAAGCTCCAGTGCTGGTAATAGCACCCACCGCAGTGATAGGAGCATTTGAAACACCATTCTGGGTTTTAAATTCATGGCTGTCATTCCAATACGATGTTCTATCATCTGCAGCCAAAGATCCTTCACTGATCAATATACCACCGGCGTTGTTATATCCGTAATAGCGTAGATAACCGCCAGTGGCAGTCACTGCTGAATCAATGGCCAATTGTGTGTCTATCTTGATGTTAGACACATCCACAGTTCTGCCACCAAAGTCACCGTTTGAGTCTCGTACTATGATCTCGCTGGCTCCAGGTACGCCGCTGGTTCCTGCTGATCCAGCTACCATGGTATAATTTGCATCTGAAGATGTTGACCCTCCAGTTCTGCGCAAAAATCCCAATGATGAATACTGTGATTTTTTAATTGCCAATCCTTCATCTACTACTGTGGTAAATGACACTTCTGCAGCGTTGGCAGTGCTTATTCCACTGTTGCCTATCAAGGTATCAGGTGATAGCTGAACCAAATCACCCAGTGCCACACTGTTGGCTTTCAATGTGACAAAGCCGTCAGTGACCACAAAGTCTGAAGTGCTAAAACTGCTGAGTCCACTAACTGCTTGTATAGCAGCTGCTGAACCAGTCGGAGCGGCCGACAATGCTGTGGCTATGTTCAGCGTGAGTTTGGTTTGTACGATAGCAGCAGAAACTGAAACTTCGGTATTGGTCACAACACCGGAATTCAGCTGTACATCCACATTGTTTAGAGTGGAGTCTACACCTGTGCGTAGATCGAAGGTTAAATCGCCAGTGACGCTGGCATTGATCAAAGTATTGCCTACTCCAGTGAACACCATGAACTGGCCACCCAAGGCCTCTGAGCCAGCATAGTTCTGCAAATTAGCCAGTGTAAGACTACGTAGATTTACTGCATCCTGCGGATTTGTAGGGTCAGTGACATTTGTAATCTTGAAGAAATTCAAGTTCATGTCGGATTTCATACCTAACTGTCCATCTAGGCTTAGGAAACCGCCCGTGGTAAGTGGAATCAGTTCTGATGGAGAGACAATTGCGCCATCATGAGAAATACCCAGTCTACGTTCTATGTACTTGCGTGTGGCATTTTCTGTGGGTACCGTGTCTGTGGCATTGTCGGTGAAACCACTGTCAGTGGAAAATTCACTGACTGGAACACCACGCTTGAATCCTATACCGTCAAGATTGCTTAGTGCAATACTGCTGGAGAACGTAACTTGGCCTGTGCCTTGGTCAACACGGAAAAATGGACCCACTGAAAAATTACCAAATTGATCAGTGGTCACGTAAAAACAGCGACCAACATCGCGTTCTTCGGTTTCTTTGGTGTCATCTACAGTATTAACACTGGCTCCATATATCTCTTTGGGATAGTTGGTGTCTGCGTAAGATCCCGTGCCGATCTCTAGCAAATCGTGTCCAGTGACTCGAGTCAGCGAAATCCTAATAGTCAAGGTACCAAGACTGCCGCTGGTACGTATGCCCACAGCAGCTTTTATGGTATAGCTGGTAGATAAATTGTTTATGGCATTGACCAAGGCACGATTTAGTATGAGTCTACCGAATGTGGTACCTGTAACAGCAGGGCCCTGATAGCTGCTGATAACATATTCTTCGCCCAAGAACATAAATCTTGCTGCACTTAGTCTAGATGTCTCTGTGGTAGCAAGCGGTGTCACTGCAAAAGCAGTGTCACCAATACGACCTGTTATCTTGCCTACTTTTTGTACACCACTCTGTGAGCCAGTGGTTTCTACACTTGAGCCTCCGGGCAGAGCTGATAATTCAAATGTGTTTGCTGTTAGACCCGTGGCGCTGACAAAAAATCTATCTAGTTGATTCAAGCCTGTGGGTAGAGCACCAGTGGTGGTAAATTTTATCACATCTCCCGCGGAAAATCCATGGCTGGTCAGCGAAACCACAGCAGGGTTAGCAATTGATATAGTGCAGGTTGTGCCAGTTGGCGTTGAAGCTATGAATTCTCCCGGTTGGAACACCGTGATGTCTATGTAGTCATAGTTCTCTCTAGTCTGAGTGAGAGTCAGTCCCACTATGGCATAACTATGAACTCCACTGCCGGCAGTGGTTATACTCTCAGCAGCTCCGTTTTTCTGAGTGCTGATACTGAACTGTGTTTCTGTGAGGTTGGTAGGTAACACAAAATAAGTTTCTCCAACCAACAGTGGTGACGGCAGCGTACCTGTGGTTGTGAAACTGATGGTGTAATTTTCCAACAATTTGTGACTCTTGGCGGCTTTGATGGTAAGTCCACTGCCGTTGGTCAACGCAAACGTGCTGCCACCTGGACTGGTACTCACAGTGAAAGTGTTGTACGTGGGCTGAGTGATAATGTAATAGGTAGTGCCACTGACAAAATTGTTGGCAGTGCTGGTTGGAATTATCCTGTCTCCAATTCGCAGTTTGTGATTGCCACTGGTTGTACACACATTACTAGCAATGGTGGTGATGGTAACTGACACACGGAATATAGTAGGGGTGCCTGTGTTGCTTAAAATTTCATAAGGACCGTTGCTGTCAGTGGCTGAGTTAAACTGCAGGACACGATAAACAGTGCCCAGTGTTTCACGCAGTTTCAATCCAGTTGATGGTCTAACTGCCACATTTTCAAGACCACCGGTGAGCAGAGTGGTATTGCTCTGACGCAGGGTCATTTTGGTGTTATCTGCTACAACTGCAAACAAACCTTGTGTGCTGCTTCCTGTGCCAGTGCTGAGATTCAATCTTGCCACGCCTGTGGGCAGATCAGTCACCGTGACACTGGTCACTGGATATCTATATATTTCTGAGGTGTGCAGAATTTCTAATTCAGATCCACTCAGTGGTGTATAGTCGTAATTATACACAAATATAGCCAATCCACCTGCCACGTTGGCAAATGATCCGCTAGGGAAATAACAATCTACTCTTTGGTTGAGGTCTTCGTAGAGTGTGGTAGGAGTAGGAACTTCCAGTGGATCTGCACCCTCTGCCACCAGTGCGTAATTGCCTTGAGCACAAGATCCAGCCACTGAACGTATCTGTCCTCCGGACAATGAGTAGTAGGCTATGTGGCAGTAGTAAGTGAAGATGGACACCAATTCATTAAGGCCGCCGTTGGCCACTACTACTCCGTAGCCCAGATCGTTGATCTGTGTGAAGTCATTGGCCAACATGCTTCTGTTGCCTGGAGCCAACAGTTCGTAGCGATTGCCGTAAAAATCCACATAGTCCACAGCAGCAGTCTGAAGCACAGCTCTGTTGGTCTGAATGATGGTTCTAACAGCAATGTTATTGGCAGTATAACCAACAAAGCTGGGTTCTGTGATTGCAACCACTGCCTGTGCGGCTGTGAAGTTGGCAGCACCTATGATTGAACTCATGTTGGTCATCAGGGTGTTTATGGTAGCAGCTTCTGTGGCAGACGCTGGTGTACCCGTGATCCTTGATACCGCAGAATAACTCACAGCAGGTGCTAAATTTTGTACCACTTGTCCGAATAGATAGTTCAAATAGGCATTCCATGATGCAGATTGAGTCTTTGTCAGTGCAGAATCAGTGATGACCGCGCCTGTGAGATTGTTATAGAATTTCAATGCTCTTGTGCGAGTAGCTACGTTTCCGCCATAGATCACATCATGGATCACTGCTTCCGCGGCCTGTTTGACCTGATATTCCACTTCGCTGGCGACATACACAGTGGCAGTGGTAAACGGGGCGATATTACTTGATATCTGAGTATTGATATATGCTACCAGTTCAGCCACTGCGTAGTCTCTGTTCGCCAACAGCAATGTATACGCATTAGTGACATTGGCAGACGCTGTAGATGGCAGTGTAAATGACAGAGCAGGTGCTGCTACAGGACCGCGTTCTATGATGTCTGCAATTACGGTATTGCTTAAATCCACGGTGTCTTGGATGCTAGGATAAACGGTAATCAGTTCATTCACAGATTCATGCACAAATGCAATAGCTTCAAGGGTGATAAGTCGTTGATCTGCCAACACCACTGCACTTTGACTTAGTCTGTAGGTCAAACCATTTTGTCGTGTCCAATAGTTAGTGGCCAGTACGATATCCCGGCCCAATCCATCTAATATTAATCCAGTGTCTCGACTGCAGGCAGCATCGTCGTAGGTGAATATGCTGAATGGCCAAGGAGTTGTTTCGTCTAAAACAAATGTAGCTGTGCTGCCATCTTTGTCATAGACAAAGTCTCGGACATAGTTTATTCTATATACAGAATCTGCTACAATAAATGATGCTGGCAGCTGTGGATATCTATCAAGATCACTGACTTCTAATCTTGTTGAAGTAACTACGACGTCGATGTTGAATTCAAGATTACCTGCAAATCCGTCTGTGAACATGCCACCAGCAAATACCTGTCTGTCCTTGCTGCGGCTGAATGAAGAACACTCTTGAAAGTATGGAGACCTTGACAATATCTGACCTGTTGGATCCAACACAGCCATGAATCCGCCATGGCCTATAGCTGATATAGCTTGCCAACGCACTGTATCGTTGGCAAGGAACACATCCATCTCTTCATTGTCTTTGGGATAATTCACTGATCCCGATCCATCAATTACATCCTTGAACGCTGTGATCAAATCTGTGATAACAACATCAGCGCCTACCTCGGACTGGAATGCAGGATCGATGATCTGCAGAAATAAATCCTGTTTTGGTAAAGCCACTGCTGTGTTATCAATTATGCTCTGTAACAAGGTTTCAAACAGTGTTATCACAGCTAGGTATTCACTCAGCTGCGTGGTAATCACACTATTCCCAATGTCGGTTTGATAATATTTCAACGCCGCTGAAATTGTGCGATTGTATTCTCCATATTCAAGGTCAAAGGTGAGATCGTCTACCAAGATACCTATACTGGTTTTGTAAAATGCTTTATTATAGGTGAAAGCAGGACTAAAGGGTGCTACACTGGTTGTTTTGCGGAAGTCGATAGTGGCTATGACTTCTTCCTGTAGGAACTGCCTATTCAATCTAATAAGATCAGCAGCAGCAGAGAAACCTCCTCCGTTCTGTACTTTAGGATACACAGGATTTGCACTGTTCTGCAAATAATGATAACCGAATTCTTGTGTGGCTACCGATAGCCCGTCTATTACCTTGTCTCTGCGGAATCGATAGAATGCCCAAGGGCTGGCAGAGGTTCCCGGACGTGGCCGAAAGATAACTCTGCGGAACTCATCACCTACTATGCTGACATTGGCAGGAACTTTCAAAGGATAGTTTTCGAAATATTCTCCGCTTTCTACCAACACAGTGATCTGGATGTTTCTAGCAATGTCACCATAGGTTATGCTTTCGCCTATTTGAAAATTACCAGACAGGATATCCACATCAAAAATCTCATTGCCTCCACTCTCCAACTGTCCAGAATGGGCAACAATCTGCGCTAATGCGTTACTGGTCTTGCCTCTCAGGAATAGACCTTCACGGATGTCTCGTCCTCGGATAGCTTCAGCAGTGCTGGTGGTCACATCTCCTGTAAAGTCTGTGCGTAATCCATTGGTAAAGACTAGGAATCGTGGCAGATCCACTACGAAGTTTGGCAGTGAAGTAAAGCCCGCTCCCTTGTCTGTGATGGTAATACTGGTTATTACTCCGGAAGTTACCACAGCTGATCCAAATGCTCCTGTGCCTCCTCCTCCGTTTATTCTCACAGATACTAGACTGTAACCAGTTCCGCCACTGATGATTGATACAGAACCAACTTTATATGTGATATTGAAATTAGCACCAGTGCCAATAGCGCCGATACCCACAGGTGCAGCACTGCTGCTAATTGTGGTTGCCACTGCTGAAGAGCCCGGTAGTGTAATGTATGTGCCAGTTGAGATCACTCTAAAAGTAACAATAGCTCCGGGAGTTGTTAGAGTGGTTAATACTTCTATTAAACATGCTGCTCCTCCTGAAGATACAGTACCTCCGGAAAGCTGTAGTATGTCACCAGCAAAATAATTCGAGCCAACTGAGTTTAACACAGCAGTGTCGACGCTCATGCGCACTACACCAGAGAATCCTATACCCGATGTGGGAGATTCATCAATAGCAGTTAACGTACATTCTGACACTCCGTCATTGTAAGTCAGTGTTTTTTCGTAAGGTCCGATGATAGCTCTAGATTCTAAAACCAATTGTTCTGCACGTTTTAGGGCAGCTTCTAGAGTTCTATAAGCATAGGCCAAAGCACGGCCTTGCAGTGCCGCCGATACACCAGGACGATCATCTACACCACTAAGTGCCACATACAAATTCACACTAGATCCAAATGCTGAACTGTCAACATACTGTTTTGTGGCCGCAATTAATCCGCCAAAATTTACATCATCGTCCGGTTCTGGACTTCTCGAAAGAATCAAAGGCCCGCTCATGCGGCCAAAGCTGTTATCTACAAGACCTGTGCCAGGGTCTATGGCATTTGTTCCCGCTCTGGCAATTTTAGAATCCGCATAATTTTTATTGACTAGTTCATGTTTGTAGATAGGAGCCAAAGGACTGATTGTGGTTCCGGCATCGATAATACGAAATTGATTACCACCAGAACGCAGTGATAAGTCGCCCCCTAGTTGTGGTGTCGTATCGGCTGCTATTTCGGCAAAATCAGCATTTATGGTGATTTGATTGGGATTGGTAGTGAAATCTATACTGACACCACTACCTGGCACTAGCTTTTTAAATTGCAGTCCTGACTCGGTGTTATTCACAGTGACCACCGGAGTATTGCCAGTAGCTGCATCATTCTGTCCTACATAGGTAGATGGTGCGTCTTCAAGCCCGGTGAATTTTAATCGTTCTCCAAGTCCTAGTGAGCTGTAGAGTTCTCTAAAGTTGTCATTAACTTTACGGAATGAATCTCGTATACTGTCTCCGGTGCCATCATTACCAACAACACCAATATCAATAGTCTTTCTTGCCATGTTTAGAATCCTAGATTGAGCAAATGCTCTAATATTTAGCCCAAAGTTTTATAAGCCGGATGTAAATACTAGATGTTTCTCACAATCAAAACTCAACAAAATCAATACTCTAGGCTCAGTAAACACGGAGTCGAACATCTATACAAGAGAAAAAAGACCCTGGCAGTGTTGAGATGTGATGCTTGTGATTCGATATTTGAAAGAGATCTCAAACACATGGATAAGAAACGACTCAGCAACAATTTCTTTCATTGTTGTGGGTCTTGTGATGCCAAAAGATTTGCTCAACGCACAGGAGTAGAGCAGAAGCAGATATGGAATATGCCTGCCAGCGTGGATTTACCTGTGTCTAAATTCTAAACGATTCACCGCAGCCACAGCGGTCGCGCTCGTTGGGATTGACGAAATCGAAGCCTTCATTGAGTCCATTGCGGACCCAATCCATGGTCAACCCGTTTAAATAGGCTAGACTCTTGGCATCAACTAATACCACAAAGTCTTTTTGGGCAAAATTAGTAACACCGTGTTCGGCTTCGTATTTGTCTACATATTCCATGGTATATGCTAGCCCACTACAGCCTGTGGTTCTAACACCTATACGGATACCCACGCCTTTGCCACGCTTGTCTAAATTCTGTTTTATCTTTTTAGACGCTGTGTCGGTTACGGTAATCATCTACGGCTGCTTTAATAGCATCCTCGGCTAGTATGCTGCAATGTATCTTTACAGGCGGTAGTGCTAGTTCTTCGGCGATTTCGGAGTTTTTGATTGATCCGGCTTGGTCAATGTGCATGCCTTTGACCCATTCTGTAACGAGACTCGAGCTCGCAATAGCCGATCCGCAGCCATACGTTTTAAATTTTGCATCTGTAATAATACCTGTATCATGATCCACCTTTATCTGTAGTTTCATTACATCGCCACAAGCGGGCGCCCCTACCATGCCAGTACCAATGTCAGGATCATCTTTAGCAAATGAGCCTACATTTCGGGGGTTTTCATAATGATCAATTACTTTGTCCGAGTACGCCATTGATTATTCTCCAGTTTATTATCTTCCAAATGTTGGTTAGATATCTCTTTTTATCAGCTTGGTAGTCTAAAGCCCATGCATGTTCCCACCAATCAATTAACAGCACAATATCATTTCTGATTTCGTGATTGACAATGGTTTTGATCTTGCCATCACGGGCTAGGTATGCCCATCCACTGCCCTGTATCTTCATGGCTGTTTTTTCAAATTCTTCTTTGAAACGGTCAAAAGTATCAAAATGTTTTTCTACAAACTGTAAAATAGCATCATAGGGTCTGTTGGATCCCTCTGGTTTTTGTAGTTGACCAAAATAGATATTGTGTAAAAATGCACCAGCTTCGTTGAAATCGTCATCACCTTCGTTCTTGTTGTATCGATCAACATAGGCCTTGTACAGCGTTCCGTAATGATAATCTATGGTTTCTTTAGATTTTACAGGATCGAGATCCTCACGATCGTATGGCAATGTCAACTGTATGAGTTTGTCTTTTTTGCCCTCAACAATGAATTTTTGAATGAAATTGTATGCCATACATGTATTTACCGTATAAATAACCTACAAGGAGATTTTAATATGCTAGGATTAATCAAGAAACTTTTTGGCAGCAAGCCGGTCGAATCTGTTGAGGTGCCTTACAAGGTAGAAACTCCACCAGTTGAAGTTGCTCAGCCTGTAGTTGAGCCGACCGCAGCAGAAGTTAGTGCTGAAAACAAAGCAGTGGCCGTGGCCAAAGCTAAACGAGCACCTGCGAAAAAATCAGCTGTTAAGAAAGCACCAGCGCCAAAGGCTCCACGCAAGCCAAAGGCTCCGTAACTTTTTTATCCTGCTCGTATAGGGCAAATGAGGCCAAGTTCTTGGCCTTGCTTTCGCACATGATGTCTGCCCACGACCTATGTGTCAGTGCCCAAGAATTAACTGCGGTATTCCAATAAAAGCCACTGTGCGCTCTCAGCTTGCCTTTTTTATAGCCTTGCTCTAAGAGGGACGGAAGATCGGGGCGGATGTGTCTGGGATGGTCAATAAGACAGTCTTCCCGTGATACACTATAATGTATGACAGGGCGCACACCACGCCAGCTATCAATAACCCTTTTAACACGATCGTCATTTGCTTCAATGTATTCTCCAGTTTTAATCCAATGATGATGAATATCAAGCACTAGGGCACAGTCCTTGACTAATTCAATGCTTGAGTCGATGCCCCAGGTCATCTCGTCATTCTCGATGGTAAGGCAGTTGCGAGCCTCGGGTGTCATTTTGCTAAGAGCGTCACGGACACCTTGTGGACCCAGCTTGCCGGAGATATGCACATTGATCTTGAAGTCTTGGAATGTTTTACCAAAACCCATCCAACGAGCCATGTCCACATGATATTCAAACTCTTCTATACTGCGTTCTACTATGCCCGGGTTAATAGACGCCAACACGCAAAACTGGCCAGGATGAAAGCTGAGCCTAACATTATTCTTGCGAGCCACATCACCCACTCGGGCAAATCCTCTTTCTGCAACGGCTCTAACATCGGACTGCCGCCAAAACCACTTCCAACTAGGCTCAGTGTATACAGGAAGTATATCACTTGAGAGTCGTACCATTCTAAGATCTTCATCTAGTGTTCCTACCCTGCTGACTAATTTGTAGCAGGCTTCTATGTTTCGTTCCATCAAGTCCCAAAGTCGCTGTTCTGCTTCTTGGGGATGTTCACGCAGCCACCTAACTGTGGTAGCGCCTGTATTTAAGTCGCGATCAACAGCATTAATTTTCATGCCGTTGATTTCTTCAGGATCGTTGATCCATTTGCAGGCAAAGCCCAGTCGTTTAATCATTAGATAATCCCGAAATAAGAAGTTCACGTTCTGTCATATAGGCCACAGGTTGAATCCAACCACGATCGATACATTCAGATAGAATCAATTTGTATTCACGTGGACATTGTTTTGAAATTTCGAATCCTGCTCTACCACAGGTTATAAATTTGTCAATGATACGAAAACGAGCATCGTCCCGTTTGATTGTGCGGATTTGACTTTGATGTGTAGTAAATTTCATACTACTAGTATAACATCATCACTGCCAGTTGTCAACGACAAATTTGTCCTGAACGTCCTGCGGATTTGGTTCTCCGTGAAACACCGCAATGCTACAGTCTAGAGGAGGTCTAACATCATTTCGAACAGTTTTGAACTGTCTTTTACCATTTATTAGAGACAATTCATCACGACTGCGTATTTCCCATTTGTAACTCATGATCCATTCTTTAGGCCAAAATTTAATTTTTTCCTTGGACAACTTCCATATCCAATCTTGATCCCCTTGCAATCGTTGTGCATCTGCAGGCTTTTGTTTGAACTGCTCATAGATATGGCTCTGTGTCCCGTGAGTCCATGCCAACACAGAACTATTGAGATAGCTCCACGACGGATGAAATTTTCTGTTGAAATCATGGATACCTATAAAGCTGGTAGGATGATATTCGGTGAGCTTGTCCATGCTGGCATGTATGACCACATCAAGGTCGAGATAAAGTATTCTTCCTCTAAGGGGCAAGGCAGAGTCAAACATATGCACCTTGTGCCACCATCCTCTGGAATATTTGGCATTGGGTTGATATATTTTACGTACTCCGGGGATGTCATGCTGATCGTCAGTAAGGCAAGCAAACTCATATGGTACCGTGAGATGTCTTGACACCATGTTGCGCAAACGTTCTACATATTCTCTGCCGTACTTGTGTCCAAATTTTACACACAACACAGTGACAGGATCGCTGGGATCTGAAGGCACTATTAGATCGGGATATTCTCCACGTGCTGCCATTTTGGCAGCTCTCTTTTCAGCCTTGGCTTGTTGACGTTGTTCTTTTGACAATTCCATCTATGGCAACCAATTGTTCTAATATTTTTGAGAGATCGTCCATCTTGATCATGTTAGGTCCATCGCTGGGTGCGTTATCTGGATTTTCGTGACATTCCATAAACAGAGTTGATACACACCCTGTGGCTATAGCAGCTCTCGCCAGGTACGGGACCATGGTCCTATCTCCGCCAGATCTTTCTCCCATGCCGCCAGGCTGTTGAACAGAATGTGTGGCATCAAAGACCACTGGATAGCCAGTGCTTGCCATAATAGGTAGACTGCGCATGTCAACCACAAGATTATTGTATCCATGAGTGTATCCTCTTTCGCATAGCATGATGCGTTCATTACCAGTTGAAGCAATTTTTGCCGCAACATTTTTCATATCGTGGGGTGCAAGAAATTGTCCTTTCTTGACATTAATAGCACATCCAGTTTCTCCAGCTGCCAACAATAAATCTGTTTGCCTGCACAGGAAGGCAGGAATCTGTAGTATGTCAATACCGGCTTCTGCACATTCTTTGGCCTGCCACGATTCATGAATATCTGTTAAAACAGGCACCCCGAAACTGTGCTTGATCGCATTAAGAACGTCAAGTCCTTCTTTGATTCCTATACCACGTTTGGTACTGATGCTAGAACGATTGGCTTTATCAAAACTGCTTTTGTAGATCAGGGGAATGCCAAGTAATGCTGTGATAGCAATAAGTCTAGCACATGTGTCTTCTGCATGATCTTGGCTTTCTATTTGACATGGACCTGCAATAAGAACAAATGGCAAATGGTTGCCAATAGACAACGAGTTAATATTAAATGTACGCATATTAATATTTACCAATGCCTAATGGTGTTGGCAATAATAAAGCAACAGGTTATGACATGTATTATAACCCAGAATGTTTTAAAGAACAAAGCCCAGCGGGCTTCTTTCATCGTTAGTATTGGAACATCCGGCCGATCCTCATCGGTCTGTCCCACTAAATGCCCGGTTGCCCGGGCCCAAATCTTTTCTATAGTGTTCATTAAGCCTCATAGATTGCACTATTGGCTCCATGTTCTGCGCACTCAACTCGTACACAATAACAACGATTGCCGGTCTTTTCACGTATCAGTGCGTCAGCAAACATAAATGCATGCTCTGCAAACTTCTCTGCACCCACTCCATCAAAAATTCTAATCTCTGCTAGGTCCAATGCTTCTAGTTCTTGGAACTTGGCTAAATGTGGATCCGATTTATCTAACGCCAACTTGTGATCAAAGTGATCTTCTAGCCATGCCTTGAGAGGTTTTAGTCCACCAAAGTCTACTGCCCAATTTTTATTGTCCAGGGCATCACAACCAAATGTGAATGTAAATGCTAGACTGTAACCATGTAGCAGGTGACAATGACTGTGATCTGCATTAGGTTGACGGAATACTGCTGACAGACCAATGTTGTGTCCGTAATGTTTTGTTGAAAGAAATTTTGCCATCTCTAGTCTCCTTTTTGTAGGTAGCAAGTTTGATGACTGCAGAGTGTTTAGAGAGGGATGATGCCATAGAGTCCTCTTTGTGTGTGTATTGTAATAGTATACTACATCTCTATTTATAATGCAATAAATTCCACGTTATCTTTTCGCCATTCCGACGGCATCTTCCACTCCTGTCTATTATAGATAACAAATGTTGTATTGGGATAATGTATGAACACTGACGCAATCTGGTAGACCCAATAGCTGGGATCCACGGCCTGCGAATCTGACCTAGCATAGTTCACAGTGCCTTTGTAGATGTTGTTCACACTATGATCAATTGGATACAGATCAAATCCGATCATTGTGACTTCTTGGTGGCCTAACACAGCTGCCAACAACACAGCGTAACCGCCGCTGCCCCAATGGTCAGCCTGGTCCTTTTTCAATTCTCCTTTAGTGGGAACTGTAGGTAGAAGATTGATGTTTTTATTTTTTCTTATTTTTCTAAAGTAGTGATGCCAATGATCACGCACATAGATTTCTGTGTCTTTGGTATTGGGATTGTTTACAGCTTCTTCTGCCATTCTTCGATCACAGCAGATCAAATGATTGACATTGAAATCTCTGTGTATGGCATTACAACCTATAAGAACATGATCGGTGTATGTGCCGATATCAACGTGGCGTCTGCTTTCGCCATTACCAACCACCAATGCTCGAGGCATTAATCGATTCTACCGAATCCGTTCCATATCCCAGGGTTGCCTGACTGCACACATATCCATCCAACATGTTTGCCAGCCTGTGGGTTGTCATTCCAACATACATCACCTTTGGTATAAGAATTCATAAGTGGTGCTTGAGCAGCACTAAAGTGTAGTTTGTCGTTGAATTTCAGTGCGCCATTGACATGAAGAGCACTGCGTTGATCAGGAGTTTGGGTGTTTACACCAACCAACCCCATTATTGATACTTTATGATATCCGGAGTTTGTATTACCTATTACGATATTTCCGTCGGGCAACATGCTGATTCTTGCGGTATTATTTGTACCAATATCAAGAGAGTGCCCGCTAAATGTTCCTATAAATGCTCTAGTTGTGTCCGGCGCCCCTATCACTATTTCAACGTCGTTGTCAACTATGCTTACGGCTGAGTTCGGAGCATCAGTACCCAGTCCTAGTCTATTTGTATTAGCATCGAATACAAGGAATTGACTTACAGATAACCCACCATCAATTATAAGTCCTTTAAGATGCCCGACCTCTCGCAAATTACTTTTTGTGATCGTAGGGCCTAACTCTTTTTCATCAATTAGTTTTACATTATTAATTGATAGTGTTTTACCTCGGGCTAGATCTATGTTTTCAGATACGAAAAATCTGTCAGGATTCGAATAGTAAACAAGCTGTTTAGTGTGTCCTTGACCGCTCCAGATAACACCTTTGCCTTCGATATCACTGCGAAATTCCAAGAACTTGCCTATATCTTGTGTAGTCCGTGCGTAGGCTGCGATTATAAGTTTAAATGCTTCGTCTAAATCAGTAAGCGGGAGATTAACTTTTGTATTGTCCATACAAATATTTATCAAATCAACTTACTTTCAGCAGTATGGTTTCTTCGTTGATCCTGCCGTTGAGCTTGATATCTACAGCCTTGATGTCGTCTAAGAACTTGCGTAACTGTACCTTACCCGCTGCCTTGAACTCTTTGAGCTGTTCTTCAGGCTTGCGCAGGGTTTTCTGTGAACTTTTTATTGGATCAAATCCAATGACTGTGGTGCCTTTGACTCCGAGATCGCTGAATTCAGCAGCCACATACTTGCCCAATTTGCGTGACTTGACATTGTAGATCCATAGTTCCTTGGCTCCGATGATATCTTGTGGGTTGATAGATACCAATTTAATTTTTTCGTCCTGCTTGAGATACTTCATCTTGGCCACAACCTTGGCTTTGTCAGTGGGCTTTTTAGCACGAGGCTTTTTATTAACCTTGGCTTCTTGTGCCAGCATGTCGCAGGCTGAAAGGATTTCGCTGTAGAACAGCGTGATCTTTTTCAGGTCGGCCTTGCTTAAATGACTGTAACCTTCTTTCAATTGTTCGTCTTTGGTAGTAGCTGCTTCTACCAATTCGTCGTAGGTTCGACTGTATAGTGTTTTAATGACACGAGCGTGAGCAGCCTTGGCCTGACGCCCCCGCAGTAGATTTAGAAGTTTAAATGCTTTTGGATCAAAAGATTCTGGATCTGTTTGAAAAGCTTCAATGGCATCTTCAATTTCTTCAGTCATACCTAGTGCAACTTCACGCAGTCGTTCCTGAATGCTAGGAGTGTATACTGCGGGTTTGATTTCCACAGCACCTTCTTCGAGTTCGACTTCATCGTGTTTGCCCTCGTCAATGATCTTGGCAATGCTCTTGCTTAACCATTCTGCGGTGTTACGACCTTCATTGAAGTCTGCTCTCACTGCAGGCATACCTCTAAGTAGATTGGCAGCGATAGCACCTACAGTAGCGCCGCAACGATTGTCTTTGGTATCTTTGAACGCTTTGATAATATCTTTTGGATAGTTCTGGATGCTCATCCAATTAATAACTTTGGGTTTGAGTTCTTTGCCGCTGGCTTCTAGACGATAATAACTCATAGACATCCGAAAGTGTCGACTAAATTGATCAGCAGTGAAGGTTTCGTGATCGTCCCATTTTGGACTTAGGTCGCGTCCTCGATTTTGTCGGATAGCAATACTTGCTTTTTTCAGTTTGGTTACCATTCAGTCACTCCTGTTGTTAAACAATACATGTATTATAGCACCAAACTGAGAGTTTGTCAACCATGTCCAAATCGCTTGATTTCGTGTAAGTCGCCATTTTCATCCTCTTGATACACAATGGCTTCCATAACACCCAATCCAAGATTGGCTTCTGCTATTTCCAATGCTTCTTTTCTGCTGCTAGTGGTTTCTACCAATTCTTCGTGCCCGGCTTCATCCACTGCCCAAACTTCATAAAGTTCGAAGTTCATTTTAAACTATTATCTCCTAAGTTATTCATTGTCCCACTCTATAGCCACCCAGCCTAGAGTTTTAAGATCGTTGGCTATTTCTTCAGTTACCTGACCTTCAGGTATATATCCCTTAGTGCCGTCTTCGTCACCATTGCCTAATCCACCTCCCATACCACTACAATACCAATCGATGTAGTCACCTTTCTGTAGCATGTCTGCCACAATGCCGCCAGCATGTCTCCAGCTGGCACTCCACCGTTGATTTTTTAGGATAGGTAAAACATCCAGTTTGATAAACTGCATATTGCACATGGCCGCATAGAGATTTTGTGCATAGGCATCAGAGTTTCGAGCTTTGGCACACATCCATTCGCTACTGCGAAGGTCATATTCCATGTTGTCTTTCTGCCAGTCTGGATCTAGAAGATTTTCTTCATCTTGCTCTTTGGCCGATTTCCAAAAGTTTTCATAGTACTCTAGAACTTCTTCGCCCTTTTCCTCAGCACGGCGTTTGGCATTGTCTAACTGAAAAGTATTTCGTTCAGGGCTGCTTGAAATTTTTGACATCTTTAATTGCTTTCTTCAATGTTTCTGCGTAGTTCAGTGCCTGTTGCTCAGTCATAATGATATTGGCTTCATGCTCAACATAGCCTTTGGTAAGCAGAATCCAAATAGTCTGCCAACGATTTAAACTCCACCATTTGGATTTTTGTGTGGTATAGGTAGTAACAGTCACACGATGGTCATCTGCTTCGACCCAAACATTGTGATCGTGATTGGCGTCGTGACATTCGCAAGTGACTTGATAGGTGATTGCATCGCCGTAGTTGTTGCGTTTAAGTACTCCTTCTGCTGGAGTTTGTGGTTCGAGTTCAGTCGAAGGTTTTGACATCATTTCTTCTTTCATATATGCTTTTTACCATGCGTTGATAATCTTCTTCTGACAACACAGTTCTATACATGCTGAGAGCCTGAGTGACCATGATACCAGCTATTTCTATATCTTGATAGTCTTCCAACATCACAGAAGTAAACTGTAGATACTTGGCATACAAATCTTCAATACAGTGTTCGTGTTGATCTGATATACTCATATCATGTCCAGAGACTGTCACGAGCTTTGATCAGCCGGATCATCATGGCTTCATCTTCTTTCTCGTAGGCTGCTTCAATCTTGCTCAACAGTTTATGAGCCTTGTCGCTGGCTTTCTTGTCTTCAGCATCCTTGCTGTTTAGGCTAGAGAAGAAACTGCCAGGATACTTTACTCGCATGGCTTCACAGTGAGCAGTCCAACCACTGGCATCATATGGGTCAGGACGAGCGCGATAAGTCACAGTCCACCAGATGTAAAGCTCTTTAAGTTCTTTGGCTCGTTCTGCTTGTCCAGTTGGTTTGCCAAAGTTAGGACTGTCTTTTTCAACACCCATATTGTCATCCATAACCAAGGTCATTGCCCAGTCAAGATGATCGATGCCAGCTTGCGGACAACGCCAAGTTCTCCAACGCCACCAACCACTGGCCCAGAATGGAGGATTGTATTTGGCACGGTCTTCTTTACTGCCCCAGGCAATGTGCATCCATGCTGATTCTACTTCAACAAAATCTTGTAGTTCGTTAAACAAGCATGGTAGAAACCTGTTACCAACATCCTGCCACTGCCCTGGCTTGATGTCCCTAGGGTGAGCGGTGAGAGAATGAGTACGGCTAACCCAACGGTTATTGATGTAATACTTAACATCGTAGATCTTTCTAACGGGCCAAGTTACAAAATCCTGGATATGTCCCAGTGCTTCTTCAGCTAACCAGTAACGGAAGTTATGTTTCATCTGAGCCGCAGTGGTCCAGTTGTCCCATTCTTCGCTGGTACCCGCACTGAGTTTCTTGGTGCCGCGAAGCCAATCTGCAAAGGGAGTGCATGACCAATAGTTTGAATGTTGTGCCATAATAATATGTTTTCTCTGTTGAACAACTTAATTATACTATCTTTCTATAAACCTGTCAATATCTATTCAAAATGAATCAAAACTTTTTTGATATCCTGCTAGGTTAAGCATGATTGAATATTGTTCGTAGGCTTTTTGAACAGCCTGATTGGTGTGACGAAAGTGCGCTTCTTCACGTTCTTTGTCCATCAGCATTTGAAACATGTCAATGGGTTTACCGCGATGATTGATATAGTTAAAAAACTTGCGTTCCATTTCAACTAGAGTTCGTAGTCTGCCTTCGGGTATTTCTACTGTGTAGACCTGTTCGGTTTCGTACTCGACTACATCGTGGCGAATGATATCAGCGCGACTGGGATCTGTAAAAAACCGGGGAGGATGATACCGTGCCCTACGTTTGGAATCGTTGAGCACACGTACTTCGTAGTTTTCGCAGAATTGTTTGAGATCATCCATTTTGTACTAGACTTTCGCTCATAGGAAATATTGTTGAAATAACTTTGGCACAAGCAACAGCCACTTCTTGATGTTCTTTCTGTGTGCCGTTTGCTGAACGCAGTTCAATAAAATGTACCCATGAACGTAGAGTTCCGTTCATGTACAGTCGGCTTTCTGTAAGACCTTCAGGCAGCACAGCACGAGCCTGTTCCTTGGCTATACCATTAGAGATAGCCCACTCGTATTCTCTTTTGGCTGCATAGATGACTCGTTGTTGAGCTCTGTACCATTCATTTTGTAACAATTGATCATCAACTGGGACACTGTTCTGTCTGTTTTTATCGTCTTGCAACCGTGCTTCTCTACATACAAACGACAAGTCTTTAGTAGGGTCAGCATATCGCTGGCTGAACTCTTGGAA
>Ga0315905_10002017_pt1 | contig 21496 bp, 21 predicted proteins | sample LakEriMetagenome_5_FD_203522 | JGI IMG/M metagenome (GOLD analysis project Ga0315905, IMG submission 203522) | Freshwater fungal communities from buoy surface, Lake Erie, Ohio, United States - Buoy 4 MA121 | ecosystem: Environmental > Aquatic > Freshwater > Lake | place: USA: Lake Erie, Ohio...
ACTCCGAACACGGCGACGTCGATCACCTTGGGGTGAGTGACGAGGGCGTTCTCGGCCTCCTGCGGATAGATGTTCACGCCGCCGGAGATGATCATGTACGCCTTGCGATCCGTCAGGAACAAACAGCCGTTGTCGTTCAGATAGCCGACGTCACCGAGGGTGCTCCAACCCTTGGGGTGACGCGAGCTCTTGGTCTTTTCCGCGTCGTTGTGGTATTCGAAGGTCGCGCCACCCTCGAAGAAGATGGTTCCACTCTCGTTGCTCGGCAGTTCCTCGCCGTCGTCGCCGCAGATGTGGATGGTGCAACCGATCGGGACACCCACGGTGCCCTCGTTCGCCAGCCAGATGTCGCTGTTGCAATACACGAAACCGTTGCCCTCGGTTCCCGCGTAGTACTCGTGGATGATGCGGCCGAACCACTCGATCATCTGCTTCTTCACGGGGATGGGGCAAGGGGCGGCGGCGTGAATGACCGCTTCGAGGGATGACACGTCGTATCTGCCGCGCAGGTTCTCGTCCAACTTGAGCAGACGCACGAACATGGTGGGCACCACCTGGGTGTGGGTGACCTTGTGGCGCTCGATGGCGGACAGGAATTGCTCGGGGTCGAAGTGCTCCATGACCACCGCGGTGCATCCCATGCTCTGGGCGGCCATCGTGAAGCGCAACGGGGCGGCGTGGTACAGGGGTGCGGGCGTCAGATAGACGCTGTCGAACGAGGCGCCGAAGAGCATGGCCAGCGACGGGGCGACGGACGTGGGTGTGGTCTCGAGGGGCAGGTCGACGAAGGGCTTGGTGACGCCCTTGGGAAGGCCGGTGGTGCCCGAGGAGTAGAGCATGTCGGTTCCGGCGATTCGGTTGGGGAGCGCCGACGCGGGCTGAGCGGCGACGGCGTTCTCATAGCTCTCGTAACCGGGGATGGTCCCGTCGAGCATGAGCCGCATCTCGAGGTTCGGTGTGTCGGCGATGATCTCGGCGGCCTGATCCGCCTTGTACTTCGAGGTGATGAAGATCCGGGCCGCGCAATCGTTGATGATGTACGAGAGCTCCTTGCTGGTCAGCCGCGAGGAGGCGGCCGTGTACACGACGCCGGCGTACTGGCATCCCCAGAGCACCTCGAGATAGCGGTCGTGGTTCTCCATGCACAGAGCGACGTGATCACCGGGCTTCAAGCCGGCGTTGCGGAGGAGATGTGCCAGTCGATTGGCGGCGGCGTCGAGTTCGGCGAAGGTCTGGCTGTAACCCGAACCGGTCATGACCATTGCCAACTTGTCGGGGTGAGTGAGGGCGTGTGCTCCGAGATACATGGTGCGAACAGTAGTGGCAGTACGATTCCCCATGTGGGGTCGTCGGTCCGTGATTCGGCCTGGGCCAAGCGTCGATTCGTCGACGCGGTGGCGGCGGGCGGAGACGTGGCTCTCGACGAGTTGGCCCTGTTGTTGCCGGCGGCGATCGGCTTCGTCCCTCGCATCGACCTGGTCGCCGGCCTCACCATGCTCGACGAATTGGCCGCCGACGTGGCCAGTCCGACCATCGAAGGTGTCTGTCGATCGCTGTTTCGTGGCGATCGGGCGTTGAGTGGGCATCGGGACGATTACTACGACCCGCGCAACTCGTTCATCGAGGACGTGCTCCAGACACGGCGGGGCATCCCGATCTCCTTGTCGGTGATCGCGATGGAGGTCGGACGACGCGTGGGTGTCGACCTGGTTGGCGTGGGAATGCCCGGACACTTCCTGATCGCCGAGCGACCGAATCAGGGTCTGGTGCCCGAGACCTTCGCGGATCCGTTCCACGGTGGACGCATCATGGATGCCTCCGGGTGCGCCCGGTTGTTCGCCGAGATGCTCGGTGCGGCCCAGCGGTTCGACGTTCGGTTCCTGGCGGTCACCCCGGCGATGTCCATCGTGGAGCGGATGCTGAACAATCTGAAGGCCGTGTATCTCCGAAACGGCGACACGGCTCGTTTGCAGGGTGTGATGGCGCTGCGAGCGGCCTTTCCGGGCCTCGGTCGCGCCGAACGGGACGAGTTCCGTCGCCTGATGGCGTCCTTGAACTGAAAGGTGTGCTCCCGGTTTCGGGATGCCTTCGGTGCGAATCCGCCCACTGGTTCTCGGTAGTTTTTGGCCATGACCGCCACCGCGACCCTCACCACCGACGAGCAGAAGGTTTCGTCGCTCATCGACGAACTGCTCGCCGAGTTCCCCCCGCGATCCACCGACGGGACCACGTTCCTCGGCGCACAGTTCGACAAGGGCCTCGCGTGGGTCCACTTCGAGGTCGGGAACGGCGGGTTGGGATTGAACCCGAAATTGCAGCGCACAATCAACGAAAGACTTTTCGCCGCCGGCGCCCCGAATCCGGTGGCACGTAATCCCATCGGTCACGGCATGTGTGGCCCGACCGTGGCGGTGTGGGGTTCCCCCGAGCAGAAGAAGCGTTACCTCCGTCCGTTGTTCACCGGCGAGGAAGTGTGGTGCCAGTTGTTCTCGGAGCCCGGAAGTGGTTCGGACTTCGCGGGCTTGTCGGCCAAGGGAATCAAGGACGGCGACGAGTGGATCATGAACGGCCAGAAGGTCTGGACGACCCTGGCTCACCTGTCGCGATTCGGATTGCTGATCGTGCGCACCGACCCCGAGGCGGTGAAGCACGCCGGCCTGACGGCCTTCGTCGTCGACATGCAGGCGCCCGGTGTCGAGGTGCGACCGCTGTATCAGATCACCGGTGAAGCCGAATTCAACGAGGTGTATTTCACCGACGTCAAGGTGCCGAGCCACGAGATGCTCGGCAACATCGGCGACGGTTGGCGCGTGTCGCTCACCACCCTCATGAACGAGCGCGTCTCCATCGGAGGCGCGATCCCGGCCAAGGGTTCGGGACCGATCCGCGATGCGTTGAAGGTCTGGAAGGATCTGCCCGAGGACCGTCGCGATCCGGCGACCAAGGACGAGTTGATGTCCTTGTGGATTCGTGCCGAGTTGCTGCGTCTCACGAACATCCGGGCTTCCCAGAATCGCAAGATGGGCGACCCCGGCCCGGAAGGCTCGATCGCCAAGCTGGCGATGGCCGAACTGAACAAGGACGTCTACTCGTTCGCGGTGTCGATGATGGGCGCCGAGGGCATGTTGTTCCCGAGCGGATACCAGATGATTCGTCCCGAACACGCCATGGGACTGGAGAATCCGCAGAAGGCATTCCTGCGCAGTCGGGCCAACTCCATCGAGGGTGGCACCAGTGAGGTGATGCGAAACATCCTCGGCGAGCGCGTGCTCGGTCTGCCCGGAGACGTGCGCGTCGATCGTGACGTCGCCTGGAGCAAGGTGCCCCGCAACTAGTGATCAACCGCCGGTTCGCAACAGCAGACCGACGAACATCGCACCCAGTCCGGTGAGCAGTCCGAGCGCACCACCGATCGCCAGGGCCAACTTGCCACGTCCCAAGGAGTGGACCGCGGCGAAGATCGCCGTGGCCACCGCCAGGAGAACGTGCACGAACAACGTGACCTGGTAGTCGGTGTTCGTGTCGGAGACCGACACATCGAGGATGTTCCAGATTCCGGTGATCACGGTGACGCCGTACGCGGGCCACGCCACCCGGGCGAATCCGTTGGCTGCCGTCTTGAGGCTCTCGGGATGCGCGGCCCGCAGGCGCGGTACCAAACCGCCGAGCACGATCTGTCCACCCACCCAGACGGACGCGGCGAGAACGTGGAGGAACAGACGAAGCGTGTCGAGGGTGGGGCTGATCATGGAATCAGCCTGCCACACGGCGACTCATGATCGGTGGGTGACGCCCACTTACACTGGCACGATGGCCGACATCGAACTCGCGGTGGTGGGTCGAATGTTCCACGCCCCGACGCCGTTCGAACTGGAGATGATCGACGGGGTCGTCGCCGTCGGACCCGGCGGAGTGATCATCGACGTGATTCGAGGGTCCGAATCGCCGGTCGCGCTCGAACTCGTGGCGCGGGCACGAAAGGTGTGGCGGTTGTCGGCGACGGAACGATTGCTGCCGGGGTTGGTGGACACGCACGTCCATGCTCCGCAGTGGCCCCAGTTGGGGACCGGGCTGGATCTTCCGCTGGAGAATTGGTTGTTCGATCACACCTTTCCATTGGAAGCTCGTTACTCGGACGCCGGATTCGCGCGGGACGTCTGGGAGCACATGGTTCCCACGCTTCTCGGACTCGGCACCACGACCGCCGTCTACTACTCGTCGATCCACGAGGAGGCCACCCGATTGTTGGCCGAGCGTTGCGTGAACAGCGGTCAGCGGGCCCTCGTCGGGCGGGTGGCCATGGACCACCCCGAGGGGACTCCCGACTGGTACCGAGACGGGTCGGCGGGCGTCGCCCTCGAGCGCTCGCGACGCTCGGCGACGGAAGTCGCCGCGATCGGTTCCTCGTCGGGATTGGTGAAACCGATCCTCACGCCGCGGTTCATTCCGGCGTGCAGTGACGAGTTGCTCGCGGGCATGGGTCGGCTGGCCGACGAACTGGGTGTGCCCGTTCAAACTCATTGCTCGGAGAGTGATTGGGAGCATTCACATGTTCGAGATCGATTCGGTCGGTCCGACACCGAAATGTTGGACGAGTTCGGACTCCTCCGCGATCGAACCGTGTTGGCACACGGGAACCTGGTGTCGCGATCCGACGCCGAACTCATTCGCCACCGTGGCGCGGGCATCGCGCATTGTCCGCTCTCGAACTCGTATTTCGCCAATTGCGTGTTGCCGCTTCGCGAGCTTCTCGACTCCGGAACACGCGTCGGTCTCGGATCGGACGTCGCCGGGGGAGCGTGGCCCGGTCTGTTGTCCCAGTGTGCCCATGCGGTCACGGTGTCGCGCATGCTGGAGGACGGAGTCGATGGTTCGATCGATCCCGAACGTCGCGGGTCCCCGAACGCGCGAATCGACTCGGTCCAGGCCTTTCACGTCGCGACCGCCGGTGGCGCCGAATTGGTGGGCCTCGATGCCGGTGCGTTTCTGCCGGGTCGTCGCTTCGACGCGTTCGCCGTCGACGTGTCGATGTCGACGAACGGTATGCGCGCCTGGACCGACATCGACGACGAGGTTCGAATCTTCGAGAAGATCGTGCGACTGGCCGGCGCCGAGACGATCACCTCGGTGTGGGTGGACGGGCGCCTGCGTTCGGGGCGCGCCGAGATCACCTGATCAACGGTTCGCGTACATGCGAAGCAACGACACGTAGTAGTCGATGCGGAACTGGCTACCGGCGCGGTCGTAATGGATTCCATCGCCCTCCAGCCTCTGGATGGGTGCATCGGTGGCCCAATCCGCGATGAAGAATCCCGGTGTCGTCATGGCGGTCACCGCCAACACGCCGTTGATCGCTTCCGCTCGCGCGATGCAATCCTTCATCTGCAGATTCACCCACACCACGAGATGTTCGTCTCCGGCAACTTCCGCGATGCGTCGAATGTGGGGTTCGATGCCCTCGATGGGCGTTCCGAGGCAGGCGTCGTTGGCGCCGAGCGAGACGATGATCAATCGGGGAAGAAGACCGAAGTCCGCGGCGGAACGAATGACGTCGGCGCCCTCGGAGATGAGGCGGTCCGGCGACGCGTCGACCAACGGTTCCCATCCGATACGTGTGATGGCTTCCTCGAGTCCGAGGCCGTTCGTGTCGGTGGTGAGGAAGTCCCCGACGATGAGGACCGACGGAGTGGCTGCGACGGTGGTCGTCGGCAGGGGAGGGAACGTCGATGGCGCGGTGGGAGACGCGATCACGGTCGACCCGGTGTCATCCGACTCGGTGGAACAACCCGCCACGGTGGCCGAAACCACGAGCCCGATCGTCAGCGTGGCGACGTGGCGCGAGGCTCGAGATCTTCGAGATGCTCGGCTCACGATTCAGTCCTGAAGCGACGCGAGGACGTGACTGGCGGCGAGGGCTCGATCATCGACGATGGGTCGGTGAGCGAGCGATCCGCCCGACATGGAGGTGATGGCGGTTTCGATGGCGCCCTGCAGATCGCGCAGATTGCGCGGAGGAGGGAAGTACTCGTCCTCGTCGGTGATGCGCACTTCCTCGACGCCGTTGCGGGGGGCCAAACGTGCGATGACCGCATCGACCAGTTCCTCGGGGGCCGACGCGCCGGCGGTGACGCCCACGACACCGGTGAGGTCCTCGGGGATCTCGCTGGCGGTGTTGACGCGATAAACGCGCTCACACCCGGCCTCGCGGGCCAGTCGCTCGAGGGCCCGGGTATTCGAGGAATTCGCCGAGCCGATGACGATGATCGCGTCGCATCGGGTGGCCAACGACATGAGTGCCGACTGACGATTGGTGGTGGCGAAACACAGATCGCTACGACCGGGCGTCCAGACGTCGGGGAAGCGGTCCTTCACCCTCACCGCCACCTCCTCCCAGTCCCGATGCGACAACGTTGTCTGGGCGAGTAGGGCGACGGGTTGGGCGAAGGTGGGTAGGGCGTCGACCTCGTCGATGGACTCCACCCGCGAGATGGAGTCGGGAGCCACGGCCATCGTGCCGACCGCTTCCTCGTGCCCCTCGTGGCCGACGTAGACGATGCGGTATCCCTTGCCGGCGCGCACCTTCACCTCGTGATGAACCTTGGTGACGAGCGGGCACACCGAGTCCACCACCACCGAACCGCGTGAGCGTGCGGCGGCGACCACGTCGGGGGCCGAACCGTGAGCGGACAACATGATGGGGCGACCCTCGGGCACCTCGGCGATGTCGTCGACGAAGACCACGCCGAGATTCTCGAAACGCTCGACGACGATCTTGTTGTGCACGATCTCGTGGTAGCAGTACACCGGCGCCTCGAAACTGCGCACCATCCATGCGAGGGCCTTGATGGCCATTTCGACTCCGGCGCAGAAGCCGCGTGGGGCGGCGAGCAACACGAGGTCGACGGACATGGGAGCAGGATAACGAACGACCTTTGCCCGTGAGTCCACCGGTAGCCTCGCCGTATGTCACCCCGCCGTTCTCGTCGCGTTGGTCGCCGACGTTCGGTGCCCCGCGGAATCGCTCGGGAGTGGACGGTATGAAGCAGTCGGCTCCCACCGTGGTGGCCGTGACAACCGACTCTCCCGCGGCCGTCGCCGGGTTGTGCGTCGGCGACGAGGTACGAAGCATCAACGGCATCTCGCCTCGCGACATCATCGAATGGCGACTGTTGGCCGACGAGGCCGAGGTGGACCTCGAGGTGGCCCGAGGCGGCATCGAGATGGTCATCGAGGTGCGAAAGCGCGAGGGTGAGACGCTGGGCGCCGAGGTCTCGAGTGCACTGTTCGATCGGGTGCGCACCTGCGACAACCACTGCGCATTCTGCTTCATCTACCAGTTGCCGCCCGGGATGCGTCGCAGTTTGTATCTGAAGGACGACGACTACCGACTGAGTTTTCTCTACGGCAATTTCACGACCTTGACCCGATTCACCGAGGCCGACCTGGAGCGCGTCGTCACCGAGGGTTTGTCGCCGCTGAACGTGAGCATCCATGCCACCGACCCGGTGGTGCGCAGTGAGATGCTGCGCAATCCTCGTGGTGGCATGAGCCTGCGGTGGTTACGGCAGTTGTTGAACCACGGCATCACGGTGAACGGACAACTGGTGGTGTGTCCGGGGGTGAACGACGGCGCGATTCTCGAGGACACCATGGTGGGGATCCTCGACCGCTATCCCGACCTGAATTCGGTGGCGATCGTTCCCCTGGGTGTCAGTCGATTCAACACCGAGTCGACGATGCGAGCGCACACACGAGCCGAGGCCGAGGCCGTCGTCGATCTGGTGGCTCGTTGGCAGGACACGTTTCTCGACGTGTTGGGTCGACGAATGGTGTTCGCGGCCGACGAGTACTACCTCATGGCCGATCGACCGTTCCCCGACGGCGAGGACTACGAGGGCTTCGGCATGCACGAGGACGGCATCGGTATGGCGCGCACCTTCGAATGGGAGTTCACGGGCCGTCTGGAGGTGCCCACCGGACCGCAGAGTGGATTCTTCGCGTGGGTCGATGGTGCACCAGCCGAGGGGTATCGGGCCGTCCGGAATCCGGCGGGCGACACCGGACTGCGCGACGCGGGTGCCGCGGCATCGGTGGCGGTCACCTTGGGGCGCCGACCCGCGTCCGAGTCGGTTTCCGGCCCCATTGGTGTGCTGACGGGTACGTACGGAGCCCGGGTGATCACTCCGTTGATCGACTCGCTCGGGCGAACCGACATTCGGGTGATCGAGGTGCGCAACGACTACTTCGGCGGGAACACGGGTGTGACGGGTTTGATGGTCGGAGCCGACATCTCGCGTGTTCTCGAAGGCGAACCGGTCGGTCACCGGTACCTTGTACCCGATGTGTGCTTGTCCGAGGGTCGTTTTCTCGATGGTCTCACCGTCGCCGACCTTCCGAGGCCGGTCGAGGTCGTGCCCACCGACGGCATCGCGTTGCGTCGGGCCCTTGGTGCGTGAGTCGTGACCGAGATCGAGGAGACCCCGCTTCCCGTCGTCGTCATCGTTGGCCGCCCCAACGTGGGCAAGAGCACGCTCTTCAATCGATTCATCGGTGAGCAGGCCGCCATCGTCGAGGACCGCCCCGGTGTCACGCGTGACCGCAACGAGATGGAAGCCGAGTGGCTCGGGCGACGGTTCCGACTGGTGGACACCGGTGGTTGGTTGCCGGCGGGGTCGGAACTCGACGCCAAGGTGAGTCGACAGGTGGAAGCGGCCGTGCGCACCGCGGACCTCATCATCTTCCTCACCGATGGGTCGGTGGGGATCACCGACGAGGACGAAGCCGTGGCGTCGTGGTTGCGCAAGGTGAAGCCGCCGGTGATGTTGGTGGTCAACAAAGCCGACAACGACCGACGCGAGGCCGACCGGTGGGAATTCCTGGGTCTGGGATTGGGAGAGCCGTATCCGGTGAGCGCGCTCCACGGACGTCGTGCGGGCGACCTGTTGGACGAGATCATCTCGCGCGTCCCCGACGCCCCGTTGAGCGACGAGTACGTCGAGTCGTACGGGCTCGATCACGAGATCGTTCCGGTCGGAGATCAAAAGCCGCCCCGGGTCGCGCTCATCGGACGCCCCAACGTGGGCAAGAGCACCTTGTTCAACCGTTTGGTGGGCGAGGACCGTTCGGTGGTGCACGACATGCCCGGCACCACCCGTGATGCCATCGACACGCTCGTGGAAACCGAGGACGGCCCCGTCGTGTTCGTGGACACCGCGGGCATGCGCCGTCGGTCGCGCATCGACGATTCGGCCGAGTACTACTCGCTCGTTCGAGCGCTGAGGGCGGTCGACGCGTCCGACATCGCGCTGTTCGTCATCGATGCCACGCAGGGTGTGACGGCTCAGGATCAGCGCCTCGCGGAGCGCGTCGATGCGGCGGGTTGTCCCATATTGATCCTGCTGAACAAGTGGGAGCTGATCGAGGACCTCGAGGACCGCGAACGCATCGAGGCCGAGGTGAAGCGCAAGTTGTACTTCATGGACGACGCGCCGGTGCTGAAGATCTCGGCACTCACCGGCAAGGGCGTGCACAAATTGCGTCCGGTTCTGCAGGAGGCCATCGAGCAGTATCACCGTCGGGTGCCCACGCGCGACGTGAACCGGGTGATCGCCGATGCGCAGCAACGTCAGCCGGCCGCCGGTGGTGCCAAGGTGATGTACGCGATCCAGGGAGCGACGGACCCGCCGACGTTCACGTTGTTCGTGAATCGCGAATTGCCCCACACATACCTGCGTTACCTCGAGCGTTCCATCCGTGAGGCGTTCGGATTCGGATCGACCCCGTTGAAGTTGCGGGTGCGCAAGCGGGGCGACTGATGCCGTTCTGCGAGGAATGCGCGAAGTATTGGGCCCCGTCGGCCATGCGTGAGGACGGTTCCTGTCCGAGTTGTGGTCGGGTTCTGGAGGCTCCGAAAGTCGCCAGCACCACGCCGAGTCACCGAAAGGTGACCGCCGAGAACATCGACATTCGGAGTCTGGCCGGAGGCGAGATCGACCCCGATGCGAAGGCCCCGTGGCACTTCAAACTGCTGGTGGTGGCGCTGTGCCTGTATCTCGGGTGGCGGGTGATCGACCTGTTTCTGTGAGTCGCGACCCCGATAGGGTGGCGAGCACATATCTCGGGCTGTGGCGCAGCTTGGTAGCGCGCTTGACTGGGGGTCAAGAGGTCGCAGGTTCAAGTCCTGTCAGCCCGACCAACGATGCCCCGGAGACTTCTGGTCTCCGGGGCATTTTCGTTCCCGAACCCGTGACGTCCCCGTGACGTCCCCGTGACGTCGCCTACGACGTTCCCCGTGGTGGAACTGGTGGCAGGAACGGCCAATTGTCGGCCGTTCCTGCCACCAGTTCCACCACGGCACTACCGTTGGGGGATGGCTTCCCCCTCGTCTCGCACCTTGTCGGAATCGGCGTCCAAGGCACTGCTGCGCAGTTACGGGGTTCCGATGGCCGATGAGCGAGAGGTGAGCGATGCCGATGCCGCGGCGGGCGCCGCCGTCGAGATCGGCCTGCCGGTGGTGGCCAAGTTGTGCGGGGACGCCATCGCCCACAAGACCGAGCGTGGTCTGGTCCGTCTGAAACTGGCCTCATCCGAAGCCGTGCGTGACGCGGCCGCCGAGCTGCTGGCGGCGGCTCGCCCGGAGGATGGTGCGGTCACCGTGTTGGTGGCGCCCATGGTGCAGGGGAATCGCGAACTCATCGCCGGTGTCGTGCGTGACGCCCAGTTCGGGGCCAGCGTGATGTTGGGAGTGGGTGGCATCCTGGCCGAGGCGATCGCCGACGTGGTGTTTCGACCCGCCCCGCTCGACCGCGTGACGGCGGCCGAGATGATCTCGGACCTCGCCACCCAGAAGTTGCTGGGTGAATTCCGCGGGGAGGCGGCCGTCGATCGTGAGCGGCTGATCGACGTGCTCGTGGGCCTCGGTCGCCTGGCCGACGAGCGGCCGGACGTGGCCAGCGTCGACGTGAACCCGTTGATCGTTCGTGCCGACGGAGTCCCGGTCGCCGTGGACGCACTGGTCGAGTTGAACGACGCAACGAGCGAACGTGCGATGGCCCGACCGCGTCCGAGCGACGAGCAGTTCCGAGCGTTGTTCGAACCGCGAGGAGTTCTGGTCACCGGAGCCTCGACGCATCCCGGCAAGTTCGGATTCGTCTCCTTGCACAACATCCTCGCCGGTGGTTTCACCGGCGGTCTGTACGGCACCAATCTCCACGGGGAGACCGTCCTCGGTGTTCGCACGGTCGCCGACATCGCCGAACTCCCCGACGGAGTGATCGACATGGTCTTCGTGTGCACACCGGCGTCGGCCAATCCTGATTTGTTGCGAGCGTGCGCCGCCAAGGGCGTCAAGGCCGCCTTTCTCACGTCGGCGGGTTACGGAGAGGCCGGTGCCGAGGGCAAGAAAGCCGAGGGTGAACTGATCGCACTCGCCGACGAGTTGGGCATCCTGCTCGCCGGCCCGAACGGTCAAGGTGTCGTGAGCACGCCCGTGAATCTGTGCGCACAGATCGTGGCCCCGTACCCGCCGGCCGGTCGGATCGGTGTGGCCAGTCAGAGCGGCAACTTCGTCTCGTCGTTCATGAACTACGCGCGAGCCACCGGTGTCGGCATCAGCCGGGCCGTCTCGGCGGGTAACGCCGCCGCCGTCACGGTGGCCGACTACCTCGACTTCTACGCGGACGACCCGTCGACGGCGGTCGGATTGGCGTACGTCGAGGGCATCTCGGACGGTCGCGCGCTCATGACGCGTCTGGCGTCGGTGGCCGCCCGTAAGCCGTTGGTGTTGGTGAAGGGAGGCGCCACCGAGGGAGGCGCCAAGGCGGCGGCATCGCACACGGGTGCGTTGGCGGCCAACGACAAGGTGTTCGACGGTTTCTGTCGGGCCGCCGGTATCACCCGGGCCGCCACCGTGGAGGAAGCCTTCGAGGCGGCGGCCACGTTCGCCACCCAGCCACTTCCGAAGGGGCCCAACGTGGTGGTGATGACGACGGCGGGAGGATGGGGCGTGGTGACGTCGGACGCCATCACCCGCGACGGTCAACTGAACCTGATGGAGCTTCCGGCCGACCTGACGGCGATGATCGACACGAAGTTGCCGCCGCGTTGGAGCAAGGGGAACCCGGTCGATTGCGCCGGTGGCGAGACCCGCGACACCATTCCCGAGGTGTTGGAGATGATCGCGACCCATCCCGACGTCCACGCGATCGTCTACCTCGGCATCGGGATCCAATCGAATCAGGCGCGTCTGATGCGCGAGGGCGGGTTCCATCCCGACCATGGTCTCGATCGAATCGTGGCGTATCACGAACGGCAGGATCAACGTTTCGCCGAGGCCGCCGACGAATTGTCGCGTCGCACCGGCAAGCCGATCCTGACCGCGACCGAATTGGCCACCGCGGATCCGGCGAACCCCGGACCGGCAACCGTGCGTGCCACCGGCCGTCTGTGTTATCCGTCCGGTAATCGCGCGGTGACCGCGCTCGGGCATCTCTATCGTGCGGCCCAGTTCCGCGCGCGTCGGGGCGGATCGTGAGCGAACGTCGTTCCGGAGGTCGCAAGCAGGCTTCGAATCCGGTCGCGTTCTTGTTGCTCGTGGCCGCATTCCCCACGGTGATTCTCTTCGGCGGTTGGCGTTTCGCGTCGTCCCGCGACGACAGCGCGCCTCCGGTTCCCGACGCCGTGGCCGAGTATCCGACGGTACGACCGCAGACACCGGTTCTCTCCTTGCGTCGAACGCCGTCGGTGTTGGCGCGCGAGACCTCGTCGACCGCGTTCGAGCAGGCGTTGCGACCTTTGGGTGGCGCGGTCCTGTCCGGTTCGTGCGCGGCGGTCAGTGTCGACGGCGTGCTCGCATTGTCCGACGGCATCGACACCGCCGTCACTCCGGCCAGCACGTTGAAGTTCATCGTGGCCGCGGTTGCTCTCGACGTCCTCGGACCCGATCATGTCTTCACCACGGAGGTGCGCGCCGAACTCGTGAACGGCGCGGTGGGTTCGTTGTATCTGGTCGGCGGTGGGGACCCGTTGCTGGCGGCGTCGTGGTACCCGGACGACGCCGCGTTGAACAAGTACCCGCAGCAGCCCGCGACGTCGTTGGATGCGCTGGCGCAGGCCGTGGTGGACGCAGGCGTGCTGCAGATCGGTGGCAATCTGGTCGGGGACGCCTCGCGTTACGACTCCGAGTTGTACGTTCCCACCTGGCCCATCGGTTTCCGCGCCGTTCAAGGAGGACCCATCGCGGGACTGGTGGTCAACGACGCGGCCGTCTACACGACCCGCACCAAGAGCACCGACCCCGCGGGCGGCGCGGCTCAGGAGTTCCTGCGGTTGTTGCAAGAGCGGGGTGTGACCATCGCCGGTGCGCCCACCGGCGGATCGACGCCGGCGGGTCTGCCGGTTGTCGCCTCGGTGTCGTCGGCGCCCTTGTCCGAGATCGTCGGAGAACTTCTGCGCAACAGCGACAACAACACGGCCGAGATGTTGCTGAAAGAGATCGGTTACGTGTCGCGCCAGAGTGGAACCCGGGCCGCCGGCATCACCACGGTGATGGAGAAGCTGGCGGAGTGGGGTGTTCCGTTGCAGGGATTCAACATGGTCGACGGTTCGGGGCTGTCGCGCGAGAACAAGGTTTCCTGCGCCACTTTCATGGCCCTGCTCGGACGTTTCGCGCCGGGCGATTCGATCGTGTCGTCGCTGGCGGTGGCCGGCCAGAACGGAACGCTCGACCAGTACTTCCTCGGCTCCTCGTTGGAGAACCGATTGCTCGGAAAGACCGGTTCGTTGAGCGGGGTGAAGGGTCTGATCGGTTACCTGCCCGTGGAGGGTGGATCGGTCATCCGATTCGCGCTGCTCCTGGAGACCCCGGGGATCGACGAGCCGTCGGCGTTCGCACCGATCTGGCAGGAGACGCTCGGAGATGCGATCGGTTCGTATCCGTCGGGTCCGATCGCGGACCAGTTGGTACCACTCGTCACCGTGCCCAGGTGACCGTGTACACGTTGCCGATGTTCCCACTCGGAGGGCCGTTGATGCCGGGCTCGTTGCTTCCGTTGCAGGTGTTCGAACCGCGGTATCTGGAGATGATCGATCGTTGTCTCGTGTCGCGGGTTCCCGAGTTCGGGGTGGTGATGATCGAACGTGGAAGCGAGGTCGGGGGTGGCGATGTTCGATCGACGGTCGGCACCACGGCGCGCATCGTGGACGTGAAGAGGATCGTCGAGGGACGGTTGGCGGTGTTGGCCGTGGGGGAGCGTCGCATCGAGGTGGTGCGTTGGCTCGAGGACGATCCGCATCCGATCGCCGAGGTGCGGGATTGGCCCGATGAGATCGACGGTTCCGACGCCGATCTCCCGGTTCTGCGGGCGAGTGCGATCGAGGCTCTCGATCGGGTGCTCGCGCTCACGGTCGAACTCGGGGTTCAGGTCCCGGAACGACCGGATCTGGGCGAACTGGATGCGTTCGACGTCAGCTTTGCCGTGGTCACTCTGGCGCCCCTCGGGGCGTCGGACCGGCAACGTCTGTTGCGGGCCGATGGGGCGTGCCGACGCCTCCGGTTGTTCGTCGACGCCATCGCCGAGGTGGAGGATTCCCTGCGCTTTCGACTGTTGAACCCCGGCCCGGACCGTTGACAATCGGTGAGACATCGGTCGAGGTGGGGTTTCGTCGATCAGATGCTAGAAACTAGGCGTGTCCGTCGCCGATCAGACTCCCGAAACGACCCGCGCTCGTCGTGAATCGGCCGGTGTCGGCGACGTCGTGGAATTGGTCCGCGACTACGCCAAGCAGGAGACGCTCGGGCCGCTGAAAGGTGCCGGACGGTGGCTGGCCCTCGGAAGCGCCGGTTCGTTGTTGCTGGGCCTCGGTTCGGTCCTGGTGTTGTTCGGTGTGTTGCGTTTGATGCAGACCGAGACCGATGCCTTCGACGGAGGATTCAGTTGGGTGCCCTACGTCGTCGTTCTGGTGCTCTGCCTCGCTTTGTCGGCCTTCGCGTTGTCGCGCGTCAAGAAGGCGACCCTCGGAAAGGAACCCCGCTGATGGCCTCCACCGATTCGTCCTCGCGGGTGTCGCGTCAGGACATCGAGAACAAGTTGCGGGCTCTGCAGGGTGACGTGCAGGGCAAGGTCGACGACCGCCGCACCACGTTGGTGGCGGTGGCCGGTGGAGTCGGTGTGGCGCTCGTGGTGATCTTCTTCCTGCTCGGTCGACGCAGTGGCAAGCGTCGTTCCACCATCGTCGAGATTCGCCGCGTCTGACTCGTGTCGGTCCTTTCGTATCTTCGTGCCCGCAGCCTGAAAGACGGTTTCGGCCGGGGGCGCCGTGGCTGGTTCGCCATCGGCGTCGTCGTGTGGGGTGCCCGCTTGTTGCGTCGTCTGGTCGGTCGTCGTCCCCAGAACGTGTCCGTGGAGACTTTGAAGCCGGGACAGAGTGTCACGGTGTCGGCTCTCGAGCCTCGTCGGCGTGGTCGTCGTCGATGAAGGTGATCCTGCGCAATCCTCGTCGGGAGATCGAGATCGACGGTCGTCGCCGTGTCCACGCCTTGTTGGCCGAGCTCGATCTCGCCCGCGAGGGTCACTTGGTGATTCGGAACGGAGTCCTCGTTCCCGGTGACGCCGAACTCGATCGCGACGACGTCATCGAGATTCGCCCGGTCATCTCCGGCGGGGCCTGACATGAAGTGCCGCACGTGCCGTGAACCGGCCATCATCGAACTCCCGCGCCACAACGCGAACTTCTGCGCCGAGCACTTCCTGCAGTTGTGCCGTCGGCAAGTGGCCAAAGCCGTCCACGACCACTCCATGTTCACCGAGAAGGATCGAATCCTCGTGGCCGTCTCCGGCGGCAAGGATTCCCTCGCGGTGTGGGACCTTCTCGTGGAGTTGGGATACCAAGCCGATGGCCTGTACATCGCACTCGGTATCGGCGACTACAGCGACGAGTCCCGCGGATACGCCGAGCGTTTCGCGGCCGAGAGGGGACTCGTGTTGAAGGTCGTGTCACTGCGCGAGGACTACGGCTATGACGTGCCGACCGCATCGAAGGCGACCGGTCGGGTTCCTTGTTCGGCCTGTGGCATGAGCAAGCGTCACATCTTCGACAAGGCGGCGGTCGACGGTGGCTACGACGTGGTCGTCACGGGGCACAACCTGGACGACGAAGCGGCGGTGTTGTTCGGTAACGCGCTTCGCTGGGACGTGGAGTACCTGGCCCGTCAGTTGCCCGTGTTGCCCGCTCGTCACGGCTTTCCACGCAAGGTAAAGCCGCTCATTCGATTGACCGAACGCGAGATGGCGGCGTGGTGCGTCATTCGCGGCATCGACTACATCATCGAGGAATGCCCCATGGCGGCGGGCAACCGGCACCTCGGCTACAAGGAAGCGCTCAACGCTCTCGAGGAGAAGTCGCCGGGGACGAAGGCGTCCTATTACCTCGGATTCCTCGACCGCATGGCACCGCTGTTGGCCGACTTCGCGGCCGCCGGAGCCGACAGTGTTCGACCCTGCGCCCGTTGTGGTGCCGCGACGGGCGTGAGCGACGATCACGCGGTGGACGGTGAGATCGTGTGCGCCTTCTGTCGCCTCGTCGAACGTTCCTCCGCCCACGCCCCGGTGTCGGTCGATCTGGTCAGGAAGAAGAGTCGCGCCGAACGACGCGCCACGGTGGAGGTCGAATCGCGATGAGTGGACAATTCAACTACGGAGACAAGGTCCTGTTGATCGACGGCAAGCAACGTCGTTACCTCATCACGTTGGCCGAAGGTGCCGAGTTCCACAGTCATGCGGGTTTCGTGGCGCATGCCGAGATCGCCGGTCGTCCCGAGGGCAGTCGACTTCAATCCACCAAGGGGGCGCGATACATCGCGTTGCGCCCGACGCTCGAGGACTTCGTCGTGGAGATGCCTCGCGGTGCCCAGGTGATCTATCCCAAGGACCTGGCGCCCATCTGCATGCTCGCCGACATCGGACCCGGCGTGCGGGTGCTCGAAAGCGGTGTGGGTTCGGGGGCGCTGTCGATGACGATGTTGCGTTACGGAGCGCACATCACGGGGTACGAGTTGCGCGAGGACTTCGCCAACCGGGCCGTCACCAACGTGCGTTCCTTCCTGGGCGAACAGGCGCTCGAGCGCTACGACGTGCAGGTTCGCGACTGTTACGAGGGAATCGACGCCACCGACATCGATCGCGTGGTGCTGGACCTCCCCGAACCGTGGCAGGTCGTACCCCATGCCCAGCGGGTGATGAAGCCCGGCGGCATCCTGGTGGCGTACACGCCCTCGATCACCCAGGCCGCGCAAACCCGCGAAGCCATGGCGAATCCGTCATGGACGGGGACGCGCACGCTCGAGGTGCTTCACCGCGGGTGGTACATCGAAGGAATGGCCGTGCGCCCGGATCACCGGATGGTGGCGCACACGGGTTTCTTGACGGTGGGCCGATTGCTCGGCGATTGATCGCCGGTTCGAGACGATCAGGGTTCGATGAAGATGCACTCGCCGGGGCATTCCTCGGCGGATTCGATGACACCGTCGAGTTGGCCATCGGGGATGTTGGCGAGACCGTCGGCGCCCTGGGCGTTGCCCTTGGCCGTCGCGAAGACCTTGCTGCCTTCCTTCACGTAAGCCAAGCCGTCATCCAGCAGAGTAAAGACATCGGGGGCGATCTCTTCGCAGAGTCCGTCGCCGGTGCAGAGATCCTGGTCGATCCAGACCTTCATGTGTGCTCGCTTGCTCCTCGTGAAATGACGGCGGGATGCATTGCTCGTCCCGGCACCGCGCAACTCGGCGACGCGAGGCCACTTTACAGGGCGAGGGGCTCATCAGTGGAACCGGGTCACGATCGGCCACGCGGCGGGCGTGTGACGGGAGTCGGCGACCCCACGGACCTCGCCACGCCACCCCGCGAGGCCCCGGTGTAGTTTTTCCCTCGGAGGTTCCGATGCAAGCCGATGACGCGCAACCCGACGGTTCGGACATCGAGTCGCTCCGTGCGGCCCTGCAAGTCCTGGAAGCCGAGGTCGCCGGACTTCGTCGCCGGCTGAGCGATGCTCCACGCCGGACCCGTCAACTCGAGGAGCGTCTGCTCGAGACCAAGGGTCTCCTCTCCCAGGAAGTCGAGAAGAACGAGAAGTTGAGCCATGCGTTGCGCGGGGCGCGCGAGAACATCGCCTCGCTGCGTGACGAGGTCGACAAATTGTCCCAGCCTCCGTCGGCCTACGGAGTCGTGGTGGGCAAGAACGACGACGGCACCGTCGACGTTCTCACGAGTGGGCGAAAGATGCGGGTGAACCTCCATCCCGACATCGACATCGACACTCTGGCCCGCGGTGCCGAGGTGGTGCTGAACGAGAGCTTCAACGTGGTCACGGCGCGAACGCCCGAGGGGGCGGGCGACGTGGTATCCATCAAGGAGGTCCTCGAGGACGGAGTGCGTGCCATCGTGGTCGGTCGAACCGACGAGGAGATCGTCTGCGAATTGGCCGACGCGCTCCGGGGTGTCCATCTTCGTTCCGGTGACACCGTTCGCCTGGACCCGCGCTCTCACCTCCTGCTCGAGAAGCTGCCCCGCCCCGAGGTGGAGGATCTGTTGCTCGAGGAGGTTCCCGACATCAGTTATCTCGACATCGGCGGACTGGACAGTCAGATCGAGCAGATCGCCGACGCGGTGGAACTTCCGTTCCTCTATCAGGACCTGTTCGCCGAGCACGCGCTGCCGGCGCCCAAGGGGATCCTGTTGTACGGGCCGCCCGGATGTGGAAAGACCCTGATCGCCAAGGCGGTGGCCAACAGCCTCGCCAAGAAGGTGGCATCCAAAACCGGTGACGAGAAGGGTCGCAGTTACTTCATCAACATCAAGGGCCCCGAGCTGTTGAACAAATACGTCGGTGAGACCGAGCGGCAGATTCGTTTGGTGTTCCAACGGGCCCGCGAGAAGAGCGAGGAAGGCTGGCCCGTCATCGTCTTCTTCGACGAGATGGACTCCATGTTCCGGACCCGCGGAACCGGCATCTCGTCCGACATGGAGTCGACGATCGTTCCCCAGCTGCTGGCCGAGATCGACGGAGTCGAGGGATTGCGCAACGTCATCGTGATCGGTGCCACCAATCGGGAGGATCTGATCGACCCCGCGATCCTGCGCCCCGGTCGTCTCGACGTGAAGATCAAGATCGAGCGCCCGACCGAGGCCGCGGCGCGACAGATCTTCTCCCGCTACCTGACGGTCGACATTCCCCTGGACGACGGTGAGGTTGGTCGGGCCGGGTCGCCGGAAGCCGCGGTCTCGGCGATGATCGACGTGACCGCCGAGATGATGTACCGAACCGACGAGGAGAATCGCTTCCTCGAGGTGACCTACGCGAACGGCGACAAGGAAGTGCTGTACTACCGCGACTTCTCGTCGGGCGCCATGATCGAGAACATCGTGCGTCGCGCCAAGAAGTTGGCGATCAAGCGGGTCATCGCCGGTGGTGACCGAGGGGTGCGCACCCAGGATCTTCTGGACTCGATCCGGCAGGAGTTCCGCGAGCACGAGGATCTGCCCAACACCACGAATCCCGATGACTGGGCGAAGATCTCGGGCAAGAAGGGCGAGCGGATCGTCTTCATTCGCACCCTCGTGAACGAAGGTCGATCGGCCGCGGGTGTGGCCGGCGGCCGGGCCATCGAACGCAGCGCAACCGGTCAGTACCTCTGACGGTCGACGCCATGGCGATTCGCAAGGTCTGCGGTATCGAAACCGAGTACGGAATACTCGTCCGCGGGGGAGAGTCCAACCCCGTGGCGGCGTCGTCGGTTCTCATCAACGCCTACGTGAACGATCGTTCGCGTCGAATCGACTGGGACTTCGAGGACGAGTCGCCCGGTGTCGACGCCCGGGGGTTCTCCTACGAGGACGCGCTGGCGCCGGAGGTGGAACCGCATCTGGTCAACGCGGTGCTCACCAACGGTGCTCGCTATTACGTCGATCATGCGCATCCGGAGATCTCCACCCCGGAGTGCTCCGATGCGTTGCAGGCGCTGGTCTACGACCGTTCGGCCGAGGAGATCGTTCGAATGTCGATGGCGCTTGCCGCACCGCTGTTGCCGGAGGGCTCGGAGTTGCTCCTGCACAAGAACAACAGTGACGGCAAGGGAAACAGCTACGGATGTCACGAGAACTTCCTCGTGGCCCGCGAGACTCCGTTCGGTCGATTGGTGTCCGAGATCACCCCCCACTTCGTGACCCGGCAGATCTTCTGCGGTGCCGGCAAGGTGGGTTGTGAGGCGCCGGGATACTCGTCGAACGAGGTGCCTTTCCAGATCAGTCAGCGAGCCGACTTCTTCGAGGAGGAGGTGGGTCTCGAGACCACGCTCAAGCGTCCCATCGTGAACACCCGCGACGAACCGCATTGCGATCCTCAGAAGTATCGTCGTCTCCACGTGATCGTCGGTGACGCAAACATGTCCGAGGGTGCCACGCTGTTGAAGTTGGGCACGACGAGCATCGTCCTCAGCATGATCGAGGATTCGTTCATCGGATCCGCTCTGACCCTGGCGCACCCCGTGCCGGCCATCCGGCAGGTCAGCCACGACCCGTCGTTGCGACGAACGCTGTTGATGCAATCGGGCGCGCGAATGAGTGCGCTCGACATCCAGTGGCAATTGTTCGAGCGCGCCACGCGTTACGCCGACGAGCGAGGACTGGAGTCGGTGGGAGAGGACGTGGGTCGTCTCGTGCTCACCTTGTGGGAAGAGGTGCTCGGCGGTCTCTCGAACGACCGATCCTCCGTCGCCGACATCGTGGACTGGGTGGCCAAGGAGCGCCTACTCGATGCGTATTCGCGGCGACACGACACCCCGCTCGGAGACGCGCGTCTGCGCGCCATCGACCTGCAGTATCACGACATGCGACCCGGTCGGGGTTTGGCGGCCAAGGTCGGTCTGCGCACGTTCGTGTCGTCCGAGGAGGTGGCCAACGGGGTCGTCCACGCTCCGCAGACCACGAGGGCCTACTTCCGGGGAGAGTGTCTGCGCCGGTGGCCCGACGACATCGTGGCGGCGAACTGGGACAGCATGGTGTTCGACGTCGGGCGCGACCCCCTGCGTCGAATCCCGATGATGGAGCCGTTACGGGGCACCAAGGCCCACGTGGGGGCGCTGTTGGACGCCAGTACATCGATATCGGATCTGGTCGAACGTCTCGGAGCCTGAAGGAGACGTTCGGCCTTCTTTGATGGCAGGATTGGATCGAGGAGAGACCATGGCCGAACGAGTGCACAAACAGAAGTCGACGTCGGATCGGGCCACGGAGGTGGTCGCGGAATCCGGCGCGAGCACCGAGCAGGGTGACAAGTTGCGCGCCGAACTCGACGACCTTCTCGACGAGATCGACGACGTGTTGGAAGCCAACGCCGAGGACTTCGTCAAGTCGTACATCCAAAAGGGTGGTGAGTGAGTGGTGCCGATGTTCGGCCCGGACGACGATCCGGGTAGCAGTTTCGTGTCGCTCCTCCGACGAGTGGGTAT
>Ga0315905_10002018_pt1 | contig 21490 bp, 23 predicted proteins | sample LakEriMetagenome_5_FD_203522 | JGI IMG/M metagenome (GOLD analysis project Ga0315905, IMG submission 203522) | Freshwater fungal communities from buoy surface, Lake Erie, Ohio, United States - Buoy 4 MA121 | ecosystem: Environmental > Aquatic > Freshwater > Lake | place: USA: Lake Erie, Ohio...
TATGGCGAGGGATCAGGGATACAGCGTAACGCACTCAATAATTTGGGCGCAGCTTATGCGTCGGCGCAGCCTTACAACCAAGCCGCTGGTGGCCTATACCAACAGGGATTGGCGCAGGGTAGTGATATAACGAATCGGTCCTTGGCCGGAACCCAACAGGCACTTGCTGGCGCGCAGCCGTATCAGGGTATAGCCACTAATTACATGACCAGCGGCGCTCAGGCGGTGAACCCGACTGAATTGGGCGCTGATGAGATCAACAGGTACATGTCGCCGTTCCTCGGCACCGTTTTGCAGGGCACCGCTGGCCTTCTTAATCAGCAGAACCAGCAACAGCAGGCTGGGCAGATGGGTAATGCCATCCGCTCTGGTGCTTTTGGCGGCGACCGTGGAGGGATTGCTGCGGCGAACCTGAATCAGCAGCAGAATTTAGCTAACGCTCAAATCTTTTCTGGCCTTCTTAATCAGGGCTATGGGCAGGCGCTTAACACAGCCCAGCAGCAACAGCAGCTTAACCTTGGTGCCTCTCAAGCCAACCGGGCTGCGCAACAGCAGGCTGCGCAACAGGCGCTTGCCATTGGCCAGCAGGGCTTCGGACAAGGGCTTGCCGCCGCACAGCAGCAGGGCGCTCTTGGTCAGCAACTCTTTAACATGAACAACACCACTGGCCAAAATACCGCCGCCCTTGGGCAGCAGGTTTACGGCCAAGGTACAAACACTGCCCAGCAGCAATCTGCTGTGGGCAATACACTCTTCAATCAGGGTGCCACAACAGCGGCTCAGCAAGCCGCTTTGGGTCAACAGCAGTTTGCACAAAACGCCACCGCAGCCCAGCAGCAGGCCGCTTTGGGTCAGCAACAGTTTGCACAAAGCGCTACAGCAGCCCAACAGCAGGCTGCTCTTGGTCAGCAACTATTTAACCAAGGAAACACGGCAGCGGGAACATCAGCGGCATTGGGCAGTGGGCTTTACAACATAGGAGCCAACACAGCCAGCCAGCTTGCTGCCCTTGGCACAGGCGCTCAAACTGCGGCCCTGCAAGGCGCTGCTGCCCAAATGACGGCAGGTCAAGCACAGCAAGCCACTCAGCAGGCTGAAAACAATGCTCTGTACAATCAATTCCTTCAGGCTCAATCGCTGCCATACCAGCAGCTTCAATTGGCAAGCAACATCGCTCTTGGCACCGGTACGGCGCAAGGCTCTACAACCACAACTACACAGCCCGGTGGCTTTTTCTCTGACGAACGTCTGAAGGAAAACATCAAGGCCGTCGGTAAGACCTTCGATGGCCAGACCATCCACAGCTACAACTACAAGGGCGATCCGCGCACACAGATCGGTCTGATCGCGCAAGAGGTCCAGAAGCATCATCCGGAGGCTGTTGGCCTTGCTGGTGGCTACAAGACCGTTGACTACGACAAGGCAACTGAAGATGCCGCCGACCGTGGCCATATGGCTTCTGGTGGCCTTGCAAGCGCTGGTGGCAGCGTAATGCCATATAACGCAGGTCAGGGCTTCTCCAACGGCGGTCTTGCTGGGTACGATCCAGCCGTAATGCAGCAAATGCTTGAGGCGCAGCAGGCTATGTACGCCCCGCTTACCAGTGGCGGGATTTACGCTGGCGGACCAAATGCTGGCGGTGGCCTTGTGCCGCAGTCAAGCTTCGCTCCAAGCCAGTTAATGACGCCCTCCGCGCTGCCACAGAGAGCCACTGGTGCTGAGCAGGCCAAGACCATGGTTGATCTTGGTAGCAGCATCAATAAGTTTGGCGAAGGCATAGGCGCTTGGGGCGATGACAAAAAACCTGAAGACGACAAATATCGTATTTCGAAAGATCTTCTGAAGGAAATAGGCGTTTTATCTGATACCGAAAGGGCAGAGGATTATGCCATGGGCGGCGGCATCCCTTACGGCGGTCAGGGATTAGACATCCCAACGGATGCCCTTGCTGGTGGCTCAAACGGCCCCATGACGGCTGGCAATCTTCCGGGTCAGCAAAGCGGTCTCGACAAGCTTAGCAAGGTAGCCAATGTGGCCGATACCGGAATGAAATTGGGTAAATTTGGGCAAAAGATTGGTCTCTTTTCAACCGGCGGTACGCCTTATGGTGGTCAGGGTCTGGACATTCCTGAAGGGGATGATTTGGATGCCTCGCGTCAGCCAATGACTGCGGCTTCGCTTGAAAAGCCTGAAAGCGGACTCAGCAAGACTGCCAAGGTTGCCCAAATTGCAGGCACTGTGGCTAAGGTAGCCGCCATGTTCTCCGACAAGCGCCTGAAAGAAAACATCAAGCCAATTGGTAAGCTTTTTGACGGCCAGATTGTCCATAGCTATAACTATAAGGGTGATCCGCGCACCCAAATCGGGCTTCTTGCTCAAGAGGTTGAGGGTCATAAGCCTCATGCTGTTGGCTTGGCTGGCAAGTACAAGACTGTCGATTACGCCAAGGCAACCTCTGGCGCTGCTAAGCGCGGTCATTTCGCGATGGGTGGTGAGCCAACCGCTGGCTTGATGGGTGCTGAAATGGCTGCTCCTGAAGAAAATGAACAGGGCTTTGATTTCAACCTAGATCCTGAAGATTTGATAGCTGGCAACGATAGCCACTTTGAGTCTTTGCTGCGCCGCAAGCCTGAAGCTGCACCACAGCGTGTCGATAACTTTGCGGCATCCAATAAAAAATTCCGCGAAGAATTGGAGGCCCGCAAAAATGCGCCCCGTGATCAGGGTCTTGCTGGTGCGCCCAAGGCTGCCGGTTTGCTGCCAGTACCGGCATCTTTGCCCAAAGACCTGTCCGGAATTGCAAAGATTATCTTTGCGGCTGAAGGGGACGGTCAAGCCAAGACTTCTTCGGCGCTCGGTAGGTATGGAATTGTTAAGGACACATACGTCAGTTATTTTAAAAAGGCATTCCCGCAGCAGGCTCGTGAATTGGGCGATGCAGGCATTAGGGCTCTTCGCACCACGCCCGAAGGTCGCAAGCTTAACCTTCAATTCGGCCCAATGATTATTGCGGACAACGCAAAACATCTCAGGAAATATGGGTTCGATACAAATGCCCGTAACGTCTATTTGGCCCACTTCCTTGGGCCTTCTGGCGCTGTAAGGGCGCTGAGGGCAGACCCCAATACGCCAGTTGAATTGGCTGTTGATAAAGACGCAATTACTGCCAACCCAGATGTGTTTGCGAAAAGGAAGATCCGCACCGTTGGCGAACTCATTAACTGGACCGGCAACACCATGGCAAAGCGCGCCAAGGAAATTGGCTTTGCTTCAGGTGGCCTTGCAGGGCGTGATGGGTATCAGGATGGCGGCGTTCCAAAAACTGAAGAAGAGTTGGCTGAAGAAATTACTGCGGCAACCCCAATCCAGACAGTAACTCCAGAGCCTTCAAGGCGCAAAGAGGGCGGTCTTGGTGCAGCGGGCCCTGATGCCACTTCCGTTGCTGCTTCCACGCCAGCCGATGCCAAACCTAACGCCACTGGTGTCGCGCCACCGGTAGTGGAAGACGCTGAAAAGAAGCCACCGGTAGTGGATGACATTGTGGTAACCGCAAAGCTAGACCCTCGTGGCAAGCCGCAGGAAGCCATGCGCAAAACTATTTTTGGTCGTGGTAGGCAAAATCCTGTCAGCCTTGAGGGTGGGGCAGTTGCGCCCTACAGCTATGATTACCTGTCTGAACCCTTTTTCAAAGGCATTAAGCGCGGGTCTGCTGGATCGATCATCCCACTACTGACCGGTATTGCTGCCATGGGCACTGCGCCTACGCGCAGCCTTGGCGTAGCACTCGCGACTGGCCTTGGCGCTGGTGCGCAATCGTATCAAAACTTGGCTAATGAGCGCAACAAGCAGCTTCCTGTCCGTCAGGCTGCCGCTGCCAAGCAGGCTGAGGTTGCAAGGACATTGGCTGATCAATTCTTCCGCCTTGCGCCTGATGGTAAGAACTTTACCTTTACCAAGCCCGGCGCTCCTCCCGGCGAAGACACTTTTTTGGTTACGCCCGGTCAAAAGCAAGCCATGATACAGCAAATGCTTACGGGTTCTGGTCAATACATGCCTGACGTCCCTGAAGGCGCTCAGTTGTATACCCCAACCAAAACTGTGCGAGATGTGGTTAAGTTTAAGTCGGCAACCCCTCCCAGCGACAATAGCGTTGAGGGCATCGTCGCTGGGGCAAACGCGAACCCTAATGTCGCCCAATACTTTAATGAACGCGCACAGGCACAAGCTGACATGGCTGCCCAACAAGAGCTGCTGGGCAGTCAATATGCTTCTCCAAGTGACATAGAATTGGCACAAACCCGTCTTGTGGCCGCTCAATCCAGATACGCAACAGCCGATAAGGCGTATATGGACGCATTCCGCGCAGTCGCTGATCCTAAGCTACAGGCATTCAATACCAGTGTCGCTAACATTGGCTCTGCCAACCTTGACACTTATGCCAAGGCTGAGGATATTGTCCTTAAGAATGAGGCAATCAGGAATGTCGTTGGCGACATTAAGAAATTGCTTGATTCCGGACAGGAACTTCAGCTTGGCGCAACAACATCATTCTGGAATAGGGTTGCAAGCGCCGCTTTGGCAAATGGCGCTCCAGCGAATATTGTTGGCTCAGGTCAGACAAACGCGCAAAGGATTGCGGCGCTTTCCACGCTGCTTGAAGGTACCGGTATTTCGCCTGCGTCCCTTAGCGTTGAAAATAGCACGGCTGCCGTTGCGGCAGTCGTTGGTGTTCTTGACCGGAATATTAGAACCGCTGATGAGCGCCTTGAACGAGCCAAAAAATCGCTCTATCCGACCGCGACTCCCTCCATTAACAACGCCAATACTAGGACTGCGACTGCGACGCCAGCTACGCCGCCAGCGAGTCCGGCAGGGGCACCAGCGGCAGTCCCCGGCACATCCGGCTCACAAAAGGCGTCTGGACCAAAAAGGGCACCGGGTATCTCGGATTTGCCTAATAGCACACCCCAAAATCCGATGGTTTATGCCCCGTCGTATCAAGCAGCCGTCAATGATCCCACTGTTAAGAATGGTACAAAAGTGTACTATCGGGACGCAAATGGAAAAATGGCAAGTAAAACAATGCAGCGGTAGGTGAGGGCGTAATGGCTAAAGATGATGTACCAGCAATCGGAACTGCGGATCAGCTAGAGGCCCAAGGGTTACTTGGCGCCGTAGATATGGTTGGAAAATGGCTTAAAGCTAAGCCATCAGAGCGCAAGCTTTATGAAGAAGTCCAGTTGGATGAAAACGGTCAGCCAATTATTGGGCCTGACGGCGAACCCGTCAAGGCTCAGGTGCGCAACGCCCTTATCGACCCCAAATATGGATACCGTACACAAGAGTCTCCACCCCTTACTCTTTATGAGGCTGGGCACAACGTCGTACACAACTGGCACCCACTTGAGGTTGCGCGTGATGCCGTAAAGGGTCTTGCAGATGCACCGCAGGGGCTTGCGTTTCTTGACTCCTTAAAGCGCGGTGCTTTTGCCGCAGGCATGACGCCTGAGCAATATCGCGACACATTTTTTCTTAGTGGTGGGAATGGGTGGCAGTCGGGGCTCATGCCTATGGGATTCAACCCCTTTGCCCCTACGTTTGTTGATCCTGTCGATGCCAACAAAATGGACCTCGAAACGGCTGCAAAAAGACGCCAAGAGGATTTAGCAAACTATAAAATGGCCTTGGCCCTTTATGGGGTATACAACCCCAAGACAAAGGAATTGTCATTCGATTGGAACGGTTTTGCGCGTGACCTTACGCAGCACCCCGCTGAGGTTGGATCACTTTTTGTTGGCGGCGGTGCTGGCTTTTCTAAGGTTGCATCATGGTTAGGAAAGGCATCTGGCCTTGAGAATGGCCTATCGCTTGTTCAAAACCTTTCACGCCTCAAGGGCACAAGATTGGTTTCCCCAGAAGAATTTTCGGGCACCGCTTCAGCCATGCAGGCAGTTCGTGATTTTGGAACCGCTGTGGTCGATAAGGCCAAAGTTGCGCGTGATGTGTACAGAAGTGCCGCAGCCACCGACGTGGGGAAGGGATTAACAAAAGCGCTCGACGTGACCGGCAAAGCCCTTGATCTGACTGGCAGGGGTCTTGATCCCATAACGCCTATTGTCGGCAAAGTGGGCGCTCAGGCTATAGAAACCGGCGTCAATACCGCGCGCCAAATATCCCCATACAAAGTCAGTATCTATAGCCCAGAATTTAATCGCGAGTGGGGTGCCTTCCAGAAGGCTGAAGAGCAAAAGCTTATTGATTCAGGTGTGCCTGCTGAGCAGATTATATCGATACCGACCCAACGGGGCATTTGGGAGCAGTTTCAGGCAGAAACTGGCGACAAATTTGACAACCCATTTTCGAAGGAAGCTAACGCAGCATTCGATGCGCTTGAAGACCAAGGACGTGGCTTTAAGCGCGAGAATTATGCTCCCCCTTATATTGGCGGCGTAATCGATCAGACAATCAACCGTAAGGGTAAGGGCATCACGCCTGCTATTTTGGCTGAGGGTGCTATTCGCACCGCAGCGCCAGAGGGCGGCGGCTTAACTGGCGTTCCCGCCAGAAACACCAAAGATGCCATAGGCATTACCCGGTCAACAGCCACGAATGAACCTCCGGGCATTCTACAGCAAAACAAGGGCATGGGGCAAAGCGGTTTGTTTTCCAGCAACCGGGAAGCAGCGGCGCGGACCTCAACCACCAACCAGTTGGGTGATTACCTTAGCGAAAATTTGGGCGGTCAGGGAGCCAACCCTGTAACTTACCAAGACATTGCTGAAGATTTTATTCGGGCCGATCTTGAGAAGCGGAATGCATATCAGTGGTCATATGATAAAGCTGCGGAAACCGAAGGTGGCGGTGTTTACACTGACCCCGACGCCTTTGTAACAAAGTTCCAACAGGAATATGATGCCGCGCTCCGCAAGCAGGGCTTGAGCGCGCAAGATGTGGCCAAAAACCCCAGCCTTTTCCCAAATTCGGCGGCGTCTTTTGATAATTCAATAAAAAACATTGGTGGCTACGGTCAGACCGTTGAACCCTTAACCGCGACCATACCGGGGATTAATACAACATACACTTACAATCCCGCAATTCCCACTTGGATTGACGCCAACAGCGGGAAGCCAGCGCTGCCCGACTTGGTTCGGTATCTAAATCAAGAAAACGCTGCGAGTATTGCGGCTGGTCAAGCGCCCCCGCGCAACATGCTTAATTTGCAAAATTTGGAAATTGAGCGCAAGCGGCTGAACGCGGTTGCCCAGAAGGCTTACCAAAGTGGCAATATGGGCGACTACAAAGCCGCCATGGCACAGGTTGATGCGCTAGATAATACAGCCATTGACATGGCTCCTACGCACAATGGACCGAAAATTAACGAAGCCATTAACCACTTGGCGGAGGCGCGCAAGGAATTCCGCAACTGGCGGCAGAATGGCATCGATGCCCCTCCAACGCCCGCGAACGATATTGTTCGGACAGCGGCGCAAAGGACGTTCGACCTTACACAGCGCGATCCCGCGACTGGCAGGTTTGTATTTTCAAGTGAGCCAGATGCCGCCACTTACATTGGCGACGTCTTCAAGGATAAATTTGTAGGGGAAAAGGGTGTCACGCCATCTTATCAAAACCCCAATGCCCTGATTGATGTCCTTACAGACCCTAATCGCGGCCTTATGACAGACCCAACCTTGGTTCAAGATTATATCCGTACAGGGTATGGCCAACAGGGCGCTTCGCCGCAGGATCTTGCGGCTTTTCATAGCACCTACGGAAACCGCAATATCCTTGACCCCAACGAAGCAAACCTTTTTGAGCGGAGCATGGCTGCGCGGGCGGCTACTGACCCTAATGCAATCCCGCAAAGGGAGCCTTTTAAGCTTGTCCGTGATTTAGACGCAAACATGGGTGTTGGCCAACGGATTTACGAAAGGGCCAAGCCGCTTATAAGGGGCACCTTCGGATACCTTGCCGGGAGTACCATAGACCCGACTGGAACGCTTGGTTATATGGCGGGAACAGGCGCGCTTGGTAGCGGGCCCGCAAGTCGAGGGGCTGCCGATCTTGGCTTGCTTCGCAACGAACTTGGTGGGGCCCCAAAATACTCAGTGGACATACCTCAGTGGACTGTTAACGCGCCTCTTCGCACATCTGGTGTTGTTTCTGGCTATCAGGATGCGAAGCAAACTGCTCAGAATGATTCAGATGCAAATGCAATGATGGAAAGCCAGAACATAGCTGATGCTGAAAAATTAGCGGCCCAGTTTGAACAACAACAACAACAACAACCTCAACCACAAGCCCGTGGCGGTCGCGCTGCATACAAGGCTGGCGGCAAGGTTGGCGGGATTGAGCCGCTTATTCAGGCGTTGATGAACAAAGCGAAAATGGCTAAAAAGGTTTCGAACAAGGCAACGGAACCCCTGCTAAATGAGCGCGATGATGCTATAGCAAGTGCCTTGGCTGTCGCGCAGAAAGCCATCTAAGGAGTAACCCATGGTCAGTTCGTATACCACCAATAAATATATCGAAAAGCCCGCAAACGGTGACTATAACAACACATGGTCAACCCCGGTCAACAACGACTGGGACATCATCGATACGGCTTTTGGTGGCACGACAACCATAAATGCTGTTGGCGCGTCTGGAACTGTGACGCTATCAGTATCGCAATACAGGCCTCCGATTATTGCTATTACAGGGACGCTGACAGCAAACGTCAATTACCAGCTTCCTGCTGGCGTCGGCGGTTTCTGGTACATATTTAATAATACGTCCGGGGCATTTTCCATTCTATTCTCTTCGGCTGGTGGCGGTAGCACCGTTACCGTCCCGCAGGGGTATACGATTGGGATTATTTGCGATGGCACCAATGTTGGCCTCAATACAACAAACGCCGCCTTGATCAGTTCCAGCTACGCCAACCCGTCGTGGATCACATCGCTTGCCGCCTCAAAGATAACGGGGACCCTCCCTATTGCCAATGGCGGTACAAACGCGACCACCGCAGCGGACGCCCGCAACAGTCTTGGAGCCGCTGCCTCAGGCACCAACACCGACATCACCAGCCTCAATGCCTCTGCGGGCATTCAGGTAGGCTCACCTACTGCTGGCGCAAAGGGTGCTGGCACAATTAACGCGACTGGCCTTTTTGTTAACGGTGTGGCCGTTGGCGTGAGCGGCGGTAGCGTAAGTTCGGTGTCGGGATCGGGTGGCACCACCGGCATGACGCTGTCCGGTGGCCCAATTACCACATCAGGAACCCTGACGCTTGGCGGCACACTGGGGGTTGCCAATGGCGGCACTGGTGCCACAACGCTAACCTCAGGCGCGGTCCTGATCGGCGCGGGCACGTCTGCTGTTACGGCTGTCTCCCCCGGCACCGCAGGCAATGTACTTACATCCAACGGAACGGCTTGGGTTTCACAGGCTCTGGGCACAGGCGTTACCAGTTTTAACACCCGCACGGGCGCGGTTACGCTTAGTGCGGCAGACATTACGACCGCTCTTACCTATACCCCTGTCCAGCCCAACGGCACGGGTGCCACTGGCACATGGAATATAAGCATCAGTGGCAACGCTGCGACGGCCACATCGGCAACGTCGGCAACGTCGGCCACCAGCGCCACAACGGCTACGACGGCGACAACAGCCAACGCTCTGAATAGTGCCAATAGCTACAGCATCGTCAACCTGACGGCTTCAGGCAGCATCACGGCTTCGGGTAACGTAACCGCTTACTCCGATGCCAAGCTTAAAACTGACATGGCGCAGATACGCGATGCGCTTGATAAGGTCGATACGCTGACTGGCTATACCTACACACGCATAGATACAGGCCATCGTGAGACAGGTTTAATCGCACAGGACGTTCAGGCCGTGCTGCCAGAGGCGGTCGCGGATAATGATGGTACTCTGTCGCTGGCTTATGGCAACCTTGTTGGGCTTCTTGTCGAGGCCATAAAGGAACTGCGCGCTGAGGTGGATGAACTTCGGGGAGTAAAATAATGGCACTACCGGGCCCCGGCGTACCGCTGTCGCTTTCCGATATTCAAGGCGAATTTGGTGGCACAAACCCCATTTCGCTAAGCGAGTATTATGCAGGCGGCGGTCTGGTTCCGGCGGGCACAACTGGCACTTACGGTGCCGTTCCCTCCTCTGGTGCAATCAGCATCCAAAACTTTTACGGCACCACCAATGTCGTAATTTCGATTAGCGACCAAAACATCTCTTACGCTTCGGGTGGGCTTTCAAGTGCCACCGCTGGGTATCGCCTTACATCCGGCGGTCAAACGGACGAGCGCCTGAACAATTCCTACAGTAACATAGGGCAGTGGTGTACGCCGACATCGCAAGCCTCGAACTACGAGGTCTTTGCCACCCTTGTTTATGGGTCTTTGAACGCTGGCGTGACCGGCGCTTGGCTGGCGCTATCAAGCACTCAAGAGTGGAATACATTTGCGAATGCTGGTGGGTATGAAACAGCGCAGATTACGCTTCAAATCCGCAAGGTTGGCACAGCAACTGTGCTTGATACGGCAACCATTACCCTTGAGGCGGATGCGCTCTTATGACGGTTGATACCCTGCTCACCATCATCGGCTTTGTCATCACCGCCCTGACTTTTGTTGGGGCGCTGATCACTGTATGGGTAAATCTGACCAACAAGTTGACGCTACTTGAAGCGCGCCTTGGCTTTGGCGACGAAAAATTCAACGCCATCGATAAAAAGTTTGATGAGGTGATGATCCATCTCCGCAGGATTGAGGACAAGCTGGATAACAAGGCGGATCGGTGATGAAGCGTTTTTTGATAGGTTTTGTGGCCACAATCGGTGCAGCTTCCATGGTGATTGCACAATCGACCCCCGCGCCAGTGTCCTATGTTTACGACACGACCACCAACAGCACGTCGAACAACACCAACACGTCCACCAGCACCAATACGAACAACAACAATAATACGTCCACCAGCACGTCAACCAACACGAACGTCAACCAGAACATAAATTCTGGGACGGTGACCAACAACAATAACAACACGTCCACCAGTACGAATGTGAACCAGAATATCAATTCTGGGACCATGACGAATATCAACCAAAACACCAGCACGTCGGTGAATTCGAATTCCAATCACAATTACAATAACGACACCAGCAACAGCACGATCAACCAGAGCGTGAACAGCACGTCTGACAATACCAACCGGAATATCGACACAAGCAATAGCACGATCAACAGCACGGCCTCGACGAACAACGTCAACCAGAACAACAACGTCAACGTGTCCGACAGCAAAAGCTACAGCGAAAGCGTCAGTCGCCAGATAATCGACCAGAATATCAAGTCGCCACCTCCCAGCGCCATCGCGCCAAGCATGATGTCCTACAGCCAAGATCTTTGCACCACCGGCCAGTCTGGTGCGGTGCAGACGCAAATCATTGGCTTGTCGGCTGGGCGCACTGTGCGCGACCAAAACTGCGAACGCATGAAGCTGTCTAAGACCCTATACGACATGGGTATGCGCGTCGCCGCTGTGAGCCTCCTGTGCCAAGACCGCCGTGTTTTTAAGGCAATGGAAATGGCTGGCACACCTTGCCCGTTCATGGGTAAGATTGGCGACGAAGCCAGCGCTGCGTGGGAAGAAAACGTCGATGCGCGCCCTGACAAGGATTAAAATCCTTTTCCTTATATCGGCTTTCGCAGCACCTGTTTCCGCGCAGACCTATGAGCCTGTCTTGGTGGCTCCACAAATTCTTGGCGCTCCAACGACGATGACGCCGCTCAATCTGGGCGACGACAACACGCGGAACGTCGCTCTTGGCTTTGAGTTTGAGTACTGGGGCCAGACTTTCACCGACGTTTGGGTGTCGAGCAACGGCTTCGTATCGTTTCAAAGCGGGGCGCATTTGTGCTGCAACGGCCAGCCCATCGAAATGGCGCAGCGCAATACCATTTACGCTTATTGGTCAGACCTAATCAGCTTTACCGGCAACCCTTACTATCGTCGCGACAATGGCTCGATCCTCTTCGGCTGGTATGGTGTGAACGAGTATGGCACGAACAACAGCAGCACCTTCGAGATAGGCCTCTTTGCCGACGGCAAGATACAACTGAATTACGGCAATTTGGGCTTTAATGGAGGCCACACCTTCACCGCTGGGATTACTGGCCCAACTGCGGACGATAACATCACCCTCTTTTATGGGCGCAACGCGCAGTTCATGCAGAACCAGTCCGGCATCCTGTCATGGATTGCGCCTGAACCTGAGGTCGTGGCCGTTGACTGTAATGTGACGCCAATGGACCCAACCTGCCCGCCAGCCGCTGTAGACGTTATACCTGATCCCGTGGCCGCGATTACCGAAGCTGTGGAGCAGAGCGCGGTCATTGAGCCGGAGGCGATGGATCGGGTGCAGGAGGTGGCTGAGGCTGCGCTGGAACGGGCAGAAGAGGTTGAGGTGGTCGCTGAAGCTGTAGCACCGGCAGAAGAGCCTGAAGCCGCCACAGAAAGCGCTGGCGCTGAAGCGGAGGTCAGTGCGGATGAAACCGACACGGCTGAGCGCCTTAGCCCTGATGAGGTTGCTGCGCTTGCCGCGACCGGACCAGACTTTGAAGACGGCATGCAACAGGATGGCCCCGCGCAGGAGGCGCAGCAGGTCCAAGCCAATACACAGGCGCAGAGCAGCTTTGTTCAAGAAACGCAGGACGCCTCAGCGTCTGGCGCGTTTACCACACAAATGCGTTTCGACACCACGTTTGGCGGTGCGCTTTCTTTGGGGCCAACAATATCGGTAGCGCAGAGTGCGTCACCGCTCGACATGGCAATCTCAGCAAGTAATCCGCTATCTATGGCCAGCGCCACAGAGGTATTGGGGCTTGGCTCACCTCCGCCTGTCGTTTCTGCCGGAAATGCACCGCAATCCGAAGGCGGCATGTCTGAGGGGCAGAGCGAAACAATTTCGGAGATGGGTGCGGTTCCGGGCTTTGCTGCATATACACAGGCGTCACTGCAAGACAGGGCTGACTTTTACGCTGTGCGCGATATATATAGCAGGCGCAAACTGCGAGACGCAAACTTTGAATTGTATCGCATGATGCAGACGAACGATGCCCGTTGGCAGGAGATGGTGGATGAGCAATACAGGTGAGGAGCCAAAGGTCTCTTTCGATGAGAGCGGCTTCAGCTTTAACATTGGTGGCCTAAGTAGCGGCAAGATTGCCATTATCTTTGCGGCCTTTTCGACAGTCCTTGGTGGCCTGTGGGCTGGCTTCCAAGTGTATCAGCAATTCCTGACCATGCAGGAGGTGACCGCTGCGTATGTGCCGCCAGACCTGTCTGGCATTGAAGGCCGCATTTCGGTTCTGGATGAGCGCGTGACAAGCGTTGAGCGCCTGACCAAGATCAACAGTGAAGCCCTGAATTACATGACCGGATCGATCTCCAGCAGCGTCAGCGGGACGCGCCAGACGGTTGACGCTGTGTCGAGCAGTGTTCGGAATAGCGATGCACAGAACATGGCTATGCAGCGCGCTATCATTGACCAACTGCGTGAGCAGGATAAGGAGCAGCAACGGCGGATCAAGGAACTTGAAGCCCAGACTGCGGAACGTATTCAAAAGACGCTGGCGAACCCGCTGGCCGGAAAGGACTGATGATGGAAGATAAACTATTGGAGGCGCGCATCAAGGCGCTCCTACTGGCTGCAAAGACGATGGCGTTTGTGATCATCGCAATCACCTGTGCCATGATTGTTGGCCTGTTTGTGTCGAATGAGATCATCGACAATAAGGACGTGTTCGGACTGCTGTCATACGTCATGACCTCGGTTGTTGGCGCTGTGGCTGGCTCCTACGCCACGCTGATGGGCATGAAGGGTGAACTGGTCCCACCGCCACCGGGAGACCGCAACGACCCTGAGCCAGAAGAGCCTGCGCCAGCACCCGTACCGCCTCTCGATCTGACGCCGGAAATGGGGGCAGAAGAGCCGAAAAAGTACGACGATCCGCAAGCCACAGTCTTTATCGACGAAGACGATGATGACGATGACATGGAGCCTTGGGAGAAGTATCGCGGTGACCTGCGCTATGACGCCAACGGCGACGGCGTTGTCGATGAACTTGATTTCCCTGATTGGCGGAGTGCTGGCAAATGAGCTTAACGAACCTTCAAAGTAAATGTGGATGCCACCCAGATGGCGCGTTTGGTCCGGGGACATTGAAATCGGCCTGTGACCACTTCAAGCTGAACAAGAACCGTGCCGCGCACTTCTTTGCCCAAACAGCGCATGAAAGCGGCAACTTCAAGGCGTTCAGCGAGAACCTGAACTACGGCGCGAAGGGTCTGCGCGGCATCTTCGGAAAGTATTTCCCAACCGACGCAATGGCCAAAGCCTATGAGCGTCAGCCGCAGAAGATTGCCAACCGCGTCTATGCCAATCGCATGGGCAATGGCGATGAAGCGTCTGGCGACGGATGGAAATACAGGGGGCGTGGTCCGCTTCAACTCACTGGCAAGAACAACTACCGCGCATTCGGCAAATACATCGGACGCGAACAGGAGGTGTTGGACAATCCAGACCTTGTGGCTACCGAATTGGGTTTTGAAAGCGCCCTGTGGTTCTTCGATGCGAACAAGCTTTGGTCGATCTGCGACCAAGGCATCAACGACGCTGCGATCCTTGCACTGACAAAGCGGATCAATGGCGGAACCCACGGTCTCGAAGACCGTAAACTGAAAACCAAGAAGTATGCTGCTTGGTTATAAGGAGACCTAATATGGTTAATCTGAAAAAGCTAATACAGAAGGAAGCCGAAAAGGCCGTCCTAAAGAAGGCCGTCGGTAAGATCCTGCCAATGGACAAAGAGGTGCCAAGCACTGGATGGAAAGCCAAGGCGATTGGTGGCCTGACGGTTCTGGCTGCTGGAATTGCGGCGCTGCTTAGTTACCTTCAGGGGTAACAAGGCGCTCCAAATACCAAATCGCTTTACGCAAATCTTCAGCCGCGTCTTTCTTATGATTGGCGCGGCTGATGTATTTTAGGGCATTACCCTTGCAGAAGCCGGAAAACTCTTCGGCGGTCAGCTTGGCCTGAATGTAGTCGATGGTTTCAATGCCGCCCACCTTATAGTGCGGAGGGTGGTTCACCATATCGGATTCGGTGTAGATCGCCTTGTTTTCACGCATGATAGAGGTGACGCCGCATTCTCGACAAAATTTGGTGAGGCGAGTGCCGTGGCTGCATGTAAAATCTTTAATCGATGACATTATTGAAAAACCTTCACCTTGCCAATGAACAGTGGGTTTAGGGCAATCTTGCCGACGCTATAAAAATTCCCAATGCCACCGGCAGAAACGCTGTCTTTATAGATTTCATCGACAATGATAAAATCCGAATCGCGCATTTCGTCAACCAACTCTTCCAAGCTTTCGGCTGGATGTTCGCCAATGATCTGGTGGACCGAATTACCGCTTCGCGACGGCATGTTCATCGTAATCTGAAATCTCATAGCAATACCTTCAAAAAGATGGGCGGGGCATAGCACCCCGCCCACCCTCTTGTCCATTAGCCGAAATCGTCTTCAAACGATGCGGCGGCAGGAGGCGGAACCTGCGTGGAGCCTGTCGAAGGCGGCGATGCAGGGGCTGGTGGGGCAGCTTGCACATGCGCAGGGGCGGCGTCGCCACCATTCTTCGGGCTAAACACAAGGTCAGCGGGACGCTCAACCCAGCTTGCGATCTTGAAGACCGGAGCGTAGTTGGTCGTTTTTACGGCATTGCCCTTTTCGTCGCGACCCTGCGTGACGATAGGGACTGTGGTTTCAAGGGCGACCACAGGCAGCTTGCCGGGGTTTTCTTTGGCACCGGCAAGATATGCGGTGTGGCAGGCGTCGAAAGCGCCCAGAACAGCCTTGGCTGTCGAAGCAATCTCACGAACGTCACCGCCGCAATCCTTGCCAAGCTTCAGCATCATGCGGATGCCCTGACGGAACTTGCCGCCGGGATTTTCAGGCATGGGCTGGCCAATCGGAGCGACCTTGAATTCAGGCGCTGAACCGGCTGGGAAATTGATGAAGCCGACCTCAATGTTTTCAAAGTCCATAACGGCCTTGAAGCCTGTGGTGATGTCTACGGGATTGTTGACACCGTCAGAGCGGTCGATGCGGAAGAAGCGACCTGCCCGTGCGTCAAACTTAACGATAGGGATGATGTCGCCACCGGATGATTCGTAATTAAAACCAAATGCCATTTTACATTTTCCTTCTATGGCGCTGTTTAGCCAGCACCTTGCTTCCCCGCGTTGTGCGGAAACTGGTTATATGCCCCAAATCTCAAACGCCTGCTGGCGCGAAACTGGGTCATTGAAATAAAAGCTGTCCGTATCTGGAACGACGAATGACGCCAATTCCATGGGATCATCGCTGAGCGCCAAGAAGCGCTGGATGGTGAGCCCGATCTTGCCCAGAGCCTCAACATGCTCACGGGCATTTTCAAGCGCATATGTGGCGTGTTTCTTGGGCGTTATATACGAAACCCGCGCAGACAGGTTGTCGCCCCTTGCGGCACGATACAGGGCCACCTGACGGGCATGCGGCTGGCTGATCTTGCTGGGCAGCGCGTGGGTGGTCTTCAGGTCGGTCAGCATGCCATGCTGCTCCCACTCAAAGTCATAATAGCCGATCATGGGCACAAGCAGGCCCTCAATATCAAGGCTGACGCTGCCCTGAGCGGATGACGGGACGCCATAGCCGCGCAATTCGCGCAGGCCCATCTCCACCATGTCCGGAATTGCCTTACGCTCCTTATCGACCTTTTCGCCGCTGATGAATGAGGCAAGCGTGTTGAACTTGTCCAGCGCGACCTTGGTGCAGTCCGCCAAGGATGCGTCAGGGTTAAAAAGCCCATGGGCGACACCGTCTTCGACCGCAGTCCCGCGATAGGCGGCTGGGCCAACAGATGAAGTTTTCTTCAGGCACTTGTTCATGACGAATGTGGCCAGTGACGATGTGAACAGGTTGCACGTCGATGGTGACAGGTGCTGAATGTCATGCACTTCGAACGGGTTTTTCATTATACAGCCTCAATAGTGATACGATAGGATTGACCGTTGCGATCATCGATACGCAGCGATGATACGGCGGTTTGCAGGTCAGATGTTACTGCCCGTGGCGCGGAAAGCAAGCCCTCCGGATCGCCAAAGTTGAACTGCTGCGCGATGCGGTAGGCTATATATTCCTGAATTTTAGAATGTGTTTGCATAGGATTTCCATAAATAGATAATTAATCGATACGCAGGACAGTACGCCCGTAAAAAAAATACGTCAACCCAAAAAATGATGTTGACATATCGGGCAGTGTGCCCGTAGCTACAGGGGCTATCGGCAAATTTGATTAACGGAGATATTTTATGAACGATGCACAAGTGCTTGATATTATTAAGAGATCGCAAAAAGCGTTTAAGCGCGCAGATAAAATAGCGCAGGAAAAGCGTGAAGTCGAAAATGAAATTCGGGATTTATGTCGCGAATATGCTGAGGCCTGCCGTGTTTGGAACTGGCAGCCACATATGCTGCGTAATGCAGTCGAGTCCCGTCTGGGGAAAAAGGCTGCTTGACATGGCAGGACACGCCGCCCTACTTGGTGCGGCGATACCTATCGAACAATTGGAGTTATGATGAAGCAGACAAAAGAAGATTTTGCATTGGCGCGGAATGCGCTGAACATGACAACCACGCAGTTGGCTAAGGCTTTGCGCATGGGGATTGGCTCAGATCGCACCATTAGACGCTACGAAAGTGGCGAATGCCCAGTGCCGGGACCAACGTCGGTTGCGGTCGAGGCCCTGCTGTCAGGGTTCAGGCCGGAGGGCTTTGAAGAGGGTTAGTAGACACATTTAAAGGAGCAACAAAATGTTAGAAGTCCAAGAGCGTAAATTAAAGCAAGCCATCGATATACTTGAGTTGCTTGGCTTGGAATTTAAGGTCATTAGGCCAGATGGCTTTGAGTATGGCAAACTTGAGGTGCTGCCACCAAAGCCTGCGCCCAAAATTACAAAATTGCCTCAATACCCCCGTGGCGAAGTGCGCAAGTTCTTCTTGCCCTTTTTGACAGGCATGAAGGCTGGGAACACGGCGGTGATTGACTGCAAGTCCTACGACGCCCGTGTAATTTCCCGCGATATTTCATCGTATTGCGTCAATGCATTTGGGCGCGAGTCGGTTTCCTGTTTAACAAATCGTGAGGCAAACACCGTCGAGGTGCTTGCACTAAAAGATCTGGGATGACCGTCATTTCGACCGACCACATAGAAACGGTCGAAGATTTGGTGACCGCAATGGCAAAGGCTATCAACCCTGCCGCCTTTTCGGATGGTGGCTCAATGAAGGAAATAGAACTTTGCCGCTTTGCAGCCAGACGGGCCTTGTCAGTAGTCGCACCGATAGTCGTGCGTGAGGCTGCTGCCTTGGCCGGTGACAATAAAGAGATAGCCGCCAACATTATGCGGTTGAATGAAATTTTCTAAATTTAAAGGATAGATATGACAGATGAAATTAACGCATTGGATGAGCAGGGGCTGGTTGACGCCGCTGCCAAGGTGCAGAAACTTATGATGGAGGTTGCGCCAAATCCCGGCGATGGTCTTGGCGTTACCGCTATGATGATGACCAACTTTTTAGCAACAGGACTGGTGTGCGGCATATTGGACGAAGGCTTCATCGACAAGATGATGGTGTCGATCCGCGAAGCCGTTAACGAATCAGTTACGGCCATTCACGAAGGCATCGCAGCCGACGCTGTGACCGAAACAATTCAATAAGAGGAAGTGAAAATGAAGGATAAATATGTTTACCCACACGTTTCAGACATGGGGCCAAGGCCCGGCATGGAACTGCGTGACTGGTTTGCTGGCATGGTTTTACAGTCAGCCTGTCGCGAAAACAACGAGTGGGAAGCTGCCCGCTTGGCATATGCTTATGCCGACGCAATGATCGAAGAACGCAACAAGGAGCAAAATTAATGTCTTATGAAATTACAGCGGCGGAACTGCGCCAATATATTGAGCGCATTGAGCGTCTGGAAGAGGAAAAGAAGGGCATCGCTGATGACATCAAGTGCGTCTACAGCGAAGCCAAGGGTCAGGGTTATGACACCAAGATCGTGAAGCAGATCATTCGCCTGCGCCGCATGGAAAAGGATGCGCGTGACGAAGAGGAAGCGCTGCTCGACACATACAAAGCGGCATTGGGCCTGTGATTGTCCTTGGCATCGATCCCGGCCTTAGTGGGGCGCTTGCGTTTTACGATACGGTCGAGCAGACCGTTGAGGTCGTTGACATGCCAGTGTTGGAACTTGTCCGCAATGGCAAGAAGAAGCGGGAGGTCAGCGCTCAGGCGCTGGCCAACCACCTTGCTGGTCGCAAGATCAATTCGGCATTTCTGGAGCGCGTCAACGCTATGACCGGACAGGGCGTGACATCTGTTTTCAGCTTTGGCCGATCATTAGGGATTGTCGAGGGTATCCTTGCTGCATATGACATCCCGACAACGCTTGTAACGCCTCAGGCGTGGCAGAAGGCTGTCAATCAACGTGCGGGTAAGGACGGAAGCCGTGAAAGAGCCATGCAGCTTTTTCCGGCGCAGGCCAATCTGTTTCAACGCAAAAAGGATGACGGTCGATCTGACGCCGCCCTCATAGCATATTACGGAGCGAAAACGCTTTAATTACACATAGATCAGGGGCTGATAGTGGAAAATATTCAATTCGATTACGATTTTGCAGGTCCTGCTGACTATGCCAAAATGTATCGCCAACTGGGCATTCAGGTCGTTCCGGCCAAGATGCCTCGCGAAGATAAGGCGTGGAAGCGCCCCGTCATCAAGTGGCGTGATTACGAACATCACATTGCTGACGATGACACGTTCAATAATTGGTTTGGTGGGAGCGGTGAATTTCGCTCTCGCCCCAACATGGGCATCATCACAGGTAATGCGTCCGGTGGCATATTTGTCCTCGACATCGACCTGCACAACCATCCTGCGGCTAAGACGTGGCTGGATGACCTGATCGACAACCATAACCGCAGCATGCCGATTAACGCGCCCACACAGCGCACTGGCGGCGGTGGCCTGCAATTACTGTTCAAGGCCCCTGAAGGCTGGGTGTCGCCCACCAACAAGACAAGCATGGGCGTGGACATTCGCGGTCAGGGTGGCTTTGCCATGCTGCCGCCCAGCCAGCACGAGAGCGGCCAGTCATATGAATGGGTCAAAGGCTTTGAGCCGTGGAACATTGCCATCCCAGAGGCCCCTATGTGGCTTGTGGAGGCCATTGACGATCTGTTGGCGCAATACACCAAGGTCGAGCGCGGTGAGCGCACAGACAGCCCTGCGACAGCGACAGACGCCTTCGGCCAGATCGTGGACGGTCGCGAAGATTATATGACGCGCCTGATCTGGGCGCGGGTGGTGCAGATGTATCGCGACTGCCCGTTTATCAGCGATGCTGAGGCAGAGCGTGAAATGCGCGATGCGTTCACGAAATATGACCAGAACGTCAAAAGCAGGCTGTTTGAGCCCGGAACGCCAAACCACATCCTGTTGGAGCGCGAAGGGCGCGGTGCGTCCTTGTTCTTCCAAAAATGGAACATTGCCATGGGGCAGTGGGATGGTCGTGTAAAGGAAGCGGCGGCTGTCCCCGCACCAGAAAAAAAGTCCGATTTGGTTTTTCAGGAACCAACGGGCGATGGCGGTGACGGCTCCCACACCTTAACGCAAGCCGACATCGATGTTTACGAGCGCCTGAGCGTAAAGGACATCAAGGCGCTGCCCGATCCAAAGTATCTGGTTGAGGGCATCGTGATCGAGAATTCCCTGATGTTTATCTATGGGCCTCCGGGATGTGGTAAGACGTTCATCAGCCTTGGCATGGCACTGTCCATTGCCGCTGGCTTGGACGAATGGTGGGGACGCAAAATCCACAAGCATGGCCCCGTTGTGCTTTTGTCGAGCGAAGGTGTAGCGGATCTTAAATTCCGCATCATGGCGTGGGAAAAGGAAACGGGCATCAGCGTCGATGATATTCCGTTTTACCTGATCCGCCAGACCATCAACTTTATGGCCGAAGCAGACGTCGATAAGCTTCTGCGCACGGTGCTAGACATCACCAACCAGCTTGGTGAGCCTCCGGTCCTGATTAACGTCGATACGGTCAGCCGTGTGCTTCCCGGAGCGGACGAAAACCTACAGAAGGATATGACCCTGTTTATATCCGCCTGTGACCGCGTCAGGGAGGTGTTTGGATCGACCGTGGCTGGTGTCCACCACACGAGCCGCAATGGCAATCTGCGTGGCTCTACGGTCTTTGACGGGGCTGGTGATGCGCTGCTGTCCATTACCCGCGAAGAGGGTGCGGACATTGGCGAGATGCTGGCCAAGAAGATTAAGTCTGCACCGGACGGCTGGAAGCAGAATTTCCGCCTGAAGAAGGT
>Ga0315905_10002020_pt1 | contig 21484 bp, 23 predicted proteins | sample LakEriMetagenome_5_FD_203522 | JGI IMG/M metagenome (GOLD analysis project Ga0315905, IMG submission 203522) | Freshwater fungal communities from buoy surface, Lake Erie, Ohio, United States - Buoy 4 MA121 | ecosystem: Environmental > Aquatic > Freshwater > Lake | place: USA: Lake Erie, Ohio...
TTTTAATTTAAAAAAAACTTAAATGTTACTATAATAAGAAAATAATTTTTTTAAATATATTATGTATTTTAATTTATATATTTAATTTTTATGAAAAAATCATATTTTTTTGTAAATTAATAATATAATCTACTAATTTTAATTTGATAATAAGTAAAATTGATAAGTTCATTATCAGTTATATCTTTTAATAAAATAAACTGTTCAAGTATTTTACATTTTTTAATATAATTTTGTAATAATATCCATTTTAATTTATGTAAAAATGTTGAATAATTATTTGGTTTACAAATATTATAAGAAAAATTATACAAATCATCAATTATTTCTAATAACCATTCAGGATCAGTATCAGAAATATTTTGAATAATACTATCAACTGTAATGTTTTTATTTATTATATTTTTTAAATATTTTTCTTGTTCTAATAATCGTACCGGTCTATCTTCTAATTCTTTAATAGCAATATGTTTTACATCATAAGGCGTTTTACTATTATTAACAAGTGTATGAAGAAAACATGTAGTTTGTTCCTTAATATCAATTTTTAAATTATATAAATATTTATCATATTCATAAGATAAATATTTATTTTTAAATAAAAGTTTTTGTATATAGTCTTCTATTATTTTATTAAAAATATTTGTCATCGTTGTTATAATTTATATATAAAGATTCTATTTATATCAATTATTAGATAATTTTATATGAGTATCATATAATTGCGTGCCAATATTACTTAATTCTTTTGTCATTTTAAATTTTTTTGTCATTATTTTAGCCATTTTAGTAATACCATAAGTTGCACCATAAAAAGCACCTGCTATAGTTCCTGTAGTATCAGAATCTCCTACATGTAACATTGAATAAACAACTATTTTTTCCCAATTATCTTTAGCATCTAACAAAGCATCATAAGCTATAATAACAGAATCATCGCCGCCAGCACCAGGATATATTTTATTTTTATGATAAGAAAACGTTTCATGAAAAAATTTAGATCTATAATCTGGATACTTCATTAAAATAATTTCTCTAAATTTATATTTATCAAATCTAATTTGTTGATATTTTTTCCATTTATCAACAAAAATTTTTTTATCCTTAATATAGTTATTATAATCATTTGGTATATTTTTTTCAACAATATTATCAATAATATTACTTTCTAATAAAGGTATTAATTCAAATATCCAATTAGTAGGCTCGATATTAGTTACAGCTAAAGATATAAAAAAAACACTAACAATTGCACCTAACCAAGCAATAGCATTATTATGAGTAATTCTAGTTGATAATAATGCTATTTTTATTAATTGTTCTCTTTGATTAATGTAAGGATAAACTAATCCAATACACATTGTACGCATACAACCTCCTGTTCCTCCGCTTTGTTGATTATATGATAAATTATACCAATTGTCACCATTTTTTAATTTTTTTAAACTATTTAGTGTTATATTACCAATTGCATATTTATTTATCATATTAGTTATTTTTTCTGAAGTATTTATTTCTTCTATCATATTTTTTTCAATATTTATTAATAAATTTTTTTCATCAGATTCTATTAATGCTTTAGCTATTGATAAATGAAAAATAGTATCATCTGAAATAGTCATATGTGGTAAAGGACAATTATAAAAACCACATGTATTTATAAAATCAAAAAGAATAATATTTGAATAATTAGAACCTTCTATAACAAAATTATCTCCTATAGTATTTATAGAAAATTCAGATGAATTATTAAATTCATATAATCCATTATTATAACCTATAACATCTCCTAACCCTGCTAATACCATACAAGCTTTAAATTTTTTTTTATCCAAACTCATATTATATTAATTTAAAAAGATAAAAATAATTATAATTTATAAATGGATAATATAAATATAGAAGATATTATTGATGTAGATTTATATGAAGTATTAAATATTAACGAAGAAGCAACAGAAATAGAAATAAAAAAACAATATAAAAAATTAATTATTAAATACCATCCTGATAAAAATAATAATGATTCTGAAATATATGAATTAATTACACTTGCTTATAATATTTTAAGTAATAAAGAATTAAAAAAATTATATAATGAATTAAGATTAATAAAATGGGATTTTACAAAATTAAAAAAAGAGTCATTAAAAACAACTCCACAATATGAAAAAAAAAATTTTGATCATTTAAATGAAGAATATAATAAAAAACATGGTTGTAATATCAATGAAAAAATATTAAATATTCAAGAATTCAATAAAAAATTATCAGAGTTAATAGATGAAAGAAATAAAGAAATAATTAAATTAAAACAAATTAATAAAAAAGAATTTAAAAAAGAATTTGAAAAAATTAAACGTTCAGAAGATAATATTAATAATAATTTAATTCCATATAATTTAGAATTGGTTTTATTAAATAATATTGATAATATTAATAAATTATATGATACTGGAGAAACAGAAATAAATAAAAGATTTTTATTAAATATTTTACCAACATATAAAGAAAATAATTTATCTTATGAAGATCAAATTAAAAATTATAAGAGTAATAATTATTAGAGTAATAATTATAAGAGTAAAAAATTAAAAATCACATGAATTACTTCTTTTTAATTTTTTTACAACTTTTTTATTTGCTAAAATTTTATAATAATTTTTAGTAAAGTTATAACCAATATCAATTAATATATTTTTTTCTTCATTACATATATCAAATTTATATGTATAATTTTTATATTTATCTGGTAAAGATATGTTAATTGTATTTTTATAAGAATAATTAAATTTATGTGTAATATATAATAATATTATTTCTAAATAATATTTAAAATTTGGCATATCATTCAAATAATCTATATTAAAATTATAATAATAATCAATATATAAACTAATTGTTTCATCTAATTCATCATACGATACATAATTTATTGGGAAACAATTAATTATTGCACCATCTACAAATAATTTATTATCAATCTCTATAGGTGCAAAAATAAATGGTATATTAGATGAAGCAATTATTGCTTTCCAGATAGGAATATTTTCATTACTATTATATGAAAATTTCCATAAACTTTTATCATCAATACAAGTAGCAAAAATATTTAATTCTATTTTTTTATCATCATATAATTGTTTGAATGTATAGTCTTTATTTTCTTCACCTAATTTAAAAATTATAATTGACTGAGTTATAATTTTAAGATTTTCTCCTAATGATAACCCATAATCATTTATTAAATTTGTTATATCATATGAATCTAATAATTTAAAAAAATTAAAATTAATTAAAAAATCTGTAATCTCTTCTGTTGTATATTCTAATGCTAACATTGTACATAATATAGAACCTGCTGATATCCCATAATATGATTTAATATCTTTTAACATATTATTTTCTTTTAAATATTTTAAACTACCAAGTAATGAAAATATATATACACCACCAGAACTAATAACTAAATTTTTCATTATATATTTTTTAAATAATATATATATATTATTTTGTACTTAAATATTTTATAAAAATTTGTTATGTATAAGTTGTAATATTAATATTATTAATATTCCAATTAAAAATGCTTGAATTATATTTTTTTTACATTTATTTTTATAACTATTTGTAAAAAAATGTTCAACATTTTTTTTTTCTAAAATACATCTAACATTTGTATTTGCATTTGTATTTGTATTTGTATTTGCATTTGCATTTGCATTTGCATTTGCATTTGGATTTGTATTTGCATTTGGATTTGGATGTCCCCATGCTTCTTCGATAGTTGAATACATTTATATTAATAATATTAATAATATAATATATATAAAAAATATTATAAATATAAAAAAAATATTATAAATATAAAAAAAATATTATATATATATATAATATATATATATAAATGTCTAATTCGACACCTAACAATATGAATAACTTAAGTCAATACTTAGATGGTTACCCTGTAAATGACTTTTTAAAATTATTACTCGTATTATTTGTAGCTACACATGCTGGAATATATACAGGTACTTATACTAATATAGCTAATTATCTAAAAAATAATATTTGGTTAAATGTTATATTATTTGCTATATTCTTTTATATTAATTCAGAATATAATATTAATGTAGCAGTAATTGGTACATTTACTTATTGTGTTGTTTATTATTATGCAAATGAACAAATGAAAAATGTAAAATAAATATAATACAAAAAAACTTATTTATGAATAAATAAATTAATATTAATATTAATTTATTTATTAAATATATATATATTATAAAATAATGAATGATAATTTATTAAATGTTATATTTAATGATATATTTTTTAGAATATGTATATTGAGTATAATATGTTATATAAGTACATATAATTATTTTTATGGAATATTAACAGGTATTATTTTTATATTAATTTTATTTTATATTGTTTATACAAATATATATAAAACTCAAATATATATAAATAATTATTATGAATATGATTTATATTATAAAAATATTTAAAAAATGTTTGCGTAAATATTTATTAAATAACAATCTATAATATTTAAAATGAATGATAATAAAAAACCATTTTTAAATACAGATACTGATTTACATTTTAGTTTATTAGCCGATAATTCTAAATTAAAACCTAAAGAAAAAATAATAAATTTAAAACAACCAATAGATGTAAATAGCGATAGCGAATTAAGTGATTTTAATAGTGATAAAAAAGTAGAGTCAATTTATAGTGATTCTAAAAAATCATCTATATCTTCTATATCATCTAAATCATCTAAATCATCTAAATCAACTAAATCAACTAAATCAAGTAAATCAACTAAATTATCTCCAAAACAAGAAAAAATAGAATTAAAAACTAATAATACACAACAACCAATATTACAACAACCAATATTACAACAACCAATATTACAACAACCAATATTACAATCAGAGCCTAATATACAACCAGAACCTAATATACAACCACAAAAACCTTTTCCATCAACATATATAGGTGTAAATAATTTAGATGATGAAAAAAAAAAAAAATTTAAAAAAATGGAATTATTAGCAAAATTATATGATATCCAAAAAGCAGGTAGAACATTAACAAAACAATATAATATTAATTCAGATTTAGAAGAAATGGAAATGGAAATATTATATCAAACTGATTTAGAAAATAAAAAATACAGTATTAATTTATCAAAAAGTTTTTTATTAAATGCTATTACTGCTATTGAATTTTTAAATACTAGATTTGACCCTTTTGGAGTTCAATTAAAAGGATGGAGTGAACAAATGCAAACTAATTCTAATAATTACGACGATGTATTTGGTGAATTATATGAAAAATATAAAGGTCCAGGAACAAAAATGGAACCAGAAATTAAATTAATATTAATGGTTGGTGCTAGTGCTGCATCGTTCCATGCTACAAAATCATTAACTAAAAATATAGGTTTAGAAGGTATTGTTAAAAATAATCCCGATATCATGTCAAAACTACAAAGTACAATATCAGGAACTATTGAAAAAAATATTGGCGCAAAAAAAGAAACTGATAAACCATTATCATCAGAACAAATACAACAAAATATGTATAAAAAGATGATGGAAGAAAAACAACGAATGCAAAATATGCAAAATATGCAAAATATGCAAAACATGCAAAATATGCAAAATATGCAAAATATGCAAACAATAAAAAAACCAGATTTAAATAATATATTAAATAAATTAAAGTCAAAAATACCAATACAACAAGATGTAAAAACTAAATATGATGTTTTAACATCTGAAAATAGAATTCGTGTATCAGATACTATTGATACTGAAGATAGTAGTTCAATAAATAATACGAATATTAAAAAAGTAAAGAAAAATAGAATAAAAATAAAATAAAATAAAGGAATAATAATATAATAATATATAATTATGAATGAAGAAAATATTAAAAAAAGAGGTAGAAAACCTAAATTAAATATTAATAATAATAATATTAATATTAATAATAATAATATTAATAATAATATTAATGAAGACAATAATATTATTAAAAAAAAAAGAGGTAGAAAACCAACAGGTAAAATTATTGAAATAAATAAAACATTATTTAATAATAATGAATATCCAAATTGTATTATAGCACACCTTCCTATTAATAATAAAGATATATTAAAAATAACAAAACAAAATAATAAAATAATAACTGAAAATAAAAATTTAAGTATTGAAGAGATTAATATAAATATTAACGAAGATAATAAAACAAATAATAATAGTGAAGAGTTTAAGAAATTATATTGTACAAAATGTGAAGTATTAGAACAAAAATGTATAGAATTAACAGATAAAATTAAAGAATTAGAAATTCAAATTAATCAAGAAAGATATATAAATCCAATTATAAATATAAAAGAACATTATATATGTGATGTTAAAATACATGATATTCAAAATAATAAAATAGGATGGGCAAAAAAAACGGATACAAATTGTTGGTGGTGTTGTCATAAATTTGATAATATACCTATAGGATTACCTGAAAAATATATAAATGATACATTTCATTTATATGGTTGTTTTTGTTCATTTAATTGTGCCCAAGCATATAATTTAAATACAAATGATAATAAAATATGGGAAAGATATTCATTATTAAATTTTTTAAAAAAAAAGATATGTGATTTAAATAATGTAAAATATAAGAATTATGACTATATAAATTCTGCACCACCTAGACAATCTTTAAATATTTTTGGTGGTAAAATGACAATAGATGATTTTAGAGATTCGTTATATACTCTTACAACAAAATATAATTATATTTTGCCACCAATGATACCTTTAATAGGTATATTAGAAATTATACCCCAAGACTTTACACCAACTAATGTTAAAATTAAAAATATAAATAATAATTTAAAACTTAAAAGATCAAAACCGTTGCCTTCATTTAATAGTAATTTACTACAATTAATGAAAAAAACTTAAGATTTTTTATTTTTAAAATAATATATTGCCATCATGATTGTATCGCAACAATCATCTTGTTTAGGAAAAGTTTCTATCATTTTAATATAATCTTGATTATATTTTAATATTTCTTTACAATGTTGAATTGATAATTTTTTTGTAGTTTTATATTTATTTGTAGAATGTTCAATTTCTTCATTTATTTCATCTTCTTTATCTTCTATTTTAAGTTTATTAGAAGGAGATATAAAATTTATTTTTTTAATAGTTTTATTATCAACCATACCGCGAATTACAAACCAAGTATATAAAGTATCCGATATAGCTTTCATACGAGGGTTTTTAAATGCAGGTTGATTCTCAATACATACTTCATCTACATCTAATAATTCTTTAATATTATCTAATTTATTAACTAAATTTAATTTTAAATCTATAACTGAAGTATTTTTAACTTTTGCAGAATTAAATTTTTTTAATTCTATATCATTGTCCCATTTTTTTAATATTTTTGTTTTATGAGCAGTACAATAAAAAACATTGTTTAAAGTAAATTTAGCATTTTTTTGACAAATAGAACAAACATCGTTTTTATTACATTCCGAAATAGATTGTTTTATGTTTTCCCATTTTGAAGATAAAACATTGTGATATGATTTATGATTTTTACAAAATAACTTTTTTTCTCCTAAATAAGAACAAGTAGTTTTAATAATATTACAACTACAATCACACCAAGAACATTTATTATCTTCTATAATATTAATAATATCTAATTTATGAATTATATATGGATTGCTTGAGACGTCTGTATTCTCAATAATACAATATGCTAAATTTTTAATTCCAATATCCCATGATGCTATTTTCATTTATATTATATAATATAAGTAAAATATTTATATATTAATATTAAACATATTCTGTTTATATTAATTTTTAATAATAAATTAAAAATTAATATAAAATTATTACAATGAGTGTTGTAACTAGTGTTGCAACTAGTGTTGCAATTAGATATAATTAAAAAAAAATTGAAAAAAAAATTTATGGTAATCCTATTAGTTTTTTATCTTTGAACAAGCAGTCAACAGCAGCCAACAACAGCAGCCAACAACAGCCAGCACAGCCAACCAGCTTCCACAGACATCACGAGCATGTTCAATTATGGCGACTATGGCGACTATGGCGACTATGTCGTAAATACCAGTCTGAAGAAGCTAGAAAAGTTGGACAGTGCCAAGGTCAAGGCCAAGACCAAGGCCAAGGCCAAGGTCAAGGCCAGTACCAAGAATCTTCGAACTGTCGGTAACAACTACAAACAGTTCGTTACCACACAATCAACCCCTCAGGAGGCATCCTGGGATTGGAACGGGTCTTTTGATCCAGACCTAGAAACTTATGATGTGATCGTTTTTACGGTCTTCCTAGAAGATTATGAATATTTCGATATGTTGTATCCAATAACATGGTGGTAAAGACACCGCTCAAGCCATAGGTTTTCTAGTCTCCTGTACAACTCTTTGAGTCTTACTTTATATTCAGAGAGTTCTGCAAATCACATTTTATTATCTGAATATTATATTGGATATAATAAAAAAAATTGAAAAAAAAAATTTATGGTAATCCTATTAATTTTTTATCTTTTAACAAGCACAAACACCATGTCTTTCAACTCAGGACCTTGTAATGGTGAATGCAAGGGTGGTACCACATGGCTCCACCACGGAGAAAGGCTAGTCTGTAGTTGCTCCGATGAATGCCAGTGCAGGAATTTGAGATTCTACTCCTGGAGGCATGGGGGCGCCGAGATGTCTTTTATGGGGCGCTGCCTGATTAAGGACAATAATTCCAACCTCCCTTCCCAGTCCCCATCCACTGCCATGACAGTGAAGAAGATTGTTATCAAGTAATAGTCTCCTGTACAACTCTTTGAGTCTTACTTTATATTCAGAGAGTTCTGCAAATCACATTTTATTATCTGAATATTATATTGGATATAATAAAAAAAATTGAAAAAAAAAATTTATGGTAATCCTATTAATTTTTTATCTTTTAACAAGCACAAACACCATGTCTTTCAACTCAGGACCTTGTAATGGTGAATGCAAGGGTGGTACCACATGGCTCCACCACGGAGAAAGGCTAGTCTGTAGTTGCTCCGATGAATGCCAGTGCAGGAATTTGAGATTCTACTCCTGGAGGCATGGGGGCGCCGAGATGTCTTTTATGGGGCGCTGCCTGATTAAGGACAATAATTCCAACCTCCCTTCCCAGTCCCCATCCACTGCCATGACAGTGAAGAAGATTGTTATCAAGTAATAGTCTCCTGTACAACTCTTTGAGTCTTACTTTATATTCAGAGAGTTCTGCAAATCACATTTTATTATCTGAATATTATATTATTTAGTACTTTTAATAAATGAATATTTTTTAATTATTATATTGGATATAATGTTTTCTACATACAGGTTTATATATTTTATCATCACCAATTAATATTTTTTTTTTATTAGAAGTTGTTCTTAATGTAAAAATACCTTTATCATCGCAATAAGAGCATTTAGAATCTAAAATATCTACTTTATTGGCAAAAGATATTAACTTTGCAATATTAGAAAAAGGATTTCTATTAGAATCACCATTTAAACCAGTAATATATATATGTTTATTATCTTTTTCTATAGCAATTTTAATAAATTCAATAATATCTGAAAAAAATTGCCCTTCATCAATTAATATATATTTATTATTAATATATTGTTCATTATTAATAATATCAATTAATTTATCTAAACCTATACAATCAACTGATTTTTGATTATGATTAATAATATTTGTAGTACTTGAATTATATCTTTTATCTATAATATGTTTTATTAGTAAAAAATTATTATTATTATTTTTTAAATTTTCAATTATATTAAACAATTTTGTAGTTTTCCCAGCAAACATAGGACCTAATATTAAATGTAAATACCCTTCATTACTAATCATATTTTATAATATATATTATATATTTATTTATATATTATATATATATAAATCAATTTTTTTTTATGTCAATTAAAATTTTTTCATGGAATGTTTTTTGGAAAAATATGACTGGTATTGGATGTAATTATACAATGACATGTAGAGATAATGTTTTATAAATTATAAATGATTTAAAATTAAAAAAATATGATTTTATAGCATTACAAGAAGCATCAAATTTATACAATGAATTAAAGAATAAAGATAATTATGAAATTATTTTTTCTAATAATAATAAATTTAATCCTAATGATAAAGATTCTACTAATAAATTAATTACATTATATGATAGTAATAAATATAGATTATTAACAAAGCGTTATGGAAGTATAGATGGTTATAATAGTACTGGAAAACCAAGTAAAAGACCATTTCATATTCTTTTTTTACAAGATAATAATAATAAAATATTATTTATAAATTTACATAATGTACATGATGTAAATTTATTTGATTTACAAAAGGCAATAAATAATATAATAAATGGTCCAAATTTGCCAATATATAATATTCCAGAAGATGTACATATTATTATTAGTGGAGATTTTAATGATAAAGAAACACAATATTACATAAAAGGATTACATATACAAATTAATCAAATTAACAAAGTTGTAAAATCTATAGCTACTCCTCCAAAAACTTGTTGTTTATCACACTATACTTTTATAGGAGATTATATATTATATTCAAATAATTTAAATCCAATAATAGATAATACTATATTTAATTATGATAAAACTAATTCTGATCATTATCCAGTACATGTAGAATTAGATTATAAAGAAACACAGTATCAGCTACTTCGTATCCACCAGTAACAAAAACACTAGAAGAATTAAGTGTATTAATAAATAAATATATTGATTTAATAGAAAAAAATTGATAAATAAATAATTTAAAGATATATTAACTTCTTTAAGTATATTAAATGGATTCTCTAATTGAGGACCAAAAACTAATAAACTCAAAGCTACATATTTCTACTATAAGTACGACATGTAAAATAGGAGATACAATTATAAATATAGAAAATATTTATAATTATTTACCTGTATCTGAAAATAATATTTTATTAATAAATTATAAGAATACTTATAAAACAATTGATGAAAATTTAATTAAAAAAAGGAAAAAAAAGACAAAAAAAATAATTAAAAGAGTGAATAATTTTTTTAATCAAATAACTTTGTTAATAGTGACAGATGAAAATAAAAAAATAAATACAAAATTATTTACAAATGGTTCTGTTCAAATGACAGGTAGTAAAAACATATTAGATAATTTAACAATTTTAAACAAATTAATTGAATGTTTAAAAACAACATACAATATAGATGGAAAAGAGATTAAATTTGTTGAAAATCCAAATTCATTAAAAATAACTGATTTTAAAATATCAATGATAAATACAAATTTTGGTATTGGAAATAAAATTATAAGTGAAAATATGTTATCTGTTATTAAAGAAAATAATGTAGCAAATATTAAAGCAAAACTAAAAACAGATATTCATGCAGCTCTAAACATTGAATTAATAGTAAATGAATCAATTGTAACAATATTAGTATTTAATACTGGTAATATTATTATTACAGGTGGTAAAAACAGTACTCATATTAATACAGCATACGAGTATATTAATAATTTAATTGATAATAATAAATCTAGAATTATTAAAAATTATATAAACATAGCAAGTAGTTTGGAAGATGATATTGAATCTTTAGTAATAACTTAATATGATTTATGAACCATATTATTAATAATTTGATTTGTTTTTAATGAATCTTGTAATGAAATATCTATTCTATCATTATAATATGGATTATTTTTTAATGATGTTAAAATCATATTTACTCTATCGTCAATATTAATATTATTAATATGTGGCGGGGGTGTATAATTTATATTTGGTTTATCTTTTAATAATAAATTAATATTTGTAGTATCCGGTGCTTGAAAACTACCTACTGGTGTAGGATCTCTATTTTTCATAATTTCTTCTTTTACTCTATTTAATTTACTATTTAAATAATTATCTTTTAATACATTACCAGTTGTCGATGCATTAGGATTATTTAAATAATTTACTACTTTTGTAATATCTTTTAATGTATTTTGAATTTCATGTGTTTCTGATTGATAACCTCCGTACATTGGATAATGTGCATGATTATCATAATTATAACTAATAGTATCTTGTTTATTTGTTGTTTTTGCAATATCATTTGGATCGTATGCATAAGATCCATTATTATTATGTATTATAGATAAGTAATCATTATAATCTAATAATTGTTTTAATGTAATCTCTGGTGTTTCGTATGTATTTACAAATGATCCATCAATAGTTTGTAAGTTACCATTATTTTCATATAATGTTGTTTCTTTGTTTGTAATTTTGGCAATATCATTTAAATAAGATGTTATTGCTTTATCTGAAGCACACGGAGCAGTAATAATTTCACTATTAGTTAATTCTCTAATAGTATGTCTTAATTTTTCAATATCTGTAATTTTAATATTTTTGAAAGTTGATAAATTTTCATTATTAAAATGAGGTAATTGTTGAGTATTTTTTGCAACATCTTGAAACCCTGACATAGATTTATTATTATTTATTTGAATATTTGTATAATTGATATTATCTAATAATTCTTTTAATGTTTGTCTAGCTTCATCTGATAAATTAGCAATGTTTTTTTTATTAAGAGATAAATTATTATATTTTTTTAATGTATCTATATTTATATTTTCTTTATTTGTAGTCTTAGCTTTATCAGATAATTGTGTAATAATATTTTTATTAGCTTTAATATTATTATGTTCTAATATTGGTAATGTTTCTTTAATTGTCATTTTAGGTTTGTCCGATAACATTGTTTGAGTTTTATTAGTATTATTAATTAAATTTAGATATTCTATATTGCTTAATGTTTGTCTAGTTGTTGTTTTAGTTATATTATTTGGATCAAAAGATTGAGTTTTATTTGCACCAGTAATTATATTACTATAATCAATATTATTTAAATCTTGTCTAATAGTAGGTTTAGTTGTATCATTTGGGTCAAAATATTGAGTTTTATTAACACCAGTAATAATATTACTATAATCAATATTATTTAAATCTTGTCTAATAGTAGGTTTAGTTATATCATTTGGATCAAAATATTGAGTTTTATTAGCACTAGTAATAATATTACTATAATCAAAATTATTTAAATCTTGTCTAATAGTTGGTTTGGTTGTATCATTTGGATCAAAATATTGATATTTATTAGTACCTGTAATAATATTACTATAATCAATATTATTTAAATCTTGTCTAATAGTAGGTTTAGTTGTATCATTTGGATCAAAATATTGAGTTTTATTAACACCAGTATTAATATTATTATAATCAATATTATTTAAAGTTTGTCTAATAGTTGGTTTTGAACAATTGTCTGGATTATAACTTTGGACTTTATTAATTTTAGTATTAATATTATTATATTCCAAATTATTTAAAGTTTGTCTAATAGTTGGTTTAGTAGTATTATTAGGATTAACACTTTGAACTTTATTTTGATTATTAACATTAGAATAATTAATTTGATATTCATTTCTTTCTAATTGTGGTAAATTAACACTATTTTTATTATTATTATATATTTGTACTAATCCAGATATATTTTTGTTTTCTGGTTCACTATATTTATTTCGAGTAGATTCTTGAGCAATACCGCTTGATTGAATATCAAATTTCTTATTTATTTGATCTTTAGGCGCCCCGAATACTTCTTTACTTAAAATTGCTCTATTACTTAAAATTAAATTATAATTATCACGAATGGCTGCTGAAGATACTTGTGATTTAGGTATTAAATCTTTTTGTTCTAATTCTTTGAATTTATCAGGTAATCTTTTAACAATAGGTGTTATAATTGATCTTTTATTAATAGTTTTACCTTTAATAGGATCTGTTGAATATGATAATTTAGGTTGATCCGAGCGTCTTAATTCGTCAGTTAATTTAGGTAAAACTCGTGTAGTATCATGAAAACCAGTATATTTTCCTTTTGGATGAGGACCAACTTTTTCAGGTTCAAAAGGTCTTTCATTTCTTTTTTCAAGTCTTATTGCATCGTTGTATCTATCTTCAAATTTATCAGTAATAACACCCATACCATTAACAAAAGACATATCTTTAACAGGTTGAAAAAATGGTTCTATTTCTGTTTTACTAAAATAATTACGCGACGAACCGCTAAAAATATCTAATTTTAATGGTGTTTTTTGTTCATTATAATCATTAAATTGTTCAAAATCTCTTTTTTTAGTGTTCATAGAAAAACATTCTTTAATATTATTTTCAACAGTGTTATCAAATGATGTAAAATTAGAATTAGTTTCATTAAAACTTACTAAACCATTTTTTTTAATAACTTGTAATTTAAATTGGTCTTCTAAATTATCATTATTCTTAATATTATCTGTACCCATGCCATTTTCACCAGAATATCTCCACGAAGAAGGTGGTATTATATTAGTAGTAAATGATTGATTAGAATCTAATCTTCTTTTTTCAAATAAATTATTAATAGTTTCTTGATTTTCTTTAATATTATTTGAATGATATTTTGAATCAAAACCAGTTATTTCCATACTATTAATATTTGATAATATATTTATTATTAGAAAATAAATATATTATTAATTTAAAAAATATAATTTTATACTTTTGCAAAACTATCTTTTGCCATTAATCTAGTATTTACACCACGACGATTATTACCTGTTTGTAAAGTGTTTTCAAAACCATTGTATAAATAACTAGTATGAGGTACTATAGGATAATCAAAACGCGTGATAGTTGATTCTCTAATAAAAATAGGAGGATCTTCTAATCGAGTATTAAGATCTGTAAATTCTTCATTGGAACAATCTTTTTTAATAAGTTTATCAGAAAATTTTTTAGAAATTTCATTTCTTTCTAAAATTGTTCTTCCATCTATTTGATGAGATAAAGGTAAATCTAAATTTTTTAAATGTGATTCTAAATCAATTAAATTTTCCATATTTTTGTAATCTAAACTACTCATAAAAGCAGTTTTAGAATTTGTAGGTACATTATGATTAATACAAAAATTGTTGTAAATTTTGTCATCATTTATGTTATGATCGATGCTACCTTCTGTCATTTTTTTTAGAATTGGATAATAACAATCATCATAATTTTGTCTACTATAAATTCCCGACATTTATAATATAATATGTAATATTAAAGATATTATTTTTAAATTTAAAAATAATATTTATAATATATTCTCAAACTTTTATATTAGTTTTCAAACTTCTTCATATTAGTAGGAGCTACTTCTCTATCATATAATTGAGGGTTAATTATAATATTATTGGCGCATTCTTCCGAATCAGTAAAACATCCTTTGAATTTTTTATCATTACAGTAAGATAAATGTCTATTAATACCTTTTAAATTTCCATCTATTTCGGTAAGTTTTTTAAAATTATCAGGAGTTTTATCAATAGTGGCTTCTTGGTTTAAATTAGACATATAACATTTATCATTATTACTATCATTAATACAAACGTTCATATTTGGTTGCATATTAGGATTTACATTATAATCTAAAAATAATGAGTATTTACATTTTTGATCATTAATGTTTTTATATTCAGTAGGGAAACATTCGTCATATTGGGTACGTGAAAAAATACCAGACATATATATTATATATTATAATATATAATATTTTTTAAATAAAATATTTTTTATTTAAATGTCGTGTATCTTCAGGTAAAAAATAATTTATTTCTTTTTGATAATTATTTAATGTTAAATATATTCTATCATTATCGTTATCTCTTAATGTATTTGTATTTAACCTTGAAGATTCGCCAAATTTTATTAAACTTAAGTTTTCTAAATTATTATATCCTGTACTTACTAGAGAAGGATTTTTTATATATTTACCAGTGTCAAATTGTTGTTTTTTTCTATCACAAGAATATTCAATATTATTAAAATTAAATTTCTCACATTTAGGTCTTGTTAGATTAGATTCTATATCGTGATTATAATCTGATAAATATGTGAATGGTTTTATTTCATCGCTTATATATTTAATTTTTTTTTCTGTCATATATTAATAAATAAATATAAAAAATTGATTTAAAAAAATAAATATATATTTATTTATCAATGGAATTAGATAAGCTATTGTTAGAAAGATTAAATGTAGTAAATAATATAATACCTAATATTGTGAAAGCAGATGTTATGTTTTCAACTCCTTTGATAATAGAATATTTAGAATTACTAAGTAAAAATGATAAAATTGATAAAGATTTTACAAAAACAATAAAAAAATTTTATCTTATGGATTCAGGATGTATTTTACTTGATAATTTTAAAGAAAAACGATATTGGGATGTTGGTAATAGCATTGGTTTAGGTTCGAATAAATATTTTATAGGTTTTGATCCTTCATTAAATATTGTAAATTTATATGAAAAAGATAACACTGAATACAATCTAATAGATTTATCAGATAATGATAGTTGTCAAGAAATTTCTAAAAGCGCAGGGTTATCTAGGATTGAGAATTTAAAAAGTACAATTAGTAATATTAATCGTACTCGTTTAATAAATGTGGATAAATCACAATTACCATCAATTAAAATATTACAAGATGGAAAAGTTGATCTTGATTATATTAATATTGATCCAGAACCTAATAAAACAGTTATTTTAAATATTATGTTAAGTCCTTATTTAATGAAAAAAGAAAATATTGATGTATTAAAAGAAATTTCGCAAAATTTATCTAATAAAACGTAAATCTCTAAAAGATTCGCAATTTTGAGCATTAATTTTACAAGATTTATTATATGTTTTATATAATTCATTTAAAAATGTGTTCATATCATTAGGATATTCTGTTACAGGTAATGTATAGTAAGAACGCTCTAAAATTTTTATATTTTGAGGTCTATTACTATCTTCATATACATTAAATTTTAAATTATCTAAAACTTTTAAAGAATTTAAATCTTTACAAGCTTTTATATTTAATTTACTCCCTATTACATAAGGATTTGCCATTGGATTATTTATAGTTGTATCTCTACATTCAACTTTATTATTAATATTATTAACATTTTTATTATTATAATTAAGTAATACTATATAAATAATAATAAAAGTTAGTATAATAATTAAATACTTATTATTAAATATTAAATAACTAATAATTATTAAATACATTAAACATCGTGTTATTGTATTATAATATGTAATATCCGACATTTTATCATTTGGAATAATTTTATTATATTTAATAAGTATAATTTTTGGATTTTCAAACCAAAATATTTCTTGTTCCATAATATTATTATAAAATATTATAATATTTTATAATAATAATATTTATATTTATTCTTTACCAATATTTAAATTAGAATAAAAATTTTCCATTTCTACAATTTGTTCATTTGTTAATGGTGTATCTGTTTTATCTGCTGAATTAGTAGTTTCACTACTCATCATAGTTGAAATTAGATCCATAGGATTAAAATCTTTATTATTTGGATCTAATTTTATGTTTTTAAACATATCCGATTTCATTATGTTTTTTAATTCATCATTACTATTAACCTCTGATGCTAATTTATTCATTATACTATTCATATCAGGTAACTTGTTTACATTTATATCTTTAATAGATTCCGTAATATTTTTAGGATTTGAAATAATATTCATCATTCCTGACATTAAATCATTCATTGTTATTTTCCCATCTTCAAACATATTTTTATATTTTTCACTAATATTTTTTGTTGAATTAAATAAATCATCAACGTTTTCACTATTATTAATATTTGTTTTAATATCTTCCATTATATCATTAATAAAGTTAGTATTTGCTGACGAAGTATCTATATCCATATTTTTAGTCATGGTTTCTAATATATTATTAAACATTTTATATTCTTTGTTATTTTGTAGTTCTTCAAATATATTATCTTCATCTATATTATTTTTTTCAACTACTACTAAAGAATTACTTTCTGTACTGTCTGTATTATTTGCATTATCTGTATTATCTTTATTATCTTTATTTAATTTGTTTATTAATACAGTTAAAATTTCTTTATTAGGTTCTTCTAATGCATATTCATGTAAAAGATATACACTATGAATATAATCCCAAATTGATTCTATTATTTCTTGATTGTTTTCAAATTCTTTTAATTCTTTAAATAATATTATATTATCCGATTCTTCTATTTTATCTATTTTTTTATGAATAATATATTTTAATAAAGGTATATTATTTCTTGTATTATTATGAAATAGTTTAAAATCTTCTAAAAAATGTTCATAATGTGTTTCTTCTTGTAAAACCTTTGTATTACTATCATTTATTGATTTATCTAATTTATTAAATAGTTCACTTGTTTTTTGCTTTATAACATCTATTATATCTTCTGTAAAATTATATTCCATTATAAAAATTATATTTATTTTTCCTTTAAATGTTTTTTATATTTTTGACATATATACAATTGTTATTTGTGATAATATTTGTAAATATTCAAATATTAAAGTTTTATTTTCATCACTAAAATATTGAATAGTTTGTTTAATTATTTTTATTAAATCTTCAATATTTAAATTATTTTTGTATTTTTCTTTATATTTATTTATACTTTCATCATTTTCAAAATTATAATTTAATACAAAATTTATATCATTTGACATTATAGCAGGCACTATATCTGAGTTCCTAACTATATACCTACCAAAAGATTCAATTATATAACTATGTGTTAAATATAATGTTGTATTTGCTAAATTTTTATAAAAAATAATATCATCTTTAATAATACAATTTATTATATTATTATTATAACATTCAATTACAATTATTTCCAACTGATTAATAAATTGTATTAGTTGATCATTAAATATTTCAATTATTTCAGATTTATTACATTTTTTAATTTCATCTAGATTATTCATAATATAAAAAATAATATATTATAAAATATAATATTATCTTTATATATTTTATAATATATAAATGTTACTTGTCACAGATGCTATTATACATTATAAAAAAAAATATATAATAGTTATTTCTGGTTTAGACAAAGAAATAGTTAATGATATTTGTTTTGAAATGTCTCAAATATTAAAATATACATATCTCCCATATTTAGATTTAGATGTAGTTAATCATATTGACGATGAAAAAAAAAATTATGATAATATATATTTAAAAATTAAAACATTAATAGATGTTAAACCCCAAGGTATTATATTATCTTTATTATCATTACCTGAAAAATACAATATATTTGATGTTAAATTACATATTAATTTATCTATAAATCAAAACTATTTTAATAATATTAAAAAAAAATATAATTATACAGATGATTTATTTATTGAATATAATAATGTTTTAAAAACTAATATAATTAATAAATATATTAATATAAAACAAGATTCTGATTTAGATGAAATTAAACATAAAGTTTTTGATATTATTATTACATCGATTGAAAAAATGTATTATGGTAATATTTATAATAAAGTATTAGAAGAAAGAAATGAAGCAAAAAACGAAACTGAAACTGAAACTGAAAACAAAGCAAAAACTGAAAACAGAACAAATACATATAATAATTCTAATTCAGGTTCTGAATCTGATTTTGAAACAGATTCTAATTCAGGTTCTGAAACTGGATCATATAGTTCTATTTTTACTAGTAAAAACAAATATAATCCAAGTTTAGATTTATCAAAAAGTAAGAATAAGTCTGATTCTAATTCAGAATCAGGTTCAGAATCAAAATCAGAATCAGGTTCAGGTTCAGAATCAGAATCAGAATCAGGTTCAGAATCAGAATCAGGTTCAGAATCAAAATCAGGTTCAGAATCAAAATCAGGTTCAGAATCAAAATCAGGTTCAGAATCAGGTTCAGAATCAGGTTCAGAATCAGGTTCAGAATCAGTTACATATAGTAATAATTATGATGACAATAATACCAGTTCATAATTATTAAAAAAAATTGAATAATAAAAATATTTAAAAAAAAAATAATTATTATATATTATTATAACAGGAAATGTCAAAATTAGATGCTAAAATTATTATAAAAAAAAAACAAAATAGTATAAATGGATTTAATAATAATTATGTAATTTTTACAATAAATGGTAAAGATATTAATAATATAATATTAAATACTTTAAGAAGAATAATACTAACATTAGTACCTACTTTTGCATTTGATCCCGAAAATATAATTATTGAAAAAAATACAAGTGTTTATAATAATGATTACATGAGATTAAGACTTAGTAATTTACCAATAATTAATCAATCTCATAAACCCAATGAAATGATTATTAAAAATGATTATAGTATTTTAAATAAAGTTTTAGAATTAGAAGAAGAAGCCAATACTGCAAATTATGAAAATAAAAATAATTTAACTAAAGAAGAAGAAGAAAAAAGAAAAAAAAATTTAAAAAATATTTTAGATAATTTCCAAATAGTTATAAACGCGAAGAATGATACAAGTGAAATTATACCTATTACAACAAATTCAGATTCTGTAAAATTTATAATTGATAATAAACAAATAGAATCTATATATCCTAATCCAATTTTATTTTTAAAATTAAAACCTCAACAATCTAGATTAAATATTAAAGGTGAAGAATTTAAAGCGTCATGTTTATCTAGTATTAATATACCATTAAAAAATGCTATATATCAATCATGTTTATGTTCATATGAAGAAATTAATGCTAATAAATTTGAATTTAAAATATGTTCTTTAAGACAAATTTCAGAAGAAATGATTATTAATTATGCTTGTAAAATAATTATTATGAAATTAGAAAAAATTAAAGAAAAAATAATAAATAGTATTAAAAAATACGATAATGAAGATATTTTAAAAGAGGCACAGATAATTATTGATAATGAAAATCATACTATGGGTAACCTAATTACAAGAGTAATACAAGATCATCCAGATATTGAATTTTGTGGATATAATATTGATCATTTATATGTTAATGAATTAACAATAAGATATAAAACAAATGGAAAAAATATAATAGATATTTTAGATATATCTTTTGATTATTTAATTAATCTTTTTAATCATTTAATATTACAAATTGAAAAATTATAAAAGTGAATAATTATTTAATTGTTTTAATTGTTCATCTAAATAGTTTTTTATATTAACTATTACTTGTTCTGGTATATCATCAGATATTTTTTTAATGTCTTTTTTATGCATATATGTACTGATTTTTCCTAATTTATTATTTTTATATTTATTTATATCATTTATTGTAGCAGAGCCTAAAAATTGACCAGAATTTAATGCAATTTGAATAATTTTTGTTAAACTTGGTGTGTCATTACATGGTATAT
>Ga0315905_10002021_pt1 | contig 21482 bp, 15 predicted proteins | sample LakEriMetagenome_5_FD_203522 | JGI IMG/M metagenome (GOLD analysis project Ga0315905, IMG submission 203522) | Freshwater fungal communities from buoy surface, Lake Erie, Ohio, United States - Buoy 4 MA121 | ecosystem: Environmental > Aquatic > Freshwater > Lake | place: USA: Lake Erie, Ohio...
CTAACGGCTCAAACTGCCCCCGGAAAAATATCCTACCAAGCGGTAATACGCGATAATCAAGGAAATGAGCTGGTAGACCAGAGTGTTTCCGTCAACTTTACAATACATAAAACAAGCGCTAGTGGTGAGGTTGTTTACGCCGAGAATCACAACTTGGTTCAAACAGATCAGTTTGGGCTTTTCAGCACGCTCATTGGAGAAGGAGTTCCTACCGGACAGGGAACTTTCAATTCGCTTGGTGAAATTTCCTGGGAAGAAGCAGAGTATTTTTTAGAGGTAAGCGCTGGTGAGCCGGGTAATTCGCCTGAGGTCATTGGAGTTTCGCAGATTTTGGCTGTGCCCTATTCGTACTACTCAACGAAGGCGGGCTCAGTAGTCAACGAATCTGACGGTGATACCCAAAATGAACTTATTCAGGAGTTTGCCATAGACGGCACATCGCTTCAGATTATAGAGCAGGGAGTGACTTATGCCGTGGATCTCTCTTCTGTACTCACTGAAAATGGGGATGACGAACTTATTAGTCAATCTTATTTAAGTGCAGATCATCTGCTAACCATTCAAGAAAATGATCATGCGAGCATGGTTAATCTTTCTTCTATTGCATATGCAACCTGGAGTGAAAATGATGAGGCCGTCTATACCGCCAATCAGTCGGTAGGTGTAAATACCTCCACCCCTCAAAGTACGCTGCAGGTGAATGGATCACTTGCAGTGGCTGTATCAAAAATTAATACGGGGAGTTATGATTTGAATAGTGAATCGGCATTGGCGCAGAAGGCAGTTTTTATTGGTGACGTGAGTGCAGGAGATATTCAGTTGACTTTAGTGCCTGCTGCCTCTTGCCCCGGACGAACCTATACGTTTCGCAAATTTTTTCAGGGAGCAATTACAGCCAATGATTTGACCATAACGGCGTTCGCTGGCGATGAAATTGATGGGTTAATCGGTTTTGTTATGGATAGTAATAGTGCTGAGTATCTAACTATTATCAGTGATGGTGAGGCTTGGTATGTAATCGATCATGATCATGAGTAGATTCAGTATTATTCTAGTATGCATGGCGATGAGTGGGGCTGTATCTGCTCAATTTGTTTTAGGTAGGCAAAGCATGTCTTGCTTTTCCATTCGAGCCTGCGACGAATTGTGCATTAACTCTACGGCTGGTCAGATTGATTTTGGTACTATGACGAATAGCAATACCATTTTCACTTCGGGCTTCGAGCAATCGGAAGGCTCTGCCAATCTTTATCTGAATATTGATTTTAAGAAGGATGAATGTTCCGGCTTCATAAAGGCGTCCATTATTCAAACATTTGGATGTGAAAGCGCAGATACCGTGTATGTTTTTTGGGACAATACACCATCTGCTTTAAACACGCAACTCAGCGGTTCTTTGCATACTCTGCGTCTTGAAACAAATACGGGTTGTCTCTTTGAAAAGGTTTACGATTTTCAACAGTTGAATGTGCCTGTAATACCATGTGGGTTGGTATTTTATAACTATCTATCGCCTAACGGTGATGGAGAGAATGACTCTTGGAACATTGGTAAGATAACCTCTCCTGACTTTTTTGAGAACGAAGTTGTTATTCTGAATCGCTGGGGAAGTGAAGTCTGGAGTGGGAAGAACTACGATAATTCAGATGTTTCATGGAGTGGAAAGGGTAGTAATGGCCTCGATCTTCCCGATGGAACTTATTTCTATCGAGTAAGAACGCTTCAAGGAGAGTATACGGGCTATGTCGAATTAATGCGCTAATGACACGATTGAAACTTACATACCGCGAAATTATTTGGGTGGTGCTCTGCATTGTGGCAAGCGGACGGAATGCAGCAAGTGCTCAGCAGGAGTGGTCGTACACTCAATATCAATTCAACTTGTTTGATGCCAATAGCGCCTATGCAGGTAATCACCAGACTTTAAGCCTCGCTGTTCGTCATCGCTCACAGTGGATTGGTTTGGAGGGTGCACCGGTAACCGAGCAGTTTTCAGCTCATGCTCCGCTTATGGGGAATCGACTCGGTGTGGGGTTGCGCGTAGTTTCTGATCGCATAGGTGCGCGCAAACAGCAACTCTTCAAATCGTCTGTGGCTTATAAGCTGCAAACAATGCGAGGTCAGTTTGCGGTCGGCATCACGGCCGGTTTTTTACGAAGCTCCATTGAGCGCGGCGATTTGACGGCATTCGACATGAATGATGAACAACTGTTGCATGTGGGCGTTGCTCAAGTAACACCGGTAGTTGGAGCCGCTGTTTTCTATACCACCAACCGTGCTTTCTTCGGGGCCGAAACCGGTTCGCTCAATAGAACTTCGCTCAGCGACGCAAAGGGTTCTTTCGCCAGGCTCTATCGTAATGCGAATGTAATTGGGGGATTTATTCAACCGCTGGGTGAGAATGATCTGATACAGGTTTCTTCACAACTGAAATGGAGCGAGGGACAGCAGTTGCAAAGTGAAGTGAATGCTCATTACCTATATCGCAATAAGTACATGGTTGGAGCTGGTTATCGCTTTGGATCGGCCTGGCAAATGCTTGCATCCTGTATGGTCAACGAGCAATTTCGAATTGGTTTGAGTTACGATAGCACAATTGGAAAGTTGATGAGGAATAATCAAAGTTCTGCAGAGTTGTTTTTAGGATATACACTGCGCAAACGGACATCAGGAGTTGTCCGATATTTCTGAGTATGAAAAATTGGATAGCCTACATATGTCTTATTTTCTTGGCTAAGTCCTCCTTGGGCCAGGAGAACTACAGTATTAAGCCACTTTTTAATTTGAATTCAGAAACTGATGAGCTTGCTTGCACGTTCGTTAAGGACCGCTTGATTGTTATGAAGGCCGGTCAAGCAGATTTGGTTAATGATTATCAATGGAATGAAAGGCCCAAGTACTCTTTACAGTCATGGGAAAGGGGTGTTGATTACTCCAAGTGGAGTGATTCGGAGTATTTTTTTCGTACTGCTTTACATGATATAGGGCCCGCCTCTTATTGTGTCGAAGATTCTATTTTATTCTTCTCTTCTGTTCAGAATTTCGGTGGAGCAAAGGGCCGTCACTTGAAGTTGTACTCAAGTCAATGGAATGGCTGGCGATGGGAAGCGCCCGAAGTGTTGCCTTTAGTTGATTTTGCGGCTGATTACACGCATCCGCATTATACCGCTGATCGTCAAATGCTGGTTTTTACAAGTAACTGCAACGGAGGGCACGGTGGAATGGATTTGTGGTATTGTATGCGCACCTCGGAGGGCTGGTCTCAACCCGTTAATCTTGGGTTGGGAGTAAATACAGCTGCCCATGAAATTTTCCCAACCTATCATCAAGGAGATATCTATTTTGCAACCAACACCTCCGATACATGGGGCGGTTATGATATTCGGAGGGCTCAGGGTAGCACGCAGTGGAAGACAACGATTGCTGAAGGAGCTCCTATCAATAGCGCAGCGGATGATGTTTGTGTGCTATTTCTGAGTGATGATAAGGCCATTCTTACTTCCAATCGTGCAGGGGGAATGGGCGGTGACGATCTGTTTCTGCTCACGCGTGAAGCACGACCGGAGGAGTTGCATGATATGACAGCTGAACTGGAGTGCGCCGGTAAAACCATGCCTGGAGTGGAGCTTACTGTGCGCAATGATGCAGGAGAAATTGTGCAAATTGCTCCAACGGATAATCTGGGTAAATTGGATATTCGTGCGTTGCGGTTGAATCAAACCTATACATTTCAATTGAGTTCTTCTTCGACAATAAACCTGTCGGAGTGCTTGCTGGTGTTGAAGGACTCTAAGGGAAACAGACTCACGGAGGTCCGCTTTAACCTGAAGGGTATGGCAACCTTGGAGTTACTGCCATTCCAATTCAGTGAGTCCAATCCGCTGGCTATCCAGGATGAAAGTCTGCTCAACCTCAGCTTCGAGGGGCAGTTGTACGAAGAAAAACCGGGAGACATTGGTCGGGGAGAGCCCATCACTATCCTCAATTCAAAGGGAGAGCCTGTTGCAATTGCTTACACAAATGATTCGGGTAAGTTCCGATTCACCAAGCTGGATCCGCAACTCAACTATGTAATGCGACTTTCGGAGCAGACAGAGGCAAAGCATGCCATCATAACAGCCAAAGGCAACAAAATAGACATACCCGTTTTGAATGCGGAGGTGAATTACACGCGCATCGCTGCTGAGGATGCCATAACACTGGTCAATGAGTTTAACGATACCATTCAGGTTTCGCCGGAAGATTTGTTTGTGATTAACCGAATTTATTATGCGTTCAATAGTGCGCTACTTACGTCGGAGTCGCGCAGACAGTTAGAACAGTTGGCCATCATCCTGGAACGCAACACCGAAATTAATCTAGAGCTTCGAGCGCATACGGATGCACGGGGTGATGCAGATTACAATCTGCGATTATCTCAGCAACGCGCGAAATCAGCCATACAATATTTGGTTGATGGCGGATTGTCGGGCCTGCGTTTTCAATATGAGGGTCTAGGTGAATCACAACCGTTGAATGAATGCGTGGATGGAGTTTCATGTTCAGAGCCGGAATACGCCATTAATCGACGCACCGAGATTCGCTTGAAGCGCTCCTCCGGTATGGCGATTTCAAATCGTTGATCGGCCATCTTATTGCTGATTGTTATCATGTATTGAAATAATAACCGTCAGAAGACATATGTCATAGTATATTGTGCTTTGCGGAGGTTAATATCTCTTCTGCAAAACCAAAACCTATGGAGTTTCCTCAAGTTGCGCCCCTTACCTGTGCTATAAGTCCTGAAATTGAGCGAAAGCGTTTACAGGCATTATATGCCCTTGATTTACTTGATACCCAGAAGGAGGAGTTGTTTGATGAAATAACTCGCATGGCAGCGTCATTAACGAATGCGCACACCGCTCTTATAACGTTGATAGATGAAAATCGGGTGTGGTTTAAATCCAAGGTTGGAGGCACACAAAATGCGGTGCCGCGATGCGATTCGTTCTGCCAATACACAATAGCCGGCAATAGCTTATTGGAGATAGTGGATACCACGCTCGATCCCTTATTTCGGGATAGCGCGGTAGTCAAGGGCGATCCGCATTGGCGCTATTACGCCGGGGTGCCTTTGGAGATTGCCGATGGTTTAAACATAGGCACGCTTTGTATACTCGATACGAAGCCTTTCAAGCTATCCGAGCTTCAAATAGAAACACTTGTTTTCTTATCCAGAACGGTAATTCATCTGATTAAGATGCGTAAGAGTTTTAGGGAGCTCGAGTCATCTAAGCATCTGCTTAAGGTATTACAGGAGATTAATGAAGATTTCATTCGCTCTCCAAAAGGTAAGCGTGAGTTATTTAAGAAAATGCTTGATTATGTCCTTTCGGTAACGGGAAGCGAATACGGATTTATCGGAGAAGTTTTCATACAGGATGAAAAGCAAGCACTTCGGACGCTTGCGATAACTGACATATCATGGAATGACGAGACGCGTGCGCTTTATAAGAAGTACGAAGAGAAGGGAATGCTTTTCACCAATCACAACACGTTATTCGGATACACCTTGAAAACAGGTGAATCGGTTATCACCAATGAGCCGGGGAGTGACCCCAGAAGAGGAGGAATTCCGCACGGGCATCCTCCATTGAATTGCTACATGGGATTGGCCATTAAGGATAGTAAAGACAATCTTATTGGAATGATGGGATTGGCAAATAGGAAGGCTGGTTATGGTGATTCGGATCAGGCCTTCCTGCAACCCTTCCTGTCTACTTGCGGAACCATGATTATTGCGCTGCAAACCTTGAATCAAAGAGAATTGGTAGAGGAGGAGAATAAGCGCATTTCCACGAAGCTGTTGAAGGCTCAATCCATTGCAAAACTCGGTAATTGGGAATATGACGTGAAGACCAATACGGTGCAGTGGTCAGATGAGTTGTATCACATCTATGAACTAGCCGTGGAGGGCCCCTTTTTGAACTACAAAGCTTACCACAGCCGCCTGCATCCGGAAGATGCTGAACGCAACGATGCTATTGCTGCTCGGGCAATTTCCGAAAAGCGTGACTTTACCTTTGAGGGACGATTGATTTTTGATGATGGTCGTGCTAAAGTGGTCTCAATCAATGGCTATCCTTCGTTTGATGAAAATGGTGATCTTGTCAGTATTCAGGGAACCACTCAAGATATAACTGATCGTAAGCGAAGAGAGGAGGAAGTACAGCGATTTTTTAACCTCGCGGTCGATTTGTTTTGCATTGTTTCCAAAGAGGGATTCATATTGAGAAATAGCATGTCCTTCAAGTCTGCCTTGGGTTATAGTGACTTCGAGCTTACTGACATGCCGTTTATAGACTTTGTTCACCCAACCGACAGGGATAAAACCCAACATGAAATTGATTTTATTCTCAGAGGTGGCACTTCGCGCAATTTTGAGAATAGATTATTGACGAAAACAGGAGAGTATATTACACTGAGTTGGACTTCAACATATGACGTGGAGTCGCAACGTATTTATTCTGCAGCAAAGGATATAACAGAGAATAAACTTCTGGAAAGAAATCTCTTGGAAAGCCAAATCGAATTGGAGAAATCCAAAGCGAAGGATGTTTTTCTGGCCAATATGAGTCATGAGATTCGTACCCCTTTGAATGCGATTATGGGTTTCAACGACATATTGAGCCAAACTGCCTTAACGCAAGACCAGCGGAGGAATGTAAACCTGATTTCGAATGCATCTAAAACGCTTAACGTACTGATCAACGATATACTCGATATATCCAAATTGGAAAATGGTAAGCTGGACTTGGAGCATGCGCCTTTTCGAGTGGAATCGGTTGCGAAGCAAGTCGTTCAAATGCACGTTTCAAAGGCTAGAACGAAAGGTGTTAAATTGTTGTTGAGCTATGACCATGAGATTCCGGATGTGGTTATTGGGGATGAAACTCGCCTACTTCAGATTTTATTGAATTTGGTCTCGAATGCGATAAAGTTCACCGAGGAGGGGAGTGTGGAAATACGAATTTCAGAATCACAATTGAAGGACAATCAAGTAACAATAGACTTTGAAGTGAAGGATACCGGTATCGGCATCAAGAGTGATAAGTTGGCCGTGATTTTTGAACGCTTTACACAAGCGGAGAGTTACACCACAAGGATGTATGGCGGAACAGGCTTGGGGTTGAATATCGTTCGCTCATTGGTGGAATTACACAACGGAAAATTGGATGTGAAGAGTGAGTTTGGTAAAGGCTCAATATTCAGTTTCTCCCTGACATTCCCGGTTGCATCCCAACAACAAACGTTTTTATTGGATAGCCCTTCTTTGAAGGTGGAAGTCGATGGACTTTCGGATATGTCTGTTTTGGTAGTCGAGGATAACGAGCACAATCAAATTTTGGCCGATACCTATCTTCAGAAGCATCACGCATTAGTAGACATTGCGGTAAATGGTAAACTGGCAATCGATATGGTGCTGAAGAAAAAGTATGACGTCATTCTCATGGATATTCAGATGCCTATTATGGACGGTTTCACCACAACGAATATTCTAAGAACTGAGTTGAAAATAGATGTTCCAATTATTGGATGTTCTGCGCATGCCATGGTGAGTGAAAGGAAGAAGTGCATAGAGGTGGGTATGAATGATTATATTTCAAAGCCATACACAGAGGATGTTTTAATTGGTGCATTGGCTAAATTCAAGAAGAAACCGAGTGCGAAAGCTTTAGATGAGCATGATGATTTTGCCGCGGTTATTGCTGCCTTGGAGCGAAACATTAGTAAGACGTATGCTGATAAAATAGTGCATATTTTCAAGGAGCGATTGCCCAATGAAGTTGTATTGCTCGAGCAATCTATCGAGGAGAGGGACTTCGAATTAATGGAAGAGCGAGCTCACTATCAGTCCGGTTCTATGTCTAGTCTTCATTTTAAGAAGGGCTACCAGCTTGCTTATGCAGCAGAGCGAGCTGCAACCGAACAAAATGCGGATAAGGCCGCTGAGGCTACCAATAGGTTAATTGTTTACCTCAAGGAATTGATGAGTTATTTAAACAGCGTGGTGAATTAATCCTCCCGGCGCTGCTTTTTTCCCCGCTGTTTTTCCGTATTTTCGGAAAACATTTGAAATATATGCGAAGTGTCGTTGTTGTTTTTTTAATCGCCTTTTTCTCCCTTGTTTTTTCTTCTTGTAAGAAGACACCGGAATATGTTGCGGAGCCCTATGATTGTGCTTGCGGAAGCCTCTCTTGGCAGGGCGAGGAGTATCCATTGTTGGGGACTACCTATATTCTCACGGATTCAACCAATGCGAAGTCACGTCGCTATTACATTACAGCTGATGTTTCGCTTGAAGGTGAGGCCGCTACCCATGGTTTGAGTGCTTGGATTGAGGTTGATGATGTGGGTAATGGAGGCAATTTTGCAATTGATGCGCAGAGTGGTGAAAGTGAATTCGTGGCTTGGGTAGATGAGTTCAATCCCAATGACCCAACCGATACTCTGCGCCAATATGTGCCTGTAAATGCCGTGCTTCAAATTGGTGCCGCTCCTGTTTCCGGCGGTATAGAAACCGTGAATTTTCAGTTTACGCTGAATCAGCTGGAAGATGGTGAGCCGGTGCCCGGCGATATCAACTGCTCAGGCAATTTCACTGTAACTATCAGGCCCTAGGTAACTTTATTCAGTTGAGGCCGTTTAACATCGACTTGCCATGAAATTTTTACAACTCTTTTATTGCCTTGTCGGTCTATGTGTACTCACTGCATTTCAAGATGTCCCTACGGAGCGTCGTGTAATGCGGAAGCATTCAAATGGCAAGGATCATGTCGTGCTTTTTTTTGATAAAGAAACCGGTTATCTCCTGAAAGAGGAGGTTTTTTACAGCGATGGAAAACTGAATTGGACAGGAAATTACAAACGGAATGTTGAGCATGGTCTTTGGCAGTTTTACCATTCTAATGGAAAGCTGAAAACCTCGGAAACCTATTCAAACGGAAAGGAGAATGGTATTTCAGTTCACTATTCTGAGTCTGGTAAAAAAGTGAAGGAAGAACACTGGCGAAATGGGAAGATGGTTAAGGAAGTTCTATTCTAATTAGCCAATACGGACAACACGGTCATCAGCAATTACGAAAAGCTGATCTCCTTTTTTCGGTTGTATGGTATGGCTTCCCGTGAATTCACCAAAGGCAGGTAGAACTCCTCTCTCTGGCCCCATCCAAAAGCATGGTAATCGTAAACGTTGTTGAGCGTGGCCGGTCAAGCGCACAGCCGGGTGCAAGTGTCCGCAAAGCGTATAGTAATTTGCTTGATATTGTTGCGGAGGTTCATGGGTGAACAGCATGTTTTCAATGCTCAGATTGTCATGAACAGAAAATCCAAGTTTTTCATAAGCGTTTTGAGACTCTATTTCATGATTGCCTTTCACCAGCAATTTTTCCAAAAGAGGGAATTGAGATAGGCAGTCATTTAACTCTTCCCATTCTTGGTTGATGCTGCTATGGAATAAATCACCCAGGAATAGAATGGTCCTCGGTTTATAGTGTTCTATCAATACCACCAGATTCCATAAGTTAGAATCATTCACTCGTTTGGGAATTGGGATACCGGATCTCCGGAAGTGAGCGCCTTTGCCGATATGGACATCTGCACAAATAAGCATTGAATGCTTTGCCCACCACATGGCTCGCAGCGGGTGCAATTCGAATTGTTGTTCGCGCAGGTTTATGGGGAGGGGTTGCATGGACAAAAAAAAATCGCCGTGAGGCGATTTTGTGGGAGCAACAGGATTCGAACCTGTGACCCTCTGCTTGTAAGGCAGATGCTCTGAACCAGCTGAGCTATGCTCCCATTCCGTTCAAACGGGGCGCAAATATACACCTACATTTTAAAAGCACAAATATTTTTTTACGGAAAGAAATGTTGACCTGAAAGGTGCTTTTGAAAACCATCCGTCAGCTAAGTCTTTGCTTCGCAATACAGCGAATTATTCGAAATCCGGGTAAAGGAGATAGTTAGTGCGCATTTTCTTATAGCGTTGAATTTCAGGTTCCCACGAGGCACGAATCTCTTGTTCGGTGTTGCCCGCCAACACCATTTGCCTGAGTTTCGCCGTGCCACAGAGTTTATCAAAGAACCCGTTCGAATGAAAAAAGGTATTCTTTTCAGGGCTGCTTGCATACATAGTCAATAGCCAGCTTATCTCGATTTTTTGATTTCTACCCGCGTCTGCATTGACACCTCCACGCAGATCAAGTCCGTTGCATGCTTTATTTTCAAAGGGTGGATCCATAGCTACCCCGGGTATATCCATTGGCGTGAAGGCATACGTTCCCGCCGTGCATCCGGGAAAACCAATGATCTGAAAGGGATAGGGTGTGCCTCTCCCGACACTCACCTCCGTGCCTTCAAACCAGCATAGTGAAGGGTAAAGGGCTATGGCCTTATCATTCGGCAGGTTGGGAGAAGGCCGAACTGAAATCGAATAGAAATCACCATGCGAATAGCCTTCGCACGGTATTACGGTCAGGTTGGGTTTCTGCTCAATCCATCCCTCACCCAAGATCATATTGGCTAATTCTCCAACGGTTAGTCCATGCACAATGGGTATGGGGTGCATGCCTACGAATGACTTGTAATCATCTTCCCGAACCGGGCCGTCTATGTAATGTCCATTAGGGTTGGGGCGATCCAGAACGATTACCTCTTTTTTATTCTCTCCTGCCGCCTCGAGGACATAATGAAGTGTGCTGATGTAAGTATAGAATCGTGCACCTACATCTTGAATGTCGAACAATAATACGTCGATGTCGGCCAACATTTCAGGTGACGGCTTTTTGGTTTTCCCATAGAGCGATAGAACCGGAAGGCCTGTTAAAGGGTCCTTTCCGTCCTTGATGGCTTCACCTGCTCCGGCCTCACCTCTAAAACCATGTTCCGGTGCAAATACACGCGTAATATTTACGCCACGCTTAAGTAAGGTATCGACCAGATGCGTTGAACCGATTAGGGATGTTTGATTGGCTACTATTCCAATGCGCTTATTAATCAGTTTTTCCGAGTATCGATCCATTTGCTCTGCTCCGGTGCGCAGGGTGTTCGATTTGTCGGGTGTGCTCGGTAACTTTTGACTTTGGCAGGAAAGAAACGAGACGAATAATGCTATGAGAAGGGAATGCTTCATGAGTTAGTGTGTGAAAATCGCTCCATTTATGCCACAGAATTGAACAGCATGCAACTACTTTTACCCCAAACAACGTGGAAATCCGGTTAAAGTGCGCATCGCCTCTTTTATAGCTCAACGCATTCGTCGTGCAGACGACAAGTCGCGCATTTCTAAACCTATTGTACGCATTGCTACTGCCGGTATCGCTGTGGGCATGGCGTTGATGTTGCTGAGTCTTGCTATTGTGAATGGATTTCAGGAGCAAATTAGGAATAAAGTTATTGGATTCGGTTCCCATTTTCAGATAACCGCAATGGAGCGTAATTACTCCCGGGACTCACAGCGCCTTCTGTTCAATGAGGAAGTATACAAGCAGTTAAAGGAAACAAACGGTGTCAAGCATGTGCAGGTTTATGCCATGAAACCCGGAATCATTGAGTCGGACGAGTCCATGCAGGGGGCAATCGTTAAGGGGGTTGCAAGCGACTATGACTGGGGATTTATCCAAGGAACTTTGAAGGAAGGGCATCTCCTTAAAGCCAACGATTCTATTTCTCAAATTGTCATTTCACGGTTTATTGCTGATCGCATGAAGCTTCGATTGGGTGACAAGGCGCGCATGTTGTTTTTTGATACCCAGGGAGACAATCATCGTCAACGAAGCTTTCGGGTGTGTGGTATCTATGACACAGGGTTAGAAGATTTTGACAAGCAGTTTGTGTTTGCAGATTTGAGGGATGTGCAGAAGCTTTATGGTTGGGGATTACGGGTTGGTGTTTCGGCAGATAGTGTGGCGGTCAATGATTCGGTTTCTGTATACGCGTTAGCGTCCGGTGGTGATGGCGAAATAAATTTTCACTGGTCCGATTCGAGTTGGGTGGGTCCAGGACCTCACAAAATGAAATTGGAAGGGGATACCACTTTGCAATTGACTGTGTCAGATTTCTCGAATACGAAGGAGGCATCAGCTCGTATAAACTGGAAAAGGAGGACGCAGAGCACAGATGATTATGATATTGAGACATTCATAGATAACTCAGATTTGGATTACATCGGCGGATACGAGGTCAACATCCATGACTTTGATGATCTTACAGAGAGTCAGGAGGCGCTTCAAGCCGTCGTGATTTCGCATTTTTTGCAGGCGCAGAAAATCACCGATCGAAATCATGACATCTTCGCGTGGCTGGAAATGCTTGATATTAACGTGGTCATTATCATTCTGCTCATGATCGTGGTGTCCATTATCAATATGACTTCTGCACTGCTAATCATTATTCTCGAAAGACAACCAATGATAGGCGTGCTCAAGGCGATGGGAATATCGGATGGAACAGTAATGCGCATCTTTGTTCAGAACGCAGGCTGGATTATCGGGAAGGGGCTCTTTATTGGTAATGCAATAGGCATAGGGTTGGCCTATGTGCAATGGAAATGGCATGTGATTGCGCTCGACCCGAAAAACTACTATATCGATACTGTGCCGGTTAAGTTTGATATTTTTGAAATACTTGCACTCGATGCAGGTACACTTGCGATTTGTGTACTCTCTATGGTAATACCGGCATTGTATGTGCTGAAGATTTCTCCCATCAAAGCCATTCGATTCAGTTAATTTTGCTGCGTTTCTAACAGGAGTATCCGACTATGAATTATCACGAAAATATTCTCAGCACCATAGGTAATACCCCGTTGGTGAAAATCAATCGTATCACATCAGAAATACCTGCTTTGGTACTAGCGAAAATTGAATCTACCAATCCGGGAAACAGCATCAAAGATCGAATGGCGCTGAAGATGATCGAAGACGCTGAGCGTTCAGGCATGCTAAAGCCAGGTAGTACTATCATAGAAGGAACAAGCGGAAATACAGGAATGGGATTGGCGATTGCTTCCGTAATCAAAGGTTATAAGTGCATCTTCACATCTACCGATAAACAGTCGAAAGAAAAGTTCGATGCGTTGCGGGCGTTTGGTGCCGAAGTAATTGTTTGCCCAACGAATGTAGATCCGGAGGATCCACGCTCCTATTATAGCGTTTCGAGCCGACTAGTAAATGAGGTCCCCAATTCCTGGAAGGCCAATCAATACGATAACCCGAGTAATGCTCAAGCGCATTTTGAAACGACGGGGCCTGAGATTTGGCAGCAAACGGAGGGAAAGATCACGCACCTTGTTGTCGGTGTTGGAACCGGGGGAACGATTTGCGGTGTCGCTCGTTATCTGAAGGAAAAGAAACCGAGTATTCAGATACTTGGAATAGACACGTATGGCTCCGTGTTCAAAAAACTCAAGGAAACCGGTGAGTTCGACAAGAATGAAATTTATCCATATATCACCGAAGGCATCGGTGAAGATTTTGTTCCACAAAATGTCAATTTGGATTTGATTGACCATTTCGAAAAAGTGACAGATAAGGACGCTGCTTTAATGACTCGTCGTATTGCACGTGAAGAGGCCATTTTTGCAGGCAATAGCGCCGGTAGTGCTATGGCGGGCCTTATGCAGATGAAGGATCGATTCAAGGAGGGAGATGTGGTGGTGGTTATCTTCCATGATCATGGCACTCGATACCTCGGTAAGATGTACAACGATGAATGGATGCGCGATCGCGGGTTCTTGAAGGAAGAAAAGAAAACAGCGCGTGATCTCATTGCAACACACATGGACAAACCACTTGTAACTATTGGAAGTGGTGAACTGGTTGGGCATGCTATCGATAAAATGAAGAAGTTTGGTATTTCGCAAATTCCTGTAGTGAAGGATGATTCTTTTGCCGGCTTTGTGGATGAGACAAGGCTCTATCAAAGCATGGTTGAAAATCCGGCAAACGTCAACACGAAGATTGAAGAGTTGATGGGGCCGATACTTCCGGTTGTTTCAGAAGATGATTCCATTGATTCAATCTCTAAGCTAATTAGTAAAGACGTGCCGGCTATCTTGGTGAAGATGCACAGCGGTAAGCATCACATCATAACCAAATACGATATCATTCAAAGCCTATCGTAATCAGAACGTAAATGAAGACGATATTTTGAAAGCGAAGTTTTCGTGTGTGGTTGGAAGGGCATAGGTGCCGTAGCGATAGTAAACTCCCAATCCAAATCCGCTGAATCGTGAAACGAGCAAGTTGTCGATTTGTAAGCCGCTTTCTACATACCCTTTCTGGGCCTGTGAAGAAACAAAGCTATGGCTTTCGGCATAGTTGAAATCTCCCCAAAGCATGCTGTGAGCGAGGGTTAGACTGGGTTTGAATTTGCCATCGAACATGTTGAATGGTCTAAAAGAATGCCGCAAGTGTAAAGCGGCAAAACGAGAATGCATGAATTCGTTGACACGCATTGTTTGGAATGAACCGGGGGCTACGATGGTGAATTTTTCGTAAGTTCCCTCTGCATTGTAGAGCATTGAGAGCGGCACATTCTCTTCGCAATAGCCGCCAAGAGTGGTTAGGCTGAGTTTTCCGAAAGTGAGAAAGTTGAAGGTCTTTTCAATGCGCATATCCAAACGGTTGTAGGCGTAGTTTCCCTGCCAACTTCCCGTAAGACCTTTGGTGTATTGAAAGTAAAAAACCGGAAATCGTCCTCCGAGGCGAATTTCTCGTGTGTTGGTGCGCATCAGTTTTTCGCCTGGAGCAAATCGAAGAATGATTCCGGCTTCGGTAACACGATAGTTGCTGTCGGTTAATGAAACAGACTCGTTGCCGGCGAGCTGAAATGCGTACCCTGTATAAGACTGAATGTATTGAGTATTTATAAAAGTAGTTGCTGTGAGGTTGCCGATAAGACGTCCGTTTAAACTTGCCTGTACTTGCTCGCGCTTATCCATGCGTGAAATAAACAGCCTATACATATTCCGGTTAAAGAAGTTTCCCGGTTCGTACATGCGGATGCCATTACCCCCCATTTCGAAAACGTCGTTGCTGTATTCTAACTTGAACCAGATGTTGCGTTTGCGATATAAATGCACCATCGCATCGCCCCCATATTTCAAAGCTTGATCAGTGAAACCATAAGCAGCATAGATTCCCGTATTGAATTTTTCCGAAATGCGATGATTCGTGCGAAGACCTCCACCTAATCGAAATCCCTCATATTGATTAAAGGCAAGGAGTTTTTTTAAATCGAAGTTTACATAACCCAAGGTCACTTCTCCGGTGGTTAGTGCTTCAATGGCCTTTAGTCGTCGGTCGAGGTTGAGTTCTTTTCCAACACTATCAATGACATGGTATGTTTTGAGCTCTTTTTCCGTGAGTGATTGCCCTCTGTATTTTTCCCAAAGTGAGTCGTCGGCCTTTTCTGCATCGGGGTTCATCTGCAAGGTGATGGGTGAAAAGTCGGATGGTTTCAGTGGGGCTCCGAGTACAATGTTTTTAATGTATGAACGCCCTTCACCAACAAGCGGAAACGAGGCTGCAGAAAATGTTGAGTCGAACAAAATGGTCGAGTTCAACTGCATCGGGAACCATTGTTGGTTATTGTAAAATGAATACTGTTGTTGGATTTTCAATTGAACTTGGCCTTCTTGTTTTGGCTCTGCGACAACCAGCTGAATGGCATAGCCGTTTGTATTGATATACAATCGCCCTTTCATAGAAGGGAAGTTTTTCTTTGTTCTTGGTCGAAAGGATATTGCAAACACTGTATCGACGCCGAGAAATGTGGTGTCTTCTAATTCGAAGTAGTATTTGTTGATAGCATTATTGGCTAAAGGGCTCATGTACTTTACCCCCAAGAGTTCGACCGCCTCTCCATAAAATGAAAATGATTGGAGTTGTGTCGCGAGCAAAAACATCTCCGTGTTCTTCAAGCCCGAAACACGGTTGGCGAGAATGGTTTCCTCGCTATGCCCGGGCGGAGAGAATTTGCGTTCCGTAACACTTTCCATCATGAATAGATGTTGCTGCTTGAAGAAGTTAATCGCGTTGCGAGCATTCGTGTCCAGCTTCACAGGAAGTGTATCGCTCAAAAGAGTGGAGTCGATGATGGCACCAAAAACAAGTTTGTTGTAGCTATTGTAGGTAAAAGCCGTTTGCGCTTCCGGGTTATTTACATCCTTGTTTTCGATTGCTTTTTGAATAATCCTTTCTGCCGGGTTTACTCCGGGTCGAATCGTTATTTCAGAGAGTACATTTGATTTAGGCGTTAATGCTACATTAATCGGTATGGTTTTGTAGCTCTCAAAAAACAAGGGCTCAAAGCCAATCAGATTTATGTGAATGGCGCTCAGTGAATCTGTTAGGGAAAGCTCGAATTTCCCATCGATATCAGAATAAACACCGTTTACTGTGCCTTGCTCCACGATGGCCGCGAATGGCAGTGGCTCGCCTGATTGACGATTCACAATGGTGCCTGCAAGCGTTTGGCCCATGATACTGTCATGAAAAAGGAGGCCAACCAGGATTACAATTAGATAGGTGGTGGTTTTCACAGTTGTCAAATATAGTCGAGTGTTGTACTTGTACTTTTGTATCGATGTCACAAGCCTTTTCCGAAATAAGGAGGTACTTACCTTACCTAACTCCGGTTAAGGTATGGAACGCAATAGTTGTCCTTCTGTCGTTCTATACCGCCCGTAAATGGGGGGGTAAACATCCGGCTAGGCCTATGAGCGTGAGTATAGAGCCGACTACGGCATGCAACCTCGGATGTCCTGAATGCCCGAGTGGACTGAAGATGTTTTCCCGGAAAACTGGTCACGTTCGGTTGGATGATTTTCAGCGTTGGATCGATTCCATGGCTGGTCATCTTATTCATCTGAACCTCTATTTTCAGGGTGAACCCTTCATTCATCCTGAGTTTATTCGATTGGTTGAATACGCTCGTAAGCGAAAAATATTTACATCTACGAGCACCAATGGCCATTTTATTACAGAGTCGGTTGCCCGTGAGATTGTCTTATCGGGACTAGATCAAATCATTATCTCCATTGATGGTGTAACGCAAGATGTATATGAGCAATATCGCATCCATGGCAAGCTGGATAAGGTTTTGGAGAGTACTCGTTTTTTGGTAGAGCAGAAGCATAGGTTGCGTTCGCGAACGCCTCATGTAGTCTTTCAGTTTCTCGTAGTAGCGCCTAATGAACATCAAATACCGGATGTGCTGAAGTTGGCGGATGAACTGGGAGTGGATGAGGTTCGATTGAAGACAGCGCAGGTATATGATTATGTTAACGGGAACCCATTGTTACCGAAAGATGAGCGTTACAGTCGCTATGTGCGAAAGGCCGATGGTACATACCGCGTGAAAAATTTGCTTGAAAACCAGTGCTGGCGAATGTGGAGTGGGTGCGTTATTACTTGGGATGGAAGGGTGGTCCCCTGTTGCTTCGACAAGGATGCCACGCATGCCTTGGGTAGTTTGCGTGAATGCTCCATGCCGGAAATCTGGAATGGCACTGCCTATAGAGATTTTAGAAAAAAACTGCTGCAGTCCAGAGCCGAAATTGATATTTGTGCGAATTGTTCAGAGGGAACTCGTGTTTGGACAGAAGCTTAATCAGGAAGCTCTTGACAGGTTCAAGTTTCTTTCTATCTTTCGCCAATGCAAGTGCTGGAGTTCCTAAAGGAGTTGACCAATCCGGAGTCTATCATTCATCATGGAGGATTGTTGCTGTTGTTGCTTGTCATTTTCGCAGAGAATGGCCTTGTAGTTGGGTTCTTTTTACCCGGTGATTCCCTCATTTTTTTGGCAGGACTAATTTGTGGAACGAAGCCTGACCTGTTAGGAACGGAAATAACGACACTCACTATTTCCATGTTTTTGGCAGCAGTTGCAGGCAGTCTGTTTGGCTATGTGTTCGGAAGAAGAGTGGGGCCGCCATTGTTTGAGCGAAAGGACTCTATTCTTTTCAAGAGGAAGTATCTGGATATTACGCAATCGTTTTATGCAAAGCACGGCGGAAAAACATTGGTGCTCGGACGTTTCCTTCCCATCATTCGCACCTTTGCTCCTATCATCGCGGGTGTCATTCGTGTACCTGTTCCCACCTTCATGTTTTTTAATGTGGTTGGCGGTGCTCTTTGGATTACTTCCTTGAGTCTGATCGGGTATTTTCTAGGAACGCAATTCCCTGCAATAGAAAATTACGTAGGCTATATAGTGATAGGCTTTATAGGAATAACAACCACGTTGCTCGTTCGTACTTACATCAAACAAAGACGAGAATCGAGCGCTCTTAAAAAGGAGAAGATCGATGAGGATGATGAGGCTCCGATATTGATGCCTTAGTATTTCTAAAAGGAACTACTTATTACAGCTGTTATTAGCTCCGTTTTACTGATGCCCTGAACACCGGCTTGCTGCGGTATAATGCTGGCCTCTGAAAATCCGGGTGTAGTGTTTACCTCTATGACGAAAATGTCCTGTCCACGTATGATGTAGTCAACGCGTATCATTCCCCTGCATTCGAGCGCACCATAAATGGCTTCTGAATTGGCTTGAACACGATCGTAGATTTGCTTATCAAGGCGTGCGGGTGTTATTTCTTCTGATTGTCCCTGATACTTCGCTTCGAAGTCGAAGAATTCTTTTTGTGATACAATTTCGGTTATCGGCAGCGCCATAACCTTTCCTTGCCATTTAATAACGCCACAGGTAACCTCTGTGCCCTGAATGAACTCCTCAATAATTATTTGACTGTCGACTTGCAGCGCTGTATCAATTGCCTTGTGAAGGTCTTCTGCGGCATTTACGCGGGATGTCCCAATGCTACTTCCGCCACAGTTTGGCTTTACGAAGCAGGGTAGTCCAACATGATCAATGATTTGCTGAGCAGAGTAAGAATCGGTTCGCTTAAGTGTGAGGCTTTTGGCAACGTTAAAGCCATACGTGCCCAATACGCGGGTTGTCATTTTCTTGTTGAATGTGAGAGCCATATTTAGCGTGTCTCCAGTCGTTGTCGGAATGCCTAGCAACTCGAAATAACCCTGCAGTATACCGTTTTCACCCGGAGTTCCATGAATGATCATGAATACCCCGGCGAATGTTATTTCAGCGCCATTGATGGTAACGCTGAAGTTGCCTTTGTTGACGGGAATATCTCCTTGTTCTGTTTCGGCATACCATGCAGCATGCGTGATTACTATCTTGATAGGGTCGTATTGGTTGCGATCGATGTTGTTCATGATCATTTGAGCACTGCGCATGCTCACAACCGACTCACCGCTATATCCGCCGCAAACCACAGCAATTCTCTTCTTCATGGTAGTTCTTTATTGCTTCAAATTTCAGCTCTGCATGAATTGAATGTTTCGCATCAATCAGCGCGTTTGAACACCGGCAGGTTGATAGCAACCTGTTTCCTTGTTATCATTGCCATCTAAACAATTTGTCATGTTCAAACAACGAGTTATCGCGGCGTTATGCGCCATTGGAATTTCTGCGCAGGCAACTGCTCAAGTTGCAGGTTCTGCGGGTCCATACACCTTCACAGTAACCAAGGATAATGCAGCGGGCGCCATAGAGAACCAATGCCAAACAGGCACATGTTGGAGTTTTGCCACCGTTTCTTTTTTAGAGGCCGAGGTACTGCGAAAGGGAGGAAAGGCTGTGGATTTATCTGAAATGTATAATGTGCGCGTTACCTACCCGCTGAAGGCTGATGCATTTGTGCGCTACCAGGGTAAACAACAATTTGGCCCGGGTGGCCTTAGTCACGATGTGTTGCGAGTAGTTGCTGAGAATGGTATCGTTCCTCAGTCAGCATATTCGGGCATGAAACCGGGAGTTTCAGAGCATAACCACGGAGGACTAGATGCATTGCTTGAATCAACCGTCAAGACTGTGCTCGACAAGAAATTGAATGAGGAAGGCAATGCGTGGAAGAATTCGGTAGAGGGTATTCTTGACGCTGAGATAGGCTCTGTTCCTTCGTCTTTCGAGTTCAATGGAAAGAAGTATACACCCATGCAGTTTCGTGATGAGCTGAAAATTAATGCGGCCGACTACGTTAGCATAACGTCATTTTCCCATCATCCGTATTACTCCTCGTTTGTGTTAGAGGTGCCAGATAACTGGGCCAAAGGAAGCTTTTATAACGTGCCTCTGCAAGATTTGGAGAAGATTACAGAGAATGCAATAGACAATGGATACACCATTGCCTGGGATGCGGATGTAAGCGAAAAAGGTTTTTCCTACGCGCAAGGTATTGCCGTGCTTCCTGCAGTTATGCCCAAGAAGGATGAGTGGTGGACAGTTATGCACCCTGAAATGGCACCAACCGCTGCATCACGCCAAGATGCGTTCGATCGTTTTGAAACGACTGATGACCATTTGATGCACATCACCGGTAAATCGAAAGACCAACAAGGAAACACCTATTACATCACAAAGAACTCATGGGGTGCCACTAATTCATTCAAAGGATATCTGCATGTTTCGAAAAATTACTACCTCATGAAGACGGTAGGTATTGTGGTACACAAGGATGCTATTCCTTCTGATATCAGAAGCAAACTCGGATTGAAATAATCGATGAAGAAGTTCTCAAATCTCTCGGCTGGAGCCAAATTCTGGCGAGTTATCTGGTTGTCGGTAGTTCTTTTTTTCGGAATCACCCTTTTCTGGGTCACTTCCTTGAAGTGGATAAATCCGCCTACAACCTTTTTACAATTGACAACCGATTGTCCTCCCGGAGCCGAGTTTCATAAGGACTGGGTTGATGGCGATGAGATTTCTACCTATATGAAATTGGCTGTTGTGGCGAGTGAGGACAACAACTTCATGAAGCACGGCGGCATCGATTGGGGTGCGGTAGAGAAGGCCCGCAAGTATAATGAGACCGTGGGTAAGAAGAAGGGTAAGTATCGTGGAGCAAGCACCATAACGCAGCAAACCGCGAAAAACGTTTTTCTCTGGCCCGGACAATCCAAATTGAGCAAGTGGATTCGTAAAGGCTTTGAAGTCTATTTCACGTATCTCATTGAATGGATTTGGGGCAAAGACCGAATCATGGAAGTTTATCTCAACGTCATTGAAATGGGGCCTTGTAAGTTTGGTGTAGGGGCTGCAGCAGCGGATTACTTTGGTGTGGCAGCAGCGAACTTAACACGTGATCAAGCAGCGCTTATTGCCGCTTGTCTGCCGAACCCGAAGAAGTACAGCGTTGCCAAGCCAGGTGGCTACATGAAAAAGAGACAGGCTCAGATTGCTCGACTCACACGATTGATAGGCGATGATTACTTCAAGCGTTATGGCAGTGAAATGGCGAAGGAACAGCGCGAGGCAGTGGAACGAGATGTAGAGGAAAAGTTGCGTCAATTACCGGAGGATGAAGTGCCTGCAATTGTCGAAGAAAACGAAGAGGTGGCGGTGCAGCAAGATGA
>Ga0315905_10002023_pt1 | contig 21479 bp, 21 predicted proteins | sample LakEriMetagenome_5_FD_203522 | JGI IMG/M metagenome (GOLD analysis project Ga0315905, IMG submission 203522) | Freshwater fungal communities from buoy surface, Lake Erie, Ohio, United States - Buoy 4 MA121 | ecosystem: Environmental > Aquatic > Freshwater > Lake | place: USA: Lake Erie, Ohio...
GATATGGTATCCGACCGCCGCTTTCCCGTCATGGCCCAGTTCTGGGCTTCGTGCGGATTGGCAAGAAATCACCCGTCGAGCGGGCAAGCGTTTCCTCCAGGAGGAGCGTCTGCTGTCGTTTCGGCGGTTGTTGCGTTCAGGAAGTTCATCCCAAGGGGCCCCAGGGAACGGGCCGGCGGGGAAGCCGATGGAGAGTTTCAGATAGTTCAGATCGTGGTCCGCGATAACAACGTCGATCAGGCGTTGAAGGCGCTCAAGAAGAAGATGCAGCGCGAGGGCGTCTTCCGGGAAATGAAGGCCCGCACCGCTTTCGAGAAGCCGTCCGAGGCCAAGGCCCGCCGGAAGGCCGAGGCAGTCCGCCGTGCACGCAAACTGGCCCGCAAGCGCGCCCAGCGTGAAGGCCTTGTCCCGAAGACCTAGACGACGAGAGTTAACGGCAAGATGCATGAAGCCGGCTGCGCCTGGGCGCAGCCGGCTTTGTCATGTCTGGATCCCGCGTTGCGGGATGGAGAACCGACCGGCTCAGACCGAGATCGCCACGAGCCAGGCGCTGGTTCCAAGGCCCGAGAACACCACGAGCAGCACCATACCGACGATCGCGGCAAGGCTGCCCCACGCTTCGGCGAGGCTGACGGTGGGCGCGCATGGGCTTGCGTCGGCGCCGATCGCGAGCGTGGGTGAAATGCGAAGTGCGTTGTCCATGATGTCCCCTTACGATCCTGTTTCGTCGAGCTCTTCGCCGTCGCGGACCTTGAGGTCGTACTCGCGGACCTTGCGATAGAGCGTGGAGCGGCCGATGCCGAGGCGGCGGGCGACTTCCGACATATGGCCGCTGTAGTGATCGATGGCGAACTGGATGAGATCGCGCTCGATCGCTTCGAGCGTGCGCAGCTCGCCCGTGCCGTCGGTGATGTGGACAGGCTGGTCGCCCAGGTCGTTGGCGGGTTTCTGCGCCGGCGCGGCGGCGACCGTGCCGGGCGAGACGATGCCCGAAATCTGCGGGAAATCTTCCGGCTTCAGCACGCCGCCATCGGAGAGGACCACCGCGCGAAAGATCGCGTTTTCGAGCTGGCGCACGTTGCCGGGCCAGTCATAGGCGGCGAGCATCGCCAGAGCATCCGGCGAGACGCCCGGGATGGCCTTGCCTTCGTCGGCATTGAAGCGGCCGACGAAGTGATCGACGAGCGCGGGAAGATCTTCGCGGCGTTCCTTCAGCGAGGGGATCTCGATGGGGAAGACGTTCAGGCGATAATAGAGGTCTTCACGGAAGCGGCCTTCCTTGACCTGGTTGGCCAGGTCCCGGTTGGTGGCCGAGATGATGCGCACGTCGACCTTGGTGGGACGGCGTGAGCCGACGGCGTCGACTTCGCTTTCCTGCAGGACGCGCAGCAGTTTCACCTGCATGTCGAGCGGAAGTTCGCCGACTTCGTCGAGGAACAGCGTACCGCCATCGGCTTCGACGAACTTGCCGAGCTTCTTGTCGGTGGCGCCGGTGAACGAACCCTTCTCGTGGCCGAACAGGATCGACTCGACCAGGTTTTCCGGGATCGCGCCGCAGTTGACCGAGATGAAGGGCTTGCCGGCGCGTTCGGACGCGCCCTGGATACAGCGGGCGATGACTTCCTTGCCGACGCCGGATTCACCTAGGATCAGGATCGGGATGGATGAGGCGGCGGCGCGCTGGCCGAGGCGAACGACCTGGCGCATCAGCGGCGCGCCCGCGATCATGTCGTCGAAGCCCATGCGGCCTTCGTTTTTCTTGGTCAGTCGTTTCACTTCGCCGCGCAGGTCCGACAGCTTGAGCGCATTGCGGATGGAGATGGCGATGCGTTCGGGGCTGGCGGGCTTCACGAAGAAGTCGACTGCGCCTGCACGCATGGCCTGCACCACGGTGTCGATACCGCCGGTGGCGGTGACGACGATGACGGGGAGATCGGGGCGGCGCTCGATCAGGCGCTCAAGCGTCTCCATGCCGGAAAGGCCCGGCATGACGAGATCGAGGAGGACCACATCGACGCCGTTGCGGACATCGCTGGCCTCTTCCAGAGCGCGCTCGCCGTTCTCGACGACGCGGGCGCGGAAGCCCTGCTTCTCGGCCGCAGCCTGCATCAAACGACGCTGGGTAGGATCGTCATCGACGACCAGAACCGTCTTCGCCATAACCACACCATCATCCGTAGACGGAAGGCTCTGAGCGGCCTTCCTGTTACGGCCCAATCTGGCACGCGCGGTTGAAAACCTGTTTAAGCGGGTCGGCGCAATTTCATCGAACCCGCTGTTTCCAGCGATTTCTGCGTCAAATCGGGGCGAAAATCGCGTTCCGGCAAGTGTTGGCTGACGGGCGTTAATTGTCCCGCGGTGCGGCGCGCCGCCTGCTTGTCAGCTTTACATCAGCTTGTCGGGGCGGGAGGGTTACCACGTGGCATGGCGGCGCGCAGCGGGCGCATCGATCATGTTTGGCGGCGCCGGCGTCCTCGCCGGGGCGGCAGCGATGGCGACGCTTGCTGCAGCCAGCGACGTGCGTGCCGGGACTGACATGCTCACCCTCATAATGCGGTTGCTGGGCGGATGGACCTGGCCTGCGGCTGGCGTCGTGGCGATGCTCGGCGGCAGGCTGGCCTATGGCCACTGGAATCGGGCGGCGCCCATCGCGCATGTCACGGGGGCGGTGACGCGGACGGTGGGGCTGGTGGCGGCGGTTGGCCTTGGCGCGATGCTGGCGTTCCTGCTGGCGTCGGGCTTCGAGCGCGAGGATGCGCCTGCAGCCGCCGCGCTAGCGGTGGGGGTGATTGCGGGACTGTTGCTGGCGCATGTCGGCGTTGGCCTGCGCAATACGCAGCAGCGCTATCCGCGTGACTATTCACCTTCACCCGACACGCCGGAGTGAACCGGGCGGCGGGGCCAGCCGCCCATGGAGAGCACGCGGTCGTACATCACCAGCGCGCCGGCAAGGCCGACATTGATGCAGAAGCGCGTGGGGATTTTCACGATGTGGGCGCAGCGCGCCTGCATCTCAGGCGACAGGTCCCTCGCCTCCCCGCCCAGCACATAGGCTGCGCGGATCGGGTGGCGGAAGGCCGGCAGGTCGACGGCGGCATCCGTCAGTTCGATGCCGACCAGCACGCAGCCTTTCGGGAGCTGCATCTCCTCGATGGAATTCCACAGATACCATGGCACGTGCAGGTCTGACTTCGACGTGTCGGCATTGTGCATGACGCGGATTTTTGGCGCGGCTGACACCGTGAAGGTGAAGGCGGCGCCGAAGGCATGCGCGGTGCGCTGCAGTGCGCCGAGATTCATCGGCTTGGAGAGGCCCTCAATCCCGACCCCGAAGTATCCGCGCAGTTGTTTCATGGGCGGGCATCGAGCGAATGACTTGGGCCCGCGACAGACCCACTTCCTCGCTCACTCTCTTCACGCAACAAACGATGACCCCAGAGAACCTGTCAAAAGCATAAGCCCGAACGCCGCTAGCGAGATCAGCAAGAACGTGTTGTCGCCGAGCGAGCGTGTAGCATAGGCGATCAGGCCAGCCAGAAGAAATCCCAAGCCGCAGCCGATGAATATCGAGGGTATCAGGTAGTGCGGCGGCCCGCCAAAAGTTCCGGCGTTACCCGCCGTTGCCAGATTCAGCACCGACGCCGCAACATACCCCGTCGCCAACATGCAGCTTGCACACAGCAGGGCGAAGACTCTATCCCGAAAACTCATCTGTCATACGCGCGCGGCTACTGCTTCAGACCCTTCAGAAACTGGAGCACGAACGCATTCGTCTCCGCTGGCTTCTCCTGCTGGATCCAGTGGCCTGCGCCGGGGACCAGCGTCACCGCGCGGAGGTCGTCGGCGACGCGGGTCATCTGGGCGCGGAGGGCTGGCTCCTTGGCGCCGCGGATGACGATGTCGTCGACGCCGGCGAGGAAGGCGACGGGAACCTTGATCTTCGCGCCGTCGAGCTGGGGCGTCGTTTCCCAGTTGCGGTCCATGTTGCGGTAGTAGTTCACGCCGCCGCGGAAGCCCGCCTCTTTGAATTCGTCGGTGATGTAGTCGAGGTCTTCCTGCTTCAGCCAGGCGGGAAGCGCGCGCGGCTTGCCGAGGCGCGGGATCCATCCGCCGGCGGAGCGTTTTGGGTCGGTGACCGTCGGCGGATCGCGCGGCGTGTCGTTGGAGGCATAAAGGCGCGAGAGAAGGCCGCGTGGATCGCTGTCGTATTCGGCTTCGGCGGCGCCGGGCTCCTGATGGTAGAGTATGTAGTAGAAATTCTCGCCGCCCGCATTGGCCGCCTTCATGCCGACAGTGGGCGCAGCGGGGCCGCGTCCGCCATTGGGCACGCTCATCGCGATCATCGCCGAGACGCGGTCCGGATGCAGCAGCGCGGTGTTCCAGGTGACGATCGCCCCCCAGTCATGGCCGATGACGATGGCCTTCTCGGCGCCATAGGCGTCGATGAGCCCGACAATGTCGCCAGTGGTGTGATGGATGTCGTAGTCGGTGACGGTGGCCGGCTTGTCCGACTTCCCATAGCCGCGCATGTCGGGCGCGATGACCTTGTAGCCTGCGGCGGCGATGGCGGGGATCTGATGGCGCCAGGAATACCAGCTCTCTGGCCAGCCATGAACGAGCACCACCAGAGGCGCATCCTTGTTGTCCATTGGGCCCATCTCGGCGACGCGTAGTTTGATGCCGTTGGTCTCGACCATGCGGAACGAGACGCCGGCAACAGGGCTGGGGGTTGTCGCCGGAGCGGTGGCGCAGGATGCGAGCGCAACGCTCGCCAGCGCGCTCGCGAACAGGCGGCGGGTCATGGACAGGAACATGGGCGCTCTCCCTCTGGCCGCTTCTGGAGAGCGGCATGGATTGAAGCTTTCAGAGTGCAGGCCTGACGGCAAGCGGGATGACAGGGCTGGGCGGGTCCGCTAATCCAGCCACCAGACACGACTGCGGAGAAACCGACGATGCGCGCCATCCTTTCCAAGGCCCCGGGCCTGCCTGACACGCTGGTGCTGGAGGATGTGCCCTCGCCGACGCCCGGCAAGGGCGAAATGGTTGTTTCCGTGAAGGCGGTGGGGGTGAACTTTCCCGACTTCCTGATCATCCAGGACATGTATCAGTACAAACCCCAGCGCCCCTTCTCGCCGGGCGGCGAGATTTCGGGTGTCGTGAAGTCGGTTGGCGAGGGCGTGACCGCGTTCAAGGTCGGCGACAAGGTGTTCGGCTCGACCGGCGCGGGCGGCATGGCGGAAGAGATTCTCGTGCCAGCCAACCGCATGAACGCGCTGCCGGACTACATGCCGTTCGACGAGGCGGCGGCGCTTTTGATGACTTACGGCACTTCGCACTATGCCCTGAAGGATCGCGGCCACATCAAGCCGGGCGAGAAGCTGCTGGTGCTCGGCGCGGCTGGCGGCGTTGGCCTTGCGGCTGTCGAGCTGGGCGTGGCGATGGGCGCGGAAGTGATCGCGGCGGCATCGAGCCAGGACAAGGTCGACTTCTGTATTTCCAAGGGCGCGCACAAGGGCTTCGTCTATCCGGAGAACCCGCTGAGCCGCGACCAGCAGAAGGCGTTCTCCGACCAGATCAAGGACATCAGCGGCGGGGGCGTTGATGTGATCTATGACGGCGTCGGCGGCGATTATGCCGAGCCGGCCGTGCGGGCGCTGAACTGGGACGGGCGGTTCCTGGTGATCGGCTTCCCGGCGGGCATTCCGAAACTGCCCCTCAACCTTACACTTCTGAAATCCTGCCAGATCGTCGGCGTGTTCTGGGGCGCATTCGTCGCGCGCGAGCCGAAGGCGCATGCGGAAAATCTTGCTGATCTTTTCAGGCTTTATCGTGAGGGAAAGATCCGCCCCCACGTCTCCAACCGCTATCCGCTTGAGCGGGCGGCGGACGCCATAAAGGAGCTGTCGGAGCGCCGCGCAAAGGGCAAAGTCGTGATCACGATCTGATCTGACTGGAGTGATGCAGGCGGGGCGTGTACGCCCTGCTCCACGCAATTGGGAGAATCCGATGTTCAGCCGTATCGCCCTCATCTCGGCCGCAGGACTGCTGGCTGTCGCCTGCGCGAGCAATCCTGCGCCTGCCGGCGGCGGGACCGTTACACCCGACGCTGCGCCATCGGTGACGTCGGCTCCGGCTGCTGCGGCAGGCACGGCGACGATCTCCAACATGGCGGCCAGCACATCGTGGTGGGCGGAGGAGAAGCTGATCCCCGAGGACCCGGCGCTTGCGCTCGTGGTGACCGGCATCAGGGATACGGACAAGAATGCTGGCGTCTATGCCGAGTGCAACGCCGCCAATGGCGCGATCACCATGCATCTCGGGAAGCAGGGCGGGCGCACGGGCAGCGCGACGTTCAAGGTTCGCGCGGGCGCCGGCACGCGCGACATCAACGGCAAGTTCTCGACCAAGGCGTCGACCAACGAGACGTCATTCACATTCCCCGTCACGTCGGCGGACCTGCTCGCGCTGGGCCAGCCCGACATGGTGTCGTTCGTGAGCGACCGTGGCGAGGTGGAGTGGGCGCTGGTGAAGAACACGACGGCGCAGGTTCAGGCGAAGTATGTCGGCTCGCTGGCCGGGTTCGGCACGGCGGCGAGCGACTTCCTGAACTACTGCAATCCGAAGTAAGGGTTGCGCTCAGTCGAAAGAACAAAAGGCCCGGAGCGATGCTCCGGGCCTTTCTGCATTTCACGGGCGCTACCCGCTCCTATTGCGGGGCTTGCGCGGCGTAGGCCTTTGCGTCCTCGTTGGCGCGGTTGACGATGTAGGCGCGGACCGCCTCAGCGTCGTCCGCGTTCAGCGTGTTGGCGAAGCTCGCCATGCCGGCCGAGGCGTAAAGACCCTTGAGCACGATGTCGGCGAAGCCGTCCTTCGTGGCGGGCGCTTTCGACCAACGCAGGTCGGAGACGACGCCGCTGGAGACGACCAGACCACCATGGCAGACTAGGCAGTTACGTTCATAGAGGACGCGGCCGTGTTCGATCACCGCCGCGCTGCCGAAGTCCTCGGTCGCGGCGACCTTCTCCATCTCGTAGGGCGCGTAAGCTTCGAGCTCGGCCTTGCCGCCGATCTTGTAGACCAGCACGCGGCCCATCTCGGGCGAGCCGATGTTCGGGATTGCGTTGCCGCCGCCGGTGAGCGGCAGGCCAGTGCCCCAGCCGGCGGTGACGGCGATGTATTGTTCGCCATCGATCTCGTAGCTGATCGGGCCGGACATGACGGGATACTGGCCGTCCACTTCCCACAGCGCCGCCCCGCCCTTCGCTGCGTCGTAGGCGCGGAATTTGCCGTCGAGGCCGCCCTGGAAGACGAGGCCGCCGCCGGTTGCGAGCACGCCGCCATTCCACGGCGTTGCATAGTCGATCGTCCAGCGCGCTTTCTTGGCGACGGGGTCCCAGGCCACGAGCTGGCCCTTGAGGGCTGCCCGTCCGGCGAGGCGCTCGTTCAGCGTAGGCGTCGGGCCAGGCGCCGCTGCGAACTCGACGCCGGTGTTCCAGAAGCCGGGGCGATAGGCGAAGTCGGCCTGGTCGGCGAAGACCTGCGGGATGGTCTGGGCCGGGATGTAGACGAGACCGGTGTCGGGGCTGAAGGCCATCGGGTGCCAGTTGTGGCTGCCGAGCGGACCCGGGATCGCCGCGAAGGGCGATTCAAGATAGCGCGCTTCGGGCGCCTCGACGGGGCGGCCGGTTTTCAGATCGACGCTGGACGCCCAGTTGACGTTGTCCTGGAACTTGTCGGCGGAGAGAAGTTCGCCCGTCGCGCGGTCGAGGACGTAGAAGAAGCCGTTCTTCGGCGCCTGCATCGCCACCTTGCGAACCTTGTCCCCGATCTTGAGGTCGGCGAGGATGATATGCTGCGTTGCCGTGTAGTCCCATGTCTCGCCGGGCGTCGTCTGGTAGTGCCACACGTATTCACCGGTGTCGGCCTTGATCGCGAGGACGGAGGACAGGAACAGGTTGTCCTTGCCATCCGGGTCGCGCAGGCGATGGTTCCAGGGTGAGCCATTGCCGATGCCGACATAGAGGATCCCAAGGTCGGGATCGTAGGCCATGGCGTCCCACGCCGTGCCGCCGCCGCCGGTAGTGGTCCAGTCGCCCTTGTCGCCCCAGGTCGCATTGGCCTTCTCGGCGAACACTTTGTCGGAGGCTGCGCCGTCGGGCTGCTTGGTGGGGTTGGGCGTGGTGTAGAAGCGCCAGGCGAGGCTGCCGTCGGCCGCGTTGTAGGCGGTGATGTAGCCGCGCACGCCGAGTTCGGCGCCGCCGTTGCCGATGATGACCTTGCCGTCGATCACGCGCGGGGCGCCGGTGATGGTGTAGGGCTTGGACTGGTCGACGGTGACGACTTCCCACAGTGGCTTCTTGAGGCCGTCGGTGACACCGTCAGCGCGCGAGGCGTCGAGCGCGATGAGGCGGCCGTCGATCGTGCCGACGAAGACCTTGCCTTCCCAGATGGCGACGCCGCGGTTGACGACATCGCAGCAGGCGGAGACGCCGCGCGCCTTGTCGACTTCGGGATCGTACTTCCACAGCCGCTCGCCGGTCTTGGCGTCGTAGGCGTAGACGATCGACCAGGCCGAGGTGACGTACATCACGCCATCGACCACGATCGGCGTCGATTCCATGCCGCGGTTCGAATCGAGGTTGGCCGACCAGGCGAGGCCGACTTCCTTGACCGTGTTGGTGTTGATCTGGGAGAGCGGCGAGAAGCGCTGTTCGGAATAGGTGCGGCCGTGGCTGATCCAGATGTCGGGTCGCTGGTCGGCGGCGATGATGGCCGCGCCGTTGACCTCAGCGGCGGTGATCGGCGCGAGGGGCGCTGCCGCCTGCTCGCCGCATGCAGCCAGCACAAGCAACGCTGCTCCACCGAGCAATGCTCCAAAGCGTTTCATGAAGACCTCCCTATTGCCCTGTCGTGGGCCGTCCCGTCACCGGACATATCAGCGTTTCAGCATGGGGACGGGCGTTTGCAAAGCCTTTCGGCAATGCTGCAGTCGCGATGAGGGCTGGCCGTAGGGTCAGGTCGCCTCCACCTGCGTCATGGTGCGCGCAACCAACACGCTCAGCCAGCGAGGCGATCGAGGTCGGCGAGAATATCGCCGAGGTCGAAGCCGGCCGTATCATTCGCTGGCGTTGCGCAAGCTGGCGCTGCGGCGCCGCCAAGCACGGCGGCGATGGCGGACAGCAGTTGGGTCTGGTCGATCGGCTTGGAGACATAGCCGGACATGCCGATGGCGAGCAGGCGTTCTCGGTCGCCGGCCATGGCGTCGGCCGTCAGGGCGATCACGGGAACACCGCGCCAGGCGGCGCTGGATTCGCGGATGCGCCGTATGGCTTCGACGCCATCCATGACCGGCATGTGGACATCGAGGAGAACGAGGTCGAAATCGTCCCGCGACAGCGCGTCGAGCGCTTCACGCCCGTTGGTGGCCTCCGTGATCACGGCGCCTTGCGGCTGCAGGAAGAGCCGGACGACCTGCCGATTGATCACATTGTCATCGGTGAGCAGGACGCGCGCGCCGCGCAGATGCGTCGCCTTGCCGACGTCCGGGAGGGCCGATGTCGTCGTGACGGGCGCCGCGATCGGCGCATCGGCGTGGAATGTCAGGACGAAGACCGATCCTTCGCCGGGACGCGAGTAGGCCACGATGTCGCCGCCCATCATGCGCGCAAGCTTGCGCGAGATCGCCAGACCCAGACCTGTTCCACCGAACTTGCGGGTGGTCGATGCATCCGCCTGACTGAAGGCCTCGAACAGTCGCTCGGCTGTCTTGTCGTCCATGCCGATGCCAGTGTCGGACACTTCGATGGTCACGAGCGTGCTGCCGTCGCTTGCGGGCGTGACGGACAGCTTCACTTCGATCTGCCCTTCACGCGTGAATTTCACGGCGTTGGAGACGAGGTTCAATGCACACTGACGCACGCGGACCGGGTCGAAGCGGAGCGCCTGTGTTTCGAGCACATCGCTGGAGAAAACGAGGCTGACATTCTTTTCCTGGGCCGCCGGCAGGAAGAGCGCGTGGACCTGACGCAACGTGTGAAGCAGGCTTGAGTCGACGGGCGTGATGTCGAGGCGGCCGGCCTCGATCTTCGACAGGTCGAGCACGTCGTTGAGGATCGACATCAGGTTGGAGCCGGACTCGCGGATGGTAGCGACCATCTCGCGCGCTTCCGGATCGAGCGGGCGGGATTCAAGCGCCTGCGCCATGCCGAGCACGCCGTTGAGCGGCGTGCGAATCTCATGGCTCATGTTGGCGAGGAACTCGCTCTTCACGCGGGTGGCGGCCTCAGCGGCGTCGCGGGCGGATTCAACTTCGAAGAGGCGGCGGGCGCGCTCTTCGGCCAGCAGGGCCTGCGCCGCTTCAAGACGCGATCCCTGACGGATCAGGAAGAACGAGAAGGGCGGCGCGACGAGAAGCGTGATCACAATGGTCAGCGTGGCCGAATAGGCGTGGCCAGGGTCACGGAACAGCACACCTGCGAGCAGGTAGTCGAACGGCAGCACGACCGCGAGAATGATCGCCGTGACGATGACAGTCTTGCGGATCTGCTGGGCGACAGCCGATCTCGGGGACTCTCCGGGGGACATGGTCTTCCTCTGGCAGGACCGGACGAATATGCCACAGACAGGTAAAGGCTTCGCGCAGGGACCCTTAACCTTTGGGGAACCGGATCCCTCAGCCGCGCGTGGCGGCAAGCAGGTCGGCCTGAGCCGCTGCGAGCGCCGCATCGATGAGGCTTTCCCATGCCGTAACCGTCGCGGCGTCGAGCGAACCGGCCGGCGACGCGACAGAGCGTGAGGCGTTGACCACCCCGCCCTCCAGTCGACCACCGCGCATGACGAAGCCAGCGACGGCGTCGCGGGCGCCGGCTCCCTGCGCGCCATAGCCCGGCACCAGGAAGAGAGCATCGCCCGCCGCAGCGCGCAGCCGGCGCGCGTCGTCCGGTCCCGTGGCGCCGGCGACCATCATCAGGCCTGACCAGCCGCCTTTGCCGCGCAGGCGCTGGACCAGCGGCTGGAGCGCGCGCGCAACGTGGATGTAGAGCGGCTCGCCATCGACCAGCTTCGCCTGGAAGTCAGCCGAGCCTGGGTTGGACGTGCGCGCGAGAACGGCGACGCCCTTGCCGGTCCGCTCGGCGACATCGACGAAGGGCGCAATCGTGTCGACGCCCATGTACGGGTTCACAGTGATCGCATCGCACGGACAGGATGACGCCTCGCCGAGATAGCCCTCGGCATAGCCATCCGCGGTGGTGCCGATGTCGCCGCGCTTCGCGTCGAGGATGACGATAAGACCGGCGCGCGTCGCGGCCTCGCAGACGGTTTCGAGGGCGGCGAGTCCCTTTGAGCCCCACCGCTCGAACAGGCCGGCCTGCGGCTTCACCACGGCGATCTTGCCTGCGCTGCGTTCGACAAGCGCAACACCCCAGCGGCCAGCGGCGTCTGGCCCGGGCGGTCCGAACAGCGCGGGCAGCAAGGCGGGATGCGGGTCGATACCCACGCAAAGCGGACCGAGGCGGCGCACCCCGTCCATCAGGCGATCAGCGAAGGGGTCCATCAGGGATGATTCACGCGGCAAAGGACTTTGACGACAGCGCGCGAGTCCCTAAGCCGATCCGCTTCGGCTGCATAGGAGGTGGCCGAAATCGGCCGCGCATCGCCGCCGACAGCGACCAGCCCCTGCCCGTCAAGGAAGCTGCGGATGGAATCGGGCGAAGCGGAATAGATCCTTCCGCGACGGGGGCTTTCGGCGACGGTGACCCCGATCACGGCGCCGTCGCGATCGAACACGGGCCCGCCACTCATGCCGGAGAGCGTGCCCTCGATGCCGTCGGTGCGCTCCTGCTCGGCCCAGGTGAGGACAGGCTCCTCCATCGCATAGCGGCCGCGGGTAACGAGGTTCGACCGCGCTTCGAGAACTGATACAGCCTCGCCTGACATGCCTTGCGGGAAGCCGACATGGTAGCCGGGTTCGCCGACGCGGAGTTCGCGATCGAGGTCGAGCTGCAGCGCGACCGGGGCGCGATCAGTGACCAGGAGGGCGAGATCGCTGTCTTCGGAGGTGTGGACTTCATCAACCCTGACCATGCGGCCATTGCCGACCGCGAGGCCGACCCGCGTGCAGCCATCAACCACGTGGCGGGCTGTGAGCCATGCGCCCGCCTCGTTGATGGCGAAGGCCGTGCCGATGCCGTCCTCTGCGTCGCCGACCTGGACCAGAACGCGTTCATCGAACTCGTGAATATCTGGAAGGACGGGGCCCGCCTCTGCGTTCGGCCCCTGTATCTCGGGACGGGCGTCGACCCCGGGCTCTGGAGTGTCCGACCGCGCTTCCTCGCGGAAATCGCTGCCGGAATCGCGGAATGGATCGTTGTCGCCCGCGCCGCTGGAAAACAGCGTCCCGACGATCACGGCCAGCACGACCGCATAAACGACCCAGTCGGGAATCCTCATGCCCGTCTCCGCGAGCCTCTAATATTCGTCCGCCGGCGCCAACTCACAAGGCCGCCGCCATGATCATTGCAGCAGCAATCTTGACGCCCGCCAGGACCAGGGCCGCGCCGACCTCATCGCGCTCGATCCGCTTGGGAAGGTCGCGCAGCAGCAGGTCGGCCGCCCGAAAGGCCAGCAATTGCAAGAGGATGGCGACAACGCCCCAAATGAGGATGTCGTAGACCGAAGTGGCGGTGGCGAGGCAGGCCGACATCGGAACCGCAAGACCGACGATGACCGCGCCGACACTTATGCCTGCAGATACATTGCCGGCCCGGATCAGCTGCATCTCCTTCATCGGCGTCAGAATCACATGGACGATGCAGCCAGCCATCAGGAGGGCGAGCGTTACGCCGCCGTGGATCAGGAAATCCGGAAAACCCTTCACGAATGTCTGGATCGCGATATCCATGCCCTAGCTCCGTCCGCGGCCTGTCCCGACGCATCGGCATACACGGTTTGCGGTCTTGCGCGAGCCGTCAGGGGGTCGGGCGTCTGGCCTTGCGGAATCCCCTGCGGGCAAGCCCGGAGGCAGCCGTCAGACCCCGAACGCCGCGAGGCAGGCCGCCGTCAGGGCGGCGACAGTCATGAGCAGTGTGAGCGCCACGGCGACCGCGCGTTGGGTCGAGGTGCGCTTCCTGATGCCAGGGACTGTCTTTTCCTTGCGCGGAGCAAGCGTCCAGACATTCGACAGGAAACCAAGCGCGCAGATTGCAGAGACGATGGCTGCGGCGCGCGCGCCGCCCAGCAGCGCCGCCCCGGTGGCGACGCCGAGCAGCAGCGCTTGCAGGCCTGCGGTCGCCGAGATCACCTTCCGGATCATCCGGTCGGCCCTGCCTGCGTCCAGCCCATCGAAATGCGTGTTCGGGACGATGACGGCCGCCGTCCAGCCGGAGGCCGCGGCGCCGCCGGCGCCAAGGGCCGCAACGGCAAGCATGATCGACGTGAAATCCGCCATTGGTGCGTCTCCGGCCCCCCGGGATTCGGGATATAAGGCGGGGTCTAGGGGGATTCGGCCTGCTCAGGCAGGGCGGCGAAAATGCCGCCCGGGCTGGCGAATCCGGTTGCAACCCTGTCTGGCGGAGCGGACACTCGCACTATCGCGACGATGGGGAATTCCTGAATGAGAATGAAGTCGATAGCGGTTGCGGCCGGGCTCGGCCTGGCGGCCTGCGCCGGGCAGACGGTTACGGACGGAGGCAACGCGAAACCTGTGGCGGACGAGCGTTTCGACTATGCGGCGAACTTCACCTGCGAGGGCGGGTCGAAGCTGGATGTCGTGTTCAACCACGGTGATGGCGAAACGCTGGCGCGGGTCGATATGGGCGCTGCGGTGAGCCTGAAGGTCGATGAGGCCGCCACGGCCGGCATGACGTGGAAGAACGAAAAAGTCTCGCTGATGCTGGCAGGCCCCGACGCCACATGGACATCGGATGGCGCATCGCGCGCCTGCACGTTCGAACCGCGCTCCCTGCCGCCGCCGAAGATGGACGGCGTCGTGCGGACGCTGACGAGCGAGGATGCCGGCGCGTCATTCGACGTGAAGGTTGGCGAGAAGGTTGCGGTGGCGCTCTCGGGCGTGCCGACAGCCGGCTATGTCTGGGGCGCATCGGCGCCGCCGGCATGGGTGAAGGCGACCGATGGTCCGGGCGGATCGACGACGACATCGCAATTCCTGCCGGGCTTTGCCGGCGGCAATCACTGGGAAGTCGTGGTGTTCGAGGCGGTTGCTGCCGGCGAGGGCGAGATCACGCTGGCCCAGCGCCGCCCGTGGGAGAGCACGGCCGAACCGGATGCGTCGACCTTCAAGTTCATACTCAAGGCCAGCTGAGGCGCGGTTGCGCACGCATGCGCTGAGCCTCGCTTGCGCCGTGATCGTCGCTGCTGCCTGTACGCCACGCGTGGCGCCGCCGCCTGCTGCGAGCATTCGCTCGGCGCGGCAGGCGGCGCTGACGTTCGACCAGCGCATGATGCGCGAAATCATCGCCCGGCTGCAGCGTGACGAGGACGCGGTCGCCGTCTGGCTCGCCTATGCCGATCATGTGCCCGACTGGGGCCGCGAGATCAGCAATGATGTCGAGGTCGAATTCAGCCGCACGGCGCTCGGCGTGCGGAATCCTGCCAACGCGCCTGACGACTGGGAGCGCCAGCAGATGGAGCAGATGAGCTTCATGCTGGACACCGGGATCGATGCGGAGACGCTGGATGTTGCTGAGGTCAGGCAGGAGGGCGAGGAGAAGGTCTTCCGCTGGATGCGGCCGATCCTGATGACCGAGGAATGCCTCGTCTGCCATGGGGAAAACATCGAGCATCGGGTGAAGCTCCTCCTGGGACAGGAGTATCCGCTCGATGAAGGCACGGGCTATTCGGCCAACCAACTTGGCGGGGCGTATTCGGTGCGGCAGGTGCTGAGCGTTGGCGGCAAGCCGCCACCACGCTGGTCCGACATCCCTGCGCCGGTCATTGCCCCGGCCGACACCCGCGCAAACGACGATGCCCCGCTTGTCGCGACGCCGACGCCCGAATCGTCGGCGCCCGCCGCGGACGACCGGCCCTGACATACACTCTTGAGGTGCGACATTCGCTCCCGGGGCGTCAGGGGGCACTGGTTCCCGTCGGAGCGATATCCATATCCGCTCAATGACTGACCTCACCCGTCACCACCCGGCAAAAGGGGTGTCCGACCGCATCGCGCTCGGGATAACGAAGTCCCTGCGCTTTTTCGCCGACACCTTCTTCGCACATCGCTATGGCCACCGCGCAATCGTTCTGGAGACCGTCGCAGGCGTGCCCGGCATGGTTGGCGGCATGATGCAGCATCTGAAATCGCTGCGGCGGATGCGTGATGACGATGGCTGGATCAGGGAGCTCATCGACGAGGCCGAAAATGAACGCATGCACCTGATGGCGTTCGTTGCGCTGTTCAAGCCGAATGCATTCGAGCGCTTTCTTGTCCTGCTGGCGCAAGGCGTTTTCTGGAATTTCTATTTCGTCCTCTACCTGTTCGCACCGCGAACCGCGCACCGTACGATCGGTTACTTCGAGGAGGAGGCCGTGGTCTCCTACACGCAGTTCCTCGCCGAGATCGATGCGGGACGCATCGACAATGTACCGGCGCCCGAGATCGCGATAACCTACTGGAAGATGGCGCCTGATGCGCGGCTGCGCGACCTTGTGATCGCCGTGAGAGCGGACGAGATGAAGCATCGCGATGTGAACCACGGCTTCGCCGCAAAGCTGGACGCCACCAGAACACCGGGGCGGAACCTGGAGAACGAGCCCTCCACACTTCCGGAGAACCCGGAAGATCATCGGGGCGAGGCCCAGCGGGCACTTGCGCGGACCTCAATCGGTCCTTGAAACGCCACCGGGTGCTAGGCCTTCGCGCCCTTCTTTCCAGCGCCATAGACCGGCGTGGCGGTGGCGGACGCCTCGTCCAGCGGCCAGCGTGCGCGGGCGGGTGTATCGAGGGCATCGACATAGCCGAGGCGCAGGCGTTCGGCGCCGGCAAGCGCGATCATCGCGCCATTATCGGTGCACCAGCGTAACGGCGGGGCGAAGAAATGGAATCCGTGGTGGCGCGCTTCGGCTTCGAGACGTGCACGGAGCGCCTTGTTGGCGGCGACGCCGCCGGCCACGACGAAGGTGCGGCGATCGGTTCGCTCGGCAACCAGCTCCATTGCACGCGCGGACTTCACCGCGAGAATGTCAGCCACCGCCTCCTGGAAGGACGCGCAAACGTCGGCGCAACGCTGAGCCGTGAGCGGCTGGTCTTCCGCGGCGCGGCGAACGGCGGTCTTGAGGCCGGAGAAGCTCATGTCGAGGCCTGGCCGGTCGAGCAGTGGACGGGGAAGCGTAACGGCGGCTGCATCGCCGGTGAGAGCTGCGCGCTCGACGGCCGGCCCACCCTGCCCGACAAGACCCAGAAGCTTGGCTGTCTTGTCGAACGCTTCGCCCGCGGCGTCGTCGATCGTCGACCCGAGCCGGCGATAGCGGCCGACGCCTTCCACAAATACGAACTGGCAATGGCCGCCTGACACCAGCAACAGCAGGTAGGGGAAGCTCACCTCCTCGGCGAGGCGGGGGCTGAGTGCGTGCCCCTCGAGATGGTTGACCGCGACCAGCGGCAGGCCGCGTGCGAGCGCGATCGCCTTGGCGGTGGACAGGCCCGCCATGACGCCGCCGATGAGGCCCGGACCGGCCGTCGCGGCTATCCCGGTCAGCCCGGCCCACCCGACGCCCGCCTCCTCCATCGCGAGGCGGATCAGTGAATCCAGCCGTTCGACATGCGCCCGGGCGGCGATTTCGGGCACGACGCCGCCATAGAGGGCGTGGTCCTCGGTCTGGCTAGCCACATGTTCGGCCAGCACCTCAGCCCGGCCGTTTTCGAGGCGCACGACCGCCGCCGCGGTCTCATCGCAGCTGGTTTCGATACCAAGAACCGTGACAGCGCCTTGCATCATTACGGCGGCGCTTGTACGCCGCGAACGTTCAGAAAGCCAACGATGACATCACAGCGAACAGTCCGGATCGGCACGCGGGGCTCTCCCCTGGCGCTAGCGCAGGCGAACATGTTCGCCGCGCTGATCGCCGAGGCGTCGCATGGCGAGATCGCGACGGTGCTGCACACCTTCACGACGACCGGCGACAAGATACTCGACCGGCCGCTGCAGGAGGCGGGCGGCAAGGGGCTTTTCACCAAGGAGCTCGACCGCGCGCAGGAGGTCGGCGAGATCGACATCGCTGTCCATTCGCTGAAGGACGTGACGGTCACCCTGCCCGATCATCTCTACCTGGCGACCTTCCTGGAGCGCGAGGATCCGCGCGATTGCCTCATGGGACCCTTCGCCTCGCTGGCAGAGCTGCCGCAAGGCGCCGTCGTCGGATCGTCCAGTCTTCGCCGGCAGGCGCAGCTGTTGGCTGCGCGTCCGGATCTCAAGGTCGTGATGTTTCGCGGCAATGTGCAGACACGGCTGCGCAAGCTGGCCGACGGCGAGGCGCAGGCGACCATTCTCGCCGCTGCCGGCCTTCGCCGCCTCGGCATGATCGACAAGGCAGCAGGCATTCTCGAGATCGATGCGATGCTGCCGGCCGGCGGCCAGGGCATTATCGGCGCAACGCTGCGGATGGATGCGCCTGACTGGCTCAAGGAGCTTGCAGCAAAGCTCGACAACGAAGAGGCGCGGCTTGCCGCGCTTGCCGAGCGCGCCTTCCTGCGCAAACTGGACGGATCATGCCGCACGCCGATCGCAGCCCACTTCCGACTGACGCCGGAAGGCGCCGAGATGGCGGGAGAGCTTCTTGCCGACGACGGCTCCAGACGCTGGCGCGCCGAGGGTTTGATCGAGGGCCGACCGAGCGCGTTCGACGCCGAAGTGCTGGGCAGTGTGCTGGGCGAAGATGTCGCCGCCGAACGCGCCTACGAACTCGAAGGCGTTCCGCGCCCTGACGATGGCGATGGCGATACCGCTGAAGAGGGTGCGGACGCCTGAGCTGTCTGCTCCGCAGCTGACGGGTTGCGATCCGGACCGCCTGAGCCGATAAATGCGTCGCCCCGAAACCCACCAGACCCGAGCCCCGTGCCGCACACCCTCTCGCCACGCATCCTGGTGACGCGCAGCGAACCCGGCGCATCCGAGACGGCCGCGCGGCTGCGGGCTGCAGGGTTCGAGGCTTTGGTTGAACCGTTGTTCGCCATCGCGCCGATCGCGGCGGACATTCCGGACTTCGACGCCCTCGCCTTCACCAGCGCGAACGGGGCGCGGCAATTCGCCCGGCTCTCGCCGCGCCGCGACGCAAGCGTGTTCTGCGTCGGCGCCCGCACGGCGCAGGCGGCCCGCGAGATGGGCTTTGCCGATGTCGTTTCGGCGGATGGTGATGTCCTTGCTCTGCTCGACCTGGTTTCGCGCAAGTTGCCCCCTGACGCGCGCCTGCTTCACGTCGGCAATGCCGAAAGCCGCGGCGATCTGGCCGAACGGCTTTCGGCCGCAGGGCATAACGCCCGGTTTGTCGCAGTTTTCCACGCCGTTCCTGTGGAATCCCCCGGCCGGCGCCTTGCCGCGCTGCTTGCAGGGCAGGAGCGGATTGACGCCGTGATGGTTCACTCGCCACGCGCCGCAATCATCCTCGCCGGTTTTGCAGATGGCGTGGCGAGGCCCCCGTCCCTTTCGGTCGTTGCGATCTCGGAGGCTGCGGCGGCTCCGCTGGCTGGGCGTGCGGCGCGCGTCGAGATTGCGGCGACCCCCGACGAAGCGGCGTTGATTTCAGCCCTCGCACGCCTCGTTTTTGGTTGAGACAGCCGCCGATCTCTGCATATCCTTTCTCCGGGGAGGCTACAGGCGCACGCCATGAGGATGGTGGTCGATGACTGACCCGTCGCGCGTCGAACCTGAGCCGATCGACGCGGAATTCGAACCTGCGGAAGACGCCCCGGCGCCGATGTCGCGGTCGCAGTCGCGGCGCGTGGGCCCGCGCCGCATGCGCAGCCGTTCGGTCACCTGGCCCCACCTTGTCACCGCAAGCTGTCTCGCCGCCGTCATGGGCGCGACCGTGGCAATCATCGTCAGCAATGCCAGCTCGAACGCGCCGACGGGCACGCTGGCGCGCGAGATCGACGAACTCACGCTTGCGATCGAAGCCCTGCAGCGGGGCTCAGGCCAGGCGAGCTCCGACATCGTCGCCATGCGGGCGCGCATCGATGCGCACGGCGACCGGCTGCGCGAAAAGGATGTCGCCGACACCTCGCTGCGAACGGACATCAGCGCACTGGCGGCGCAGCTCTCCGCCGTGAGCGGCGTCGGCTCGGGGGAGGCTGACGAAAGTGCGATCGTCAGCACGACGCCGCTGGGCATCCTGCTGGCGCGCGTCAACCGGCTTGAGCGGATAGCCGACGACGCAACCGCATCCCCCGAAACCACGCAGGATGTGCGCCGCGCCATTGCCGACCTTGCCAGCCAGGTTGCCGAACTCAACCTGGCGAACACAACGCTGGTGACGGCGTTCGACCAGCGCGAGGCGGCGCTGAGCGCGCTGGAGACCGGGTTGAATGACGTCGCCATCGAGCTTGCCGGCCAGCGCGGCCTGTCCCCGGCCGCCGCGCCGCGCATCTCCATCGCTGCAACGACGATCGTGCCTGAAGCTGTCGCCACCGCAACCACACGCGCACAGACCATACGCGCGCTCGCCGTGCTTGAGTCGGCGGCGCGCAATGGCGAACCCTTCGCGGTGGAGCACGCTGCGCTATCGGGCCTGCTTCCGGGCGACACGGCCTTGTCCGACATTGCGGGTTTCACCGTGTCGGGCGTGCCTGCCCTGTCGAAGCTGCGCGCCGATTTCGATACGAGCGCCGGGCGCGCGCTGCGCCATGCCGAGGAAGACAGCGACGATGGCTGGAACTGGCTCCGTCAGGCGTTTGCCGGCGTCGTGACGTTCGAGCCCGCCAGCAGTGTGGCGCTGGCTGCGGAGACGATCCGCACGGCGCGGCGTCAGCTCGATGTCGGCGAGATACGCAACGCCGTGAACGCCGTGGTGGGACTTTCGGGACGCGCGCATGACGCATTTGCGACATGGCGCGAGAAGGCAATGCAACGCGCCATGCTCGACGACGCGATGAAGTCGCTCAACACGCGGCTGCTCGGCGCCGCAGCGGCAACGCCCGGTCCGGGCTGAGCGGCGCGCAGGCCAGAAGCCAGAAGCAGCAAGTAAGCGCAGTTACATACGCGGTTGTCATCTCACTGGCGCTGAATTGTGGGTCGCGCCGCTTGCCCCACTGTCTCTGGCCGCATAGCTCCGTTCTGCATCCCGGACGGGGATAGCCTGGCGCGGCTCACGGATACTGTGAGCCCATGGATACTGGGAGAACGTCTTGATCCGTACGACGAAGAATCTGGCTATGCTTGCGACGATGGCGGCGGCCCTGATGGCCTGCACAACGCCTGCGATGGACAGCGCCAACGCTCAGACAACGCAATCTGCGCCGAAGGCCGATGCGAGGCTTGCGTCGGTTATCGCAAATCCGGCCCGGTCCGAGGCCAACAAGGTCCGCGATCCCCATCGCAACCCGGCCGAGACGCTGGCCTTCTTCGGGCTCAAGCCCGGCATGACGGTCATCGAGATCGCCCCGGGCAGCTACTACGCGGAAATTCTCGCGCCATACGCCAAGGCCACGGGCGGCAAATACATCGGCACCGGTACTCAGATCGCCGCCGTCTCCGACCAGGCTGTCTGGGGACCCCAGACCTACGTGCCGTTCAACAAGGACTCCGGGCCGCTTGTAGCCGCGGGAACCGCGGACATGGTCCTCACCTTCCGCAACTTCCACAACTGGTACTGGCAGCCGGGCATGGTCGACAAATACTTTGCCGACTTTGCGGGCGCGCTGAAGCCGGGCGGCGTTCTCGGCGTGGTCGATCACCGTGCCGATCCGCGCCCCGAGGCGAACGCCAACGGCCGTCTGGGCGGAGATGGCTATGTCGCGAAGGCCTCGATCGTTGCGGCGGCCCAGAAGGCCGGTCTGGTCCTGGAAGCCGAGAGCGAGATCAACGCCAACCCCAAGGACACCAAGGATCACCCCTTCGGCGTCTGGACCCTGCCTCCGAACTCCTGGACCTCGCCCCGCAACCAGGGCGAGACCCCGGCCGGGTTCGATGCGGCCAAATACAAGGCGATTGGCGAAAGCGACCGTCTGACCCTGCGCTTCCGCAAGCCCGCCTGAACGCGTCCTGATCCCAGGCCCGGCGCCTGACAGAACGCGCATTTTCGGCCGCCAGTTCCGCATTTCCTGCGCGCTGGCGGCCGGCCTTGCTTTCTTAACCCCCTCCGGGTTATAGCCCCGACTCGGCGACAAGCCGGAAGCTGCCTTAGCTCAGCTGGTAGAGCACCGCATTCGTAATGCGGGGGTCAGGTGTTCAAGTCACCTAGGCAGCACCACTAAAATCAATAGCTTAGACGCTCAGACCCACCCGACGGACGCAGCGTATGGCTGCTCAGGT
>Ga0315905_10002024_pt1 | contig 21478 bp, 19 predicted proteins | sample LakEriMetagenome_5_FD_203522 | JGI IMG/M metagenome (GOLD analysis project Ga0315905, IMG submission 203522) | Freshwater fungal communities from buoy surface, Lake Erie, Ohio, United States - Buoy 4 MA121 | ecosystem: Environmental > Aquatic > Freshwater > Lake | place: USA: Lake Erie, Ohio...
CGTCAGAGCAGCAAGAACTTCTTCCGCCGCCGCTGGATCAAGCGCCGAGGTGGGCTCATCGAGAACGAGTACCCGCGGCCCCGCGGTGAGCACCGACCCAATCGCAACCCGTTGCTGCTGACCACCAGAAAGTGAAGCAAGGGGACGATGGCGAAGTTCGTGCAACCCGAGCAAATCGAGAATGTCTTCAACCCGTCGACGCATCACATCGGGTGCAACACCGAGGTTCTCCATCGCATAGGCCAATTCATCTTCAACGAAGTCGGTCACGAAACCGGCAGCCGGATCTTGGCCTACGACGCCAACGACATCGGCGAGATCGCGCGGAGCAACATCCGAAGTTGTTCGACCATCGATGACAACCGACCCGGCAAGTATTCCGCCCGAAAAACGTGGAACTAATCCGTTGACTGCACGAAGCAACGTCGACTTGCCTGAACCAGTCACACCAACAACAAGGCAAAGTTCGCCTTCGGGGACTTCGAACGAAACATCGACCAACGTGGGGGTGGTTGCGTCGGGATAGGTGATCGTGACGTGCTCAAACCGGATCATGCTGCCACCACCAGCGGTGAAGAAGCTGAGGCAAGCGTCGGGGGATGCGGAGCAAACCACGCAGGTAGCGCTGCGATGAGAAGTCCAATCACAGCAACGAATGGAACCGCCGGAACCTCAAGCGGATTCGTTGAGGGGCTCAGCGCGTCGCCCATTCGTCCAACAAGGACGAATGATCCGAATGCGGCAAGCCCAACAAGCGACACCAACCACTCGGGCCCGATCCATGGGTCTGGCCGATAACGGGTTCTCATGGTCGATTTACCGCCCGCGACGAGCGCTCCGATCAGCGCCGCTGCACCTACAGCAAGTGCCGGGATACGAAACAGTGCCGGCGCACTTGGATCGAGAAGCCCGTAAGAGCCAACGGCAATCGCTACCAGCCCGAGCAACACGAGTCCGACGGAACGACGACGGACCGAAACTGAACTCGAACCACGTCTTCCGTACCCGCGACTGTCCATCGATGCGGCAAGCGCAACGGCACGATCGAGTGCACCTTCAAGTACAGGTAACGCTGACGCGCTCCAAGCACGAACTCCCCGATCAGATCGACCACGAAGTCGGCGGGCTTCGCGAACCTGACGCGATGCGACAATTGCCTGAGGCGCAAATGTGAATGCGATCGTGACAGCAACGCCAGCTTCGTAGAGGACTGTCGGAAGCGCGCGGAGCATCCGATACGGACTGCACAACGATGTCGCTGCACCAAAGCAGGCCAGCACCGCAGCGAGCCGAAGGCCTTGGTAGAACGCGGCCATCAAAGATTCAAGGGTGACGGGGCCACCGACGCTCACTCCCGCAGCCCAATCCGGAAGGGTTACCTCAGGGATTGTGAACAGTGTGGTGCCCGGAACGCGAACACCAAAGAAGATCTGAAAAACGATGCGTACGGCGATCACGATCATTCCGAGGCGTAAAAAACTGGCAAATGATCGGGACCATGGGACATCAGCACGCCGAGAAACAACCACCCAACCAGAGACAGCGATGATGAGACAGAGGAGAGCTGGGTTCGTTGTGCGTAACGCACACGCCGCCAACGCAACCGCCCACAGCCACCATGCACCTGGATGAAGAAGTCGGGGCGCTGTCATCGCGAACCGCGCGTCTGAACCCATGCTCCGCCCGCCAATACTCCGATGAGAACGAAAACCACTGCGATCCCCACCCATCGACCGGCATTGGAGTCAGTTGAGTTCGATGACGCGAGTGCGACCTCACCAACAACGACAGCCTCGTCAGCACTCGTCACCGTCGACGACCCTGTCTCTGCTGCTCCAACTTGCTGCTCGAGGTTTGCATCGCCAGAACTCTGTGGAACCGGCGCCGAAGATCCCCCAGCGTTTGTGCTCGACGGATTGCTGCTCTGCGAACTTGGCGCAGAAGCAGACGGGAATTCGGGAAGCGGGGCAAGTGCAGGGGCAAGCGCCGGGAACAACGAACGGGATGGTCCTATGCGTGGTGACGGGTCTTGACCGCAACCGCATCCGCCTGTGACGAATCTCCACCCCTCTATCGCTCCGTCAGTAAGCCGCTTCGAAAATGGGTTGTTGCTTCCGTAGGTCCAGTTGCCACCGCCATCGAAAAAATACGCCCAGTAGCCGTAGCCGCCAGAGTTTCGATCGCCGCAACCCGTGGACGGCAAACCATCGATTGCACACAACAAACCGCTCGATCCATATCGTGGCGAACCGATTCCGAGTTCGTTCCCCCGTCGCGCCAAGAGTTGAGAACCCGTGGTGCCAGCGGGCACGACAAGGCATGTCGCCGAGGAGCCTCCTCCGAGATCAGACGAATCGACAACAAGCACGACCCGAATATCTCCGTCGCTTATCGGGCCAGAACAGGTTGCAGCGCTTGCAGTATCAGCAAGACCCACCAGCACGCTCACAGAAACGACGACACTCAAAAGCACAACGGCCATCGCGCGGAGCGTGCGCGTCCGATGCAAACGCTTGAATGCAATCGATGGAAGCTGATGGTTCACGGTGCGGGGCCACTCGTTGTTTGTTGATGCCGGGTGTGGTGGTGCCGGAATGGGTGCGAGACCCGACCGGACCACGACCAAGGCCGCCGACCGAACCGAGCCCCACCTCCCGTAATCCGACGACGGTTTCATGATGGAGCAATTCCCCCCGAGCAGGCAGTCCGGCTCGTGGCCGCCCGAAGAATTTCTCCGGAGGCCACCTACGGTTGCGGGTCAGCGCCGGAATCGGACCGGCTTCCCCTACTGCGGTGGGTCAAGTTGTGCCCCCACCCCACCACACAGGTGGCCCCCCGTCAATCACCATCAGGCGAACTCCCCCGACAGGCGGTTTCGCGACCTCCGCCCCTATCCTCAACCCATGACTACCGAACCGACGCTGCCCCCCGGGCTGACAACCGTCGCCGAAGCACTCGGTTCGGCGTTGGGCAACGTTCGCCGCCGCCTAGGCAGCGAACTGCGCACCCTTATCGCCGGAGACAACCCGCCTGTCCGCGATCTCACCAAGCCCATCGAGGGCGATCCTGGCCTGTTTGGCCCAGACAGCGTCACCTGGCGAGTCCATTCCGACGGATCAATGCTCATTGCTGGCGTTCGGGCATTGCTCTTGCAGACAATGCACCCGCTCGCAATGGCCGGCGTTGCCGACCACTCTGACTACAAACGCCATCCACTCGATCGCCTGGCCAACACCAGTCAGTTCGTTGCAGCCACCACCTTCGGAACAACCGAACAGGCCGAGGCTGCGTTTGCACTGGTCACGCGTGTGCATCAACGAGTTGTTGGCACTGCGCCCGACGGTCGCGAGTACTCGGCAAATGATCCTCACTTGCTTTCTTGGGTTCACCATGCCGAAGTCGATTCCTTCTTGCGCACCTACCAGCGCTACGGGGCAAAGAAGTTGAGTTCATTTGAAGCCGATCGCTACGTCGATGAAATGGCCGTCATCAACGACCATCTCGGCGGCGAGTACGCAGCACATTCGGTTGCCGAACTCGACGAGTGGATGCGCGCAATTCGTCCCGAACTCCGAGCCGACCAGCAAGCACGAGACGCAGCCCGCTGGCTCATGCTTGCCCCTCTTCCCCTGGCGGCCCGTCCCGCCTATGGCGTGATCGCTCCAGCAGCAGTTGGCTTGCTCCCGACGTGGATGCGAGAAGAACTGAAGCTTCCGCTTGTTCCGGCGCTCGATCCCCTCATCGTCCAACCCGCTGCACGCGCGCTCATTCGGACCCTCACGTGGGCAATCGAAGGCGCGTTCGAGGCCGACGCCGCCTGATCAGAATCAGTTTGTGGGTGTCTGTTTGATTAGACGCCGTAACCGCCATCGATGTCGAGCATCTGACCAGTAATGAAGTCGGCTCGATCTGAAGCGAGAAAACACACAGCTTCGGCAATGTCGACGGCGTCGCCGAACTTGCGAAGCGGAATGTTGCGCATTGTGACTTCGAGAGCAGCGTCATCAAGATCGCCCGAAGCCATCAGCCGAGCAGCCATTCCGTCGGTGAGCATGCCCGGACCCACGCAGTTGGCTCGAACTCCAAAGCGACCTTCTTCAGCGGCAAGAGCGCGCACTACAGCTTCAACTGCGCCTTTTGTACCTGATGACAATCCGTCTCGAACCGGATAGCGACGCGTTGCTGCCGTCGTTACCGCCACGATGCTGCCGCCGACTTTGCGAAGATGCTCAAGAGCAGGTTGAACGATATTGAAGAACGCAACCGCTTCACCTTCAATTTGCGCCCGGTACGCCGAAGGTTCGACTCGACTCAGGTGTATTTGAATGACGTGTGGCCCGGCAGCATGAACCAGCGTGTGGATTCCGCCGAACTCTGCGACTGCAGCAAACACCACTGACGCAGCGATGGACTCGTCGACCAAATCAGCAGGCATCGCCACGACTCGAACCTCGAGATCGGAGAGTTCCGAGATAATCGCATCGGCGGCGTCGCGGTTCGACCGGTAGGTGAAGAGCACATCGCTGCCGCGCTCGGCCAACATGCGCACGATCGCCGCGCCAATGCCGCCGCTTCCACCTGTCACCACCGCCGCACCAGTACGGCCTGCGAAATCGTTCACGAGTGCTCCCCAGTTGAGACGTGCGGCAACACCGTACCTGTCAACACCCCTCGCTCAACGCGTCACCCATCTCTATGCGACAAACTCACGGCATGAACCAATCTGAGGACGAGACCCTCCGACTTTGTTTTGTCTGTCTTGGAAACATCTGCCGCTCTCCCACTGCCGAAGGCGTCATGCGTTCGCTCGTCGAAAACGCTGGATTGTCCTCATTCATTGAGGTTCACAGTGCCGGCACTGCTGGCTGGCACCGCGGTGAACTGCCCGACGATCGAGCACGCGCTGAAGCCCGTCGCCGAGGAATCGAACTGACATCAAAAGCCAGCACGTTTCACCCCGGCGATGCGTCGTTTTACGATCTTGTTCTGGCTATGGACCACGCGAATGAACGCGATCTACGCGATCGCACTGAACCTGCACTTCATGACCGAATTGTCCGCCTCCGCATGTTTGACCCCGCCCTCACACCAACTGACCCGTGGGACGGCGACGTCCCCGACCCTTGGGCGGGTGGCGAGGATGGATTCATCGAGGTGTACGACCTCATCGAAGCAGCATGCCGTGGTCTTCTCGTTCACATTCAAGAGAATCAACTCCCTTGAGTTGTCGCCCCCAACCCATAGGGCCTCAGCCGTAGTATCGACCGCGTGACGGCATCAGCCACAGAGACTGCGAACTGCTCCTCGCGCGGTGTCTCCGAAGACGACCAACAGCCACCGATCGATCGCCGTCTCGTCATCATCGTTGTTGCACTGATCGCCATCATCCTTGGGTGGCTGCTGTATCGACTCCTGACGTCTGAGTGGTTGCCAATCGGCGACTACCGAACGCTTCAACTGCGCGTCGCCGACGTCGGCGGGTCGGAGACGCCCATCATCGGCGTTTACTCCAGGTATCAGTGGAACCATCCAGGCCCGTTACTTTTCTATGTCCTCGCGCTCCCCTACCGATTAAGTGGCTCGTCGCCTATCGGGCTTCTCATTGGCGCACTGCTCGTCAATCTTGGAGTCATCGCTTCAACACTTTGGATCGCAGCACGAGCTGGCAGGCGAACCTTCGTACTCGTCGGCTTCTTTCTCGCTCTGCTCTGCTTCGGAATGAACCCCGCCGGTCTTGCCGATCCATGGAACCCGGAGTTCGTCATCCTCGCTGTGTTTGCGACAGCCGTCTCTTGTTGGCGCGCCGTCTTCGGCGATCGAGTCGCTGCAATAGCGCTCGTTCTGCTCGCCTCGTTTGCTGTGCAATGTCACGTCGGCAGCGCACTGCCCGTCGCCCTACTCGTTGGCATTGGCGCACTCGCACTTGCCGTCCGATCAGTCCGCGGGACCAACCGCTCTCACGACCGTCGAACAGCACTCATCGCTGCTGTTGTTGCGTTCGTGTGTTGGATTCCACCGATCATTGAGCAGTTCACGCAGTCGCCGGGCAATCTCCGACTGATCTATGGATTCCTTCGCAATCCGCCGCTCGAAACAACTGGGCTTGCAACGGGAGTGCAAATCATGTTTCGGTTCCTCTCCATCCCCGGCAACTGGGTTCGGGGCGTGGAACCGTCACTCATCAACTCCGCGATCGATACATCCGGTTGGGCCATCCCCTGGGCGCTGATCGCATTATGTGCAGCGAGCTGGTGGGCGTGGCGAAAGCACTGGCGAAATGAACTCGTGCTCTGCGGTATTGCTGGTGCGCTGATCGTTGCCGGCGCAATTGCGGCCTCGCGCATTGTGGGTGCACCGTCGCCGTACCTTCTGCGCTGGATGTGGGCGATCGCAGCGTTCGCATGGCTCGCAATTGCTGCCGTTGCGTTGCGACAGATTGCACTCACTGCCTTCGGACGCCGCCACGCAACCAATCTTGTCGTTGTCGCAACAATTTTTGTGTTGGTGGCAATGCTCATTCGCGGCGTCAACCTCACACCACTTCGACTCTCAGAGAGTTGGACTCGGGCAATCGCAGCATTAACGCCGCCAACCCTCGCAGCTCTCGAAGGATTGCCTGGTCCCATCTTTCTTGTAGACGGCTACGGCTTGGATGGATCAGCAGGACTCGACGTCCTAGCCAAAGCCGAAGAAGCTGGCATCGACGTGCGCCGTGGCCCCAGTTGGGCATACATCTACGGAGACAAGCGAACGATCGAACGATCGCAGGCCGCATCAGAACTGCTCTTCCTCACTGATTCACCACGCCTCGAGGCACAAGCCGATCCCAATCTCCGGGAAATCTTCACCTACGACCCGCTGACACCAGATCAGCGCACCGAATTCAACGCACTTGTCGCAAAATACGCTGCGTTCGATTCTCAACCAGGCATGTCGACCCTCGACCAAGTTCGCGCCCAAGAGCAGCTCCTCCAAACGTGGGCACAAGCCGAACTCGCAGCGAAATCCCCGAGCGCAGATTTCAAGCGATACCTGAAATTGCTCCTCGACGGTCCGGTCGTTTCTGTCTTCGTCTCGAACGGGCCGCCTCGCTAATTCGGAGCCCTCCTGGCACCAAAGCCTTCATCAACAGCGGAACTAGCATCGCCTTGTCGTGACCGCCGCTCCTGCCCCCGCTCCTGCATCTGGCCAAACAGCCAAAATCCGACCCCGAGCACGACTCGCGGTTCTTGTCGGGCGCACCGTTGCTTGGGCATCGCGAGTAGTGCGCTTCGGAACCGGATCAGTCATTGGTGGCCGGGCGTCACTGCTCGTTGACCGAAACCTTCTTGCGGAACTCACTGGCTCACGCGATGTCGCAATCGTTAGCGCTACCAACGGAAAAACTACGACCACCAAACTTCTTTCAGCTGCGCTCAGTTCTGGCCAACCTGTGGTCTCAAATTGGCTCGGCGCAAACATGACTCCTGGCATCGTCGCCGCTCTCGCTTCAGCGAACTCGACAGATACGGCAGTTCTCGAAGTTGATGAGCGTTGGGTCGATTCTGTCCTTCGCGCCACAAACGCCAGCACCGTGCTGTTACTGAATCTAAGTCGCGATCAACTTGACCGGACACAGGAAGTTCGCAAACTCGCCGAACAATGGCGCGACGCGCTTACTACCACTCCGCCGCGCACCGTCATCGCAAATGCCGATGATCCCCTCGTGACATGGGCCGCGCTTGCCGCACCAAATGTCACCTGGATCGCCACCGGACAGGAATGGACCGCCGATGCTGCGGGATGTCCTGCGTGTTCCGGCCGGATCGACTTCGTCGACACCGAGTGGGCCTGCACATCGTGTGACCTCAAACGTCCCCACGTCGATGTGTTCGTCGAAGACAACACCATTTCTATCGCCGGCCGCAGTTTTCGTTCACCACTGGCACTCCCCGGCCGAGTGAACCGCGTGAACGCTGCATTCGCGCTTGCAGCATCAGCAGCAATGGGTGCTGACCTCGATGTGGCATTCGACGCACTCGATGACATCACTGAAGTTGCGGGCCGCTACCGCGTTGCCGATTTCAAAGGCACAAACATTCGCCTTCTCTTGGCCAAAAACCCCGCCGGCTGGCATGAAGCACTCGAACTTCTCGAGGGACCGTCAACACCCCTAGTTATCGCCATTAACGCCCGAATCGCTGATGGCCACGATCCTTCTTGGCTTTGGGATGTCGCCTATGAACGCGTGGGCAATCGACTTGTGATCGCCATCGGCGAACGACGTCACGACCTTGCCGTGCGTTTCCGTTACGGAAACATCACTCACCATGTGGCCGACAGTCTCGAAGATGCCCTCGAACTTGTTCGCCAGTCATCTGACTTCGACCCAACCGTTCCCGTTGACGTCGCGTCGAATTACACAGCATTCCAAGATCACCTCGAAAAAGTTGGCGGCGTACTGTGACAAGTACTCCTGACCTCAACCGAACTGACTCTGCGGTTCGAATCGTTTCGCTCTATCCAGACCTTCTCGGCACCTACGGCGACGGGGGCAACGCACTCGTTCTTTCCCGTCGTCTCGAATGGCGAGGGATCGCTGTAGAGCACATCACCGTCGACGCCGGAGCACCCGTTCCCGATTCCGCCGACCTCTATCTCGTTGGCGGCGGAGAAGACGGCCCGCAGGTGCAGGCCACCCGCGAACTTGAGCGCAGCCAAGGACTTCATCGGGCTGTCGACAAGGGAGCAGTTGTCCTCGCCATTTGCGCTGGCATGCAGATCCTTGGTCATCGCTTTCCCGACGCAAACGGAACCAGCCGCAGTGGGCTCGGTTTACTCGACTGTGAAACAGTCAGAGTCAACCGCCCTCGCGCCGTCGGTGAACTCCTCACCACCAACGCCCGCCTCACAACGACCCACAGCCTTGTCGAACTCGGCCCACTCACCGGGTTCGAAAACCATGCTGGTCGGACCATTCCCGGGCCCAACGCCGTGTCGCTCGCGTCTGTCGAAGTTGGCGAGGGCAACGGAGATGACTCTGAAGGTGTGGTGACCGGAACCGTGGTTGGCACCTACCTGCACGGACCAGCGCTCGCACGTAATCCCCGCCTCGCCGACGCTCTGCTCGAATGGATTGTCGGACCGGCAGCTATGACACCGCTCGATGACAGCGACGTCAACGCGCTTCGAGCCGAACGAATTCACGCAGCACGAGAGCACGAACTCGCTCCGCGCCGCTCATGGCGCGACATCCTGAGGCGATCATGACAACAGAACTCACCCGCCCCCAGCGATCTTTGCGATCAGTGGCCCAGTCAGTACTTCTCTCGATGTCACTTCTACTTCTCGTTCTCGCAGATGTCCTCGCCTTCAACCAGTTCGCGACACAATCGGCGACCGACGCGATTTTCCAAATCGTTGTGTTCGCTGTCGGCGGGGCCGGACTCTTTGAGTTTCTCCGCCGGGTGTTGTGCTGCACCTCCGCTGCCGACCGCTGGTCGGCAATCGTCCCCGGGGCGCTGAGCGCTGGTGCATTCATCGCATGGCACATGCATGCACCCGTGGGCTGGCTCGTCATCATCACGATTGCCTCGGCTGCCTTCCTCGGGACCATCGCCGTTCGTTCCCTCTGGGGTCCCGAGAGCAGCAAGGTCTCGGAATCTGTCCAACTCCTGGGGCTGTTATGTCTCGCCCAAACAATCGTTCTTGTCTATGTCGCCATCCTCGCCACGGTCGACGCCAGTTCCGTGCTCTTCACTTGAGTTCAGGCCCAGGCCGACTCTCCATCAGGCAGTAATTCCCAGTTCTGAGCGGGCGCAAAATGGTCACGAACGCCTATCGTGTCGCCATGACACTCAACGTTGGAGACCCCATCCCTTCCGTCGATCTCTTCGTCATGGGCGCAGCCGGACCTGAAAAGGTCAACACCGCCGATGTCCTCGGATCAGGAAAAGTTGTTCTATTCGCAGTACCCGGAGCGTTCACACCTGGCTGTTCAAAGGTTCACCTTCCTGGATTCGTCCAGCAGGCCAGCGAACTCACGGGCAAAGGCGTCGACCGCATCGCTTGTCTCTCCGTCAATGACGCGTTCGTCATGGGAGCATGGGGCGACGACCAGCAGGTTGGCGACTCAATCACCATGCTTGCCGACGGCAACGGCGAATTCACTCAAGCCATGGGCCTCGTCATGGACGGCACCGGTTTCGGACTTGGTGTTCGATCAAAGCGTTACGCCGCGATCATCGAAGACGGAGTCATCACCAATATCGACGTCGATGAAAACGGTGGCGTTGAAGTCAGTTCATGTTCTGCAGTGATCGGGCGCCTCTAAACCCTCTCCTGCCGCAAACCATCTTCGTAGTACTCACTCAGGTCTGGGCTCCACCCAGACCTGAGTTTCGTTTTTGCTCAGAGCGAGCGGCCGGCAAGGTAGCCAGTACGAACAGCGCCTTCGATGTAGTCAACCGAAATCGCGTCACCAACAACTTGCACTTCGAATCCATCTGCGATCAGTTGTTCGGCAATCGAGTGGTCAGTGTGTACACCGCTAGCGATGACAACGGCATCGGCACGCACCGTACGAGCATCTTCACCGATGCGATAGGAAACATTGCTCTGTGTGATCGATACGAGGTCTGCACCGGTGATGAACTCAACGCCATGGTTACGAGCCTCGTGCACGGCACGAGCCCGTCGGGGGTGGGCCATTTCAAGACCAAGCTTCTCGCCCGCTTCAAGGACAGTGACGCTGCGGCCTCGTTCGGCAAGGTATTCAGCTAGTTCAACGCCGACCAGCCCGCCGCCAACAACAACAACGCGTTTGCCGATTGGCATCCACCGCTTCGACAAGGACCTCACCCGATCCATATTCGACATCAAGCCAAGTGAGCGACCGATCGAAACGAGGAGACGGCGGTGAATCGGAAGCCGAGCCGCAGCGGCCGGATCGTCTCCGGTCAGCAGCGCACGCAGATCATCACCCGAGAAAACATGCGGCAACGCTGAGCCCGGAACATCCGGACGCTCGCGTCGCGCCCCTGTGGCGACAATGACTACATCGGCGTTCAGCTCTCGTAACAGTGTTGCCGTCACGGGGGTTGAGGTGCGGATGTCGACGTCGAGTCGAGAGATCTCGGTCGTGAGATAACGAACGAATTGGGCGTTCATTGGGGTTGTAAGAGAAGAGAATCGCGCCGTGCCGCCGAGATGCGGAGATTTCTCGAGCAATGTCACCGAATGGCCGCGAACTGCTGCAACCCGCGCTGCCTCCATGCCACCTGGGCCGCCTCCAACGACTACGACGCGACGACGGACCTCGGCCAGAACCAGTGGACCTTCGTCGTAATGACCAAGTTCGGCGTTAATTGCGCAGATCGGAGCACCGTCCCAAAAGTTCTGCGCCACGCATACAAAGCAATTGATGCATGTGCGGACTCGCTCAGGAGTACCTGAGAGCAACTTCGCCGGCAGTTCAGGATCAGCCAGAAGTTGTCGGCCCATCGAAACGAAATCGCAGTCGCCGTTTTTCAGATGAGTCTCGGCGGCATCGGGGAGGATGCGGCCTACCGCGATCACTGGAATCGACACAGCCATCTTTACGACCGCGGCAAGGCCCACGTACTGATCGGGCTGCCACGGAAGTGGACCATTCGTAAATCCGACACCCATCGAATTCGGACCAGAGGCCGAAACGTGAATCGCGTCGGCGCCTGCAGCTTCCGCAATAACCGCATACTCAGCACAGAGTTCTGGAGTGATCCCACCATCGACATACTCACGGCCATCGAGCCGGACGATGATTCCAAAGTCAGAGCCGCATCGCTTACGAATTGCCGTGATGATTTCGACAAGCAGCCGCGCTCGATTTTCTACAGAACCGCCGTACTCATCGTCGCGAACGTTGTAATGGGGCGAAAGAAATGTTGAGATCAGATACCCATGCGCTGCATGGATTTCAATGCCATCCAAGCCCGCCTTCTTGACCCGCTCAGATGCATCGGCGAACTGATTGATCACCCAAACAATGTCGTCAGCGGTGGCGGCGCGTTGCTTCCCACGCTTGCCACCTGTGAGGCCCGCCATCTTCATGAGCTCATCCATGGTGATGGCGCTCATGTCTGATTCATCGTCGGGAAGCGGCACCGAAGGAACGAGTTGTTCACGATCCTGCATCGCGTCGACACCAGCAGTCTTTCCGTGGTGGCAAATCTGCACAACCATTTTCGAGCCATGACGATGCACCGAATCGGCAAGTCTCGTCAGTCCGGGAATGAATCGATCGTCGGAGAGCGCTGGCTGATGCAACGAGGTTGCGCCGACGGGCCACGCCACTGCCGAAGTTTCGAGAATGAGAAGCCCCACTCCGCCACGAGCTCGTGCCTCGTAGTGAGCGATATTGAGATCGGTGATGGCGCCGTCGTCACAACTGTTTTGATCCATCGCCGGTAACACGATGCGATTCCGAGTGTTGATCGGACCGATACGGCCCTGCGTCAGAAGCTTGGGATGAGGCACGTGGAGATCCTACGACCCCCTCCTTGATCGAATGGCCCTGAACGCGCCGGTGCCCCGTCGAAGCGGGGCACCGGGTACAACTCGCTCACAGCGCTTTAGCGCTGCAACGGGATCAGCTAACGACCTTGCCCTTGAGCTTGTCGAATTCAGCCTGATCGATGACGCCACGATCCTTGAGGTCGGCGAGACGATGAAGTTCGTCGGCCGGCGTGGTGCCTGCTGCGTTACGGATGTAGTTCTGCATTGCTGCGTCCTGAGCCTTTGCGGCCTCGATCGCGTGCTGGTTCATCTTGCCGCCACGAACAATGAGGTACACAAGCACACCGAACAACGGAACGATAAAGATCGCTACGACCCAAATTGCCTTATGAAGGCCACCCATGTCAGGGCTGCGGAAGATGTCAACGAAGACACTGATTGCCAGCCAGATCCAGATAAAGAAACAGGTGAAGTAGAGCATGGCCCAAAGAAGTTCACCGAGACCCCAAGTAGCTGCAAACATTTTTGCCTCCTGTGTGCCAAGGGTGGCACTTCAAACGTCGCGAGACGGTCTCTTGCGACTTGAAAAGACTAGCGATTACTGACGCGTTCGTGACGCATATGAATGTTTTTTTGTTCTGTCAGTGGTTCAGGGCGTTATCGCAGTCCGAGAGACCGGCTCCGGTGACAATTGCCGTCGGAACAGCGCGCGCTGAAGCGCATCGAGCAAAACATCTCGGGTTTCACGCGGGTCGATTAACTCATCAAACCCAAGGTTCTCCGCTGACCGATACGAGGCCTGAAGTTCAGCGTCACGAAGCATCGCGGTCTCGTCCTTGTCAGCATTGGTAGCTCGACTCATCGCGCTTGCCCCCATCGCTCCAAGGGTCGCCCCCGGATAGGCAAACGTCGCCGATTGATTATCGAACCCAACCAGCGTCATGACCATCGAACCAAAGCCATACGCCTTGCGCAGCGTGAGGTGAAGCTTCGGACTCGATGCCTGGGTTTGCGCCGCAAACATCCGAGCGCCAGAACGAAGCACCCCAGCGCGTTCCGATTCGCTTCCCGGCAACATCCCTGGGTTGTCAGCGAGAAAGACCAACGGAAGATGGAACGAATCGGCGACCATGATGAAATGCGCGGCCTTGTCGGCAGCATCTGCGTCGATGGAACCAGCCATCACTGTCGGCTGGTTCGCAATCACAGCAACTGATTCGCCACCAAGCCGAGCGAGCCCACAAATCATCGACGGACCAAATCCAGGCTGCACCTCGAACCATGACCCATCGTCCACCACGACATCGAGCACGGCGCGCATGTCATAGGCCCGACGAGAGTCGCTCGGAATAATCGAAAGCAGTTCGTCGGTCGTTCGGAATCCTTGGTCCTCGCTCTGTTCGGCGGGGAGATGCGGGGCAAAGCTCCACGAGCTCGATGGAAAGAACGAGAGATAAACGCGCAACATATCGAGAGCGGTTTCGTCGTTGGGCGCAACATTGTGAATGAGTCCGCTTGGAACAGCGACAGAAGGTCCGCCGAGATCTTCTTTGGTTATGTCTTCACCAAGCGACTCGCGAACAACAGGCGGGCCAGCGGTGAACACTGCTGCGTCTTGCGTCATGACGCTGAAGTCCGACATCGGAACGATGAGCGCGCCATGACCAGCGGAAGGGCCCATCACCGCGCTCAACACCGGAACCTTGCCCGAGCACTTCGCTTGAATAAGTAGATCGGTCGGTGCACGACCGCCGCCTCCGCCGCCACGATGACCTGCGCCCTCAAGCAACATGATGAGCGGAATGCGTTCGGCAAGTGCAAGTTCAGCAATTCGGTAACGCTTCGACGAACTGCCGGGACCAATCGAACCGGCCAACACAGTGAAATCCTCGGCACCGATCATGACGGGACGACCATCGATACGGCCAGCACCAGCAACGATGCCATCGCTCGGCACGTCACCAACCAGAGTTCCAAGTTCACGGAATGACCCTGGATCAAGCAAGTAGTCGATACGCCCACGGGCATCGAGTTGCCCCTTCGCGTGCTTTTTCGCGAGACGCTCTTCGCCGCCCATCGCCCGAGCCGCTTCCCGGCGCTGCGCGAGATCGTCGAGCGCCGGCCCCCAACCTCCGGGAACCTCGGATGAATGTGAATTGTCGCTCTGACTCACGGGATCTCCAACTGCCATTCGATCAAGGCCGGGACGGTCGCGTCAACGGCAGACAGGAAGCGTATGGCCCCAGTCGACCCCGAGACGTTGTCCGGACTCCCAGCCTGAATCAGGCCTGAGAAACCGCCGACAGCATGGGCACGACTCGGCACTGACAACGGCGACCACCGACTACCGTTCGCACGACACCGGGGGGTCTTATGTCAACAGATATCGACGCACTACTTGCTCAGGCGAGCCAACTCGCAAACGGACTCACCGACTTTGGAGACCCCTCGTTCCGTGAGGGACTCGAGGTCTTTCTCGAGTCGGCATCGACCGAAGGCCAACTCACCGACATCGGGATCGCAGCGGCGGAAGGTATGGCGCTAGGAAATCTCGTCAATCGTCTCAACGTCGTCGAGTGGCACCGCACCCACCCTGATTTGGTTTCGACGCAGGTGGATTCCCCGATCTTCCTCATTGGTTTGCCTCGCACAGGCACGACTGCGCTGAGCCACTTGCTTTCCGTCGACCCCGGCAATCGTTCCTTGCTCGGTTGGGAGATCAACGAATCGGTTCCACCACCCACAACCGATTCGTATCGGACCGATCCTCGATTTGTTGCGGCCATGGAAGCTCCCGACATGCTCAGCATGATCAATCCTGAATTCAAGGCGATCCATCATGATCCGCCCGACATGCCGCTCGAATGCGCAACGGTTCTCGGCCAGCATTTTTCCAGCCTGCATTTGTCGACCACATTCAATCTTCCTTCCTATATGGACTGGGTGTGTGCAAATGACCACACGCAGGCCTACGACTGGCACAAGACGGTTCTTCAAGTTCTGCAGTCGGAATGCCCTGGCCAATGGCAATTGAAGTCACCCGTGCATCTCATTGACCCATTCGCGTTGGCAGCGGTCTATCCAGATGCACGTTTCGTCTTGACTCACCGTGATCCAGTCAACGTCATCGCATCTGCCTGCAATCTCGTTCGCGTTCTCACGGGAACATTTACTGACGCCGACTGGACGGCGTATATCCGCGACACATGGCCCGAGATCATCGGCACACTTCTCGACAATCAAAATGCATTCCGTGATTCTCAAATCGCCGCAGGACGCGCTGATGCTTTTGTTGACCTCGCCTATTCAGACCTTGTGGCCGATCCACTTTCCGCCATCGGTGCCCTTTACGAGCAACTCGGCGAGACGCTCACTCCTCAAGCAGAACAAGCAATGCGCACCCATAGCGCAGAACACAAGAAAGACCGATTCGGGTCTCACTCCTACTCCCTAGAAGAATGGGGACTTGACCGTGACGAACTCACCGAGCGAGTGCAGCCCTACCTCACCCGGTACGCCGACTTCCTGGAGTAGCCATGTCTGACACCGAACGCCTTCTTGACGAGAACGACACCATCGGGCTAGCTGCACTCGTTGCTGCAGGCGAAGTGAGCAGTCTTGAACTCGTCGATGCTTCGATCGCCCGCATTGAATCTCGTAACCCCGCCCTCAACGCTGTTGTCGCGAAGCGTTATGAACAGGCACGTTCCGAAGCAAAGAACGTCACTGCAAACTCCCCCATCGCTGGCGTTCCATTCCTTGTCAAAGACCTCAACTGCGATGTTGCCGGACTGCCCGCCACAAAAGGCAGCCGACTTTTCGCTGATGTCATCGCCACGAATGACTGCGAACTGACGAAACGCTTCAAGGCTGCCGGACTTCTGATCCTCGGCAACACCAATACCCCCGAGATGGGAAAGGCCCCCGTCACCGAATCGTTGCTCTTCGGCCCGGCACATAACCCGTGGCGACTCACCCATTCCACCGGTGGCTCATCGGGCGGTTCGGCCGCAGCCGTCATCGGCGGAATGGTCACTGCAGGACACGCCAACGACGGCGGCGGATCCATCCGAATCCCCGCGTCGGAATGCGGCTTGTACGGCCTTAAGCCGACACGAGGCCGCACGCCAACCTGGCCCGCCGCTGCATCTTTTTCGTACCCAATGGGAATTGGCCACGCCGTAACGCGCACCGTTCGCGACAGTGCCGCGATTCTCGATGCAATTTCTGGCCCGCTTGCCGGCGACCCCTACCCCTCGCCTCCAGCGCCTTCCGCCGGTTCGTTTCTTGCCGCTCTTGACCAAGACACTCCCAAACTTCGTATCGGCTTCAGCACCGTCTCTCCAGCTGGCAAAGACATGCATCCCTCAGCCGTGGAAGCAATCGAACGCACTGCAGTGTTGCTCGAATCTCTTGGCCACCAGGTTGAACAAGCTGCACCACGCTGGGATGTAGCGATGCCTGCGAACTCTCTCGCAATGGTCATGGGCGCGTCCGGCGCAAAGATGGTCGAGGATCGGCTCGCTGAACTGGGGCGCGAACTTCGCGATGACGACATCGAGCCCTTCACCCGCTTCCTCCACGATCGGATGCTCGCTATCGACCCGCTTCGCATCATCGAGGCTCTTCAGCAAATCGAAATTGTCAGCCGAGATATTGCGCGCTTCTACGAAACCCACGACGTGTGGCTGACTTCGACGTTGCCCGTACTCGTGCCCGAACTCGGAGTCATCAATACCTCCGACATCGATTCCGTCTTTGCTCATGCTGGCCGCTTCGCTGAACTCACTGCGGTCTTCAATGTGACCGGACAACCCGCCGCGTCTATTCCCGCTGGGTTCGATCCGAATGGTCTCCCCATCGGTGTTCAGATCGTTGGTCGCCATTGCTCCGAAGAAATGCTTCTTCAACTTTCCGCGCAGATTGAAGCCGCTTCTCCCTGGCCGACAATCGCGCCGTGGCCACCAACGCCTGTTTCCTAATCCGCAAGCAGAAGCCCTTCGCATCGCTGCCGTGCTAGAACCGGAGCCATGTCCGGGGGGAATGCTGATCTAAAAACAGCCGATATCGCGTTGCCCAAAATCCCCGCAACCGCGTGGGCAATTCTCGGAATTCTCAGTTTTGGGCGCGAGCTCACCGGCTATGACATCAAGAATTGGTCCGACGCCATCCTCCACTTCTTCTATTGGAGTCCTGCCACGAGCCAGATCTACACCGAGCTTCGTCGTTTGGAAGATCTTGGCCTTGTGAGCAGCCGGACTGTTGCTCGAGATGAAGTTCGAGACAAGACCATCTACGCAATCACTCCGATTGGGACTGAGGCGCTTCGGAGTTGGCAAGCAACTGTCGATGCTGAAGTTCCCGTTCTCAAACACGGAGTTCTTCTCCGGATCTGGCTCGGGCACCTCGCAGAACCAGACCGGCTTCGCGAACAAATTGCAGATCACCATGCTCGACTCCTTTCAGAACTCGCTGCCGCAAAAGAATCGCAAGAACAGGCCGATGCGCAACCCGACTGGGCCTACCCAGCACTTGTCGCATCGTGGGCAGTCCGCCGAATCGAAAGCGAAATCGAACTCACCGACTCGATGCTGATTGATCTCGACCGACTCGCAAACAATCGCTGACTACAACGAAGGAACACCATGGCCCCAACATCTGCAGTCATTGTCACCGGCGGTGCATCCGGAATTGGACGAGCGTGTGCAGAGGCAATCGCCGCGCAAGGACGCGCCGTTGCCGTCTGGGATCTCAATACTGACGGTGCACTTGCTGCCGCTCAAGAGATCGCCAACAAACACACTGTGGCGACATTTGGACTCGGCATCGATGTCACAAAAACTTCTGAACTTGCCAGTGCCGTTGCCGCGAGCCGATCTGCGGTTGGCTCACTTGGCGGGCTGGTTCATGCTGCAGGAACCGTGCGAAGCCAATCAGTCGGAGACCTTGACGATGCCGGTTGGGACTTCGTTTTAAACGTGAACCTGCGCGCATTCCCGATGCTGGTTCAAGCAATGCACGCTGATCTTGCCGCCGCCGACGGGGCTGCCGTCGTTGGCATCGCTTCGATCGAAGGTTGGATCGGCAATGCCGCTATTCCCGCCTATTGCGCATCGAAGGCAGGGATGCTCGGAGTAGTCCGTTCAATGGCCGACAAACTCGGACCCGAAGGCATTCGTGTGAACGCAATCTGCCCCGGCTTCATCGAGACTCCGATGCTGGGCATCACTCTCGACATGCCTGGCATGCGCAACCGATTCGAAGAAAGCTCAGTGCTCAAGCGAATCGGTCAGCCGAGTGAAATCGGCGAACCGGCCGCATTCTTGCTGAGCGATAAGGCATCTTTCATCACTGGTCAGTCGATCATTGTTGATGGAGGAGTGCTCGCTACGGCGTAACAACCTCAATGGTCACATCGGGCACGCGGCAACGTCGCGACGCCAGATGACTAACCCGTCGACGACACGGTCGATGTTGTAACAACGGTCGAGCCACGTTCCGATCGGGAATGACTCAGGTCCGTACCTAGACCAATCGGTATCGGGACGCGCAGCATTAATCACCACTACTGGTGGATGCTCCTCGACATCTTCAAAGAACATGTCCCAACGCGACCGGAATGGCTCCGCTGCAATCACGCTTTCTGGGAGGGGCTGAGCACGACTCGCCCAATTGCCCGTGAGGTAACCGCCATGGAGGAAGACACCCGAAGGAAGTCGTTGTGATGCTACGTACACGTCGGGCAGGGCTCCCCATACGAGGATTCGCTCATCTGGCGTTGTCGTGCTTTGCACATAGCGGCCTAAGTCGGTGTAGTTCGTCAGATCGGGACGGTAGACAAATGCGAGTGTCAACATCACCGCAAGTAGCGCGACGGTCAGCGACATCAACACGCTCCATACACGTCGGCTCGCCGAGACAAGCGCGCAGCCAGTGAGTACCGCAAGTGGCGGCACTAACTGCTGAAAGTAGTGGCCAAAGAACCGAAGGCCGATTGGAATCACCAGCAGCGAGGCGCCGAGCCACACAAGCATCGTCACATCAGCACGTACTTGCCGACGAACCACCGCCCAAAGGCCATAGAAAAGTGGCAGGTGAAGCAAAACGAACACAGCGGTCAGAGCGACTCCAATTGCAGCGGCCCTTCCCGTTGAGATTCCTCCGTTGAGATAGTCGCCGTTATCCGACCACACCCAACGGATCATCTGTGCGCCATCGAAGAAAACGAAAAGCGAAATCGCACCGACAACCGCTCCGGCCGCCGTGGCGGCAACCGCGCGCCACTTTCCTTCAACTCGACGGACCGCCTCGAGCAAAACCGGAATCGCGACCGCAATGTACGGCTGCTTGCAGTTAGCAGCAACGACGACGGCGACACCAGCCAACGCAAACCACAACAGCGGTGAACGGTCGGCGGAGCGTGCGACGACAACACACAGGATTGCCGCTGATGCCGGAAGTAATCCCCAAAGTTCAAAGTTTGCCGCTTGCGCATCAGCAGGAAGAAAGAGCGCGGTTCCGACAATGGAGAGAACTCCAGCGAACAATGCAGAGCGACGCGAACCTGCAAGACGTCGAACAATCTCAGCGACGACCACGCCATTAAGGAAGATGAGCAATGCGACAGCGAGCCGGATGGCGCGCATGTCGACGCTTACATCTCGAATCATCGAATACAAAACCGGAACAATCGGGGGCTTGCGATCAATCACATCGATATAGAGCGTTCCTCCCTGTCGAAGCACGTCACCGGTAACTGCCAGATAGGACTCGTCTCGATCGAACATTCCGTTGTAGATCAAACCCGGAGAGCGCGAAACCACGGTTACGAGTCCAAGAACGATGGTCATCCACGCACCCCAAGACATGCGACCCCTCAAGGCAACGGCCGCATCCTCAACACGACATGCGAGGGTTCGCCATCGAGAGATGTCAGGTTCGACTGAGGTGGTCACGGATGTCTCCTGCGCAGACCCCGGGGTTCGGGTCGACGACCGCCGGGATGCCCAGAGGTCACACATGATGATGGCAGACACCTAACCTCCACGGGAGTGAGCCCCGAACACGCCGGACCCGGAACCCCTACTCCCGCTTCTCTCGCCGACCGACAGGCGATTAGCGACGTGGTCTTGACCTACTGCCGGGGTATCGACCGCCTTGACCGCGACCTTGTCGCCAGCTGCTTTCACGATGACGCCACCGACACCCATGGTTCGTTCAATGGCACGATCACCGAATTCATCGACTGGGCATTCGGGCTTCTGCAGCGTTACGACTCCACCATGCATCTCGTCGCCAACCATCTTGCAACCGTGAACGGTTCAGCTGCCGTTGCGGAAACCTATGGAATCGCCTACCACCGATCCACCGACTCTGATCCGCGCCGCAACCTCACCGTCGGCTTTCGCTATCTCGACCGACTTGAACGTCGAGACGAAGGACCTTGGCGAATCGCTCGCCGCATCGCAACCACCGAGTGGGTGACAGCGCCCGGAACCGGTTCCGAATGGCCGATACCTCCTGACTCAGCAGTAGGTCAGCGGGATCGCACCGATCCGCTGTATCAATTGCTGCTCGATCTTTCACACGACCGCTAACCCACCCACACAAGGGAATCCCATGCGCGCTGTCCGATGTCCAGAAGGTACGCCCACTGTTGTCGACGTTCCCGAACCTTCGGGTGAAGGCATCGTCGTCACCGTCGCATCCGCGGGTATTTGCGGCTCCGACCTTCACCTCTTGAATTTCAGCCTTCCAGCAACATTTGGCCACGAGTTCGCAGGAACTCTCGCCGATGGCACGCCCGTTGCGGTCGAACCTATCGATCCATGTTTTGACTGCGAAGCGTGTGTCGATGGCAACACGCAACTCTGCGTGCGCGGTCCATCAATGGCCTTCGGCGTAGGCCGCGACGGCGGTATGGCCGAGAAGGTCATCGTGCCCGCAACATCAATCGCCCTGCTCCCCGCCGGGGTCGCTGCATCAAATGGCTGTTTGGTCGAAC
>Ga0315905_10002025_pt1 | contig 21460 bp, 26 predicted proteins | sample LakEriMetagenome_5_FD_203522 | JGI IMG/M metagenome (GOLD analysis project Ga0315905, IMG submission 203522) | Freshwater fungal communities from buoy surface, Lake Erie, Ohio, United States - Buoy 4 MA121 | ecosystem: Environmental > Aquatic > Freshwater > Lake | place: USA: Lake Erie, Ohio...
AAATGGCAACAACACTAAGAACCAAGAGATGGCCTTGTATCCTTTGGAGCATAAGAAGTTCAAGAACCAAGTCCAGGCAGCAATAAAGATGCCCTTAACAACAAGGCTCATAATTTGGAAGTTTTTAAACAAGGCAATAACAAGGCTGATGGCGGCGAGGACGAAGTAAACCAACGCAGGTGTGCAAAGTTTAGACAAATCCATTATACATTATTGTTATATAAAAAATTTTAATAATTCACAGTTTATTAAAATTTTGCTAATAAGTATTTAAAAAGACAACAAAGTATCTTAATAATGGCAACAAGCGGTTATACAACGCAGAATGATTTATTGTTAAATAACTTGATGGATTTTTATAAGAACGAGGAAAATTTGAATACTATGCTAAAAATAATTACCGGAGAATCAAAAATTTCCTTAAGAATCGTTGATTGGTTTGCAACAAACTATGCTAAAAAGTATTACACCTTATATAATTTTGAAGATTCAAATGGTTTCTTGCGAAGATTCAAGGTATATGTTGATTATAAGCTAAAATTAAAAGCTTACAGTAAAAAACGATTTGACCCATTTTGTCGTTGGGATAGAATCAGCATTCCTTATAAGGGAACGTCTTGCATTGAGACCACAATTGGTCAGTTAAACTTCTTCAAATGGACGCTTGAAAACAAGGTAATCCAATATATTGAGGACAATTATGAGACAATAGAAAAAGATATGAACAGTCGTAATAGCACTAGCAAACGTAAGGAACAAGTCGTTGAAAATGCCAATTGTAAAACTAGGAAGAAGAGAGAAGAGTTGTCTATCTCCGCGACAAAAAGTATCAAGAAGGAGAAAGTAGAAATTGTTGTAAATTTTAATTAAACAGGAACAGAAGTCAATCGCACAATTGGTTTAATATTTTTGTATTTTTTTTCAGGGTTTATCAAAATGCAAAGCATTCTGATAAAATTATATGCTGCTTTTGGGTTTAAAACTTTGAAAACACGAATTGTATGCACAAGTTTATTTAAAACGTATTGTCTTTCATGGTATTTTGCCCAATCTGGTTTCCAACTAGACCAATTAAGTCTAGTGTATAATTGGGCGCGTTTTTCTTGACCTGTTAGTAGATTAAAATACGTTGGCTGTGTGCAAATATGCATGAGAAATGAACGAATCGTGAGCAATGATAGATTCTTAGATATCAAATTAAAAGGCTTATAACGTTCCTCAATCATTTCATTGCGAATTTCATACGGCAAATAGGATTGAATAATATCAACAAGAACTTCCGGTAACAGCAAAACTTTGTTCAAATCAATGCGTTTATTGGATAAACTGGTGCTTTCTTTTACGGCTTTCTTCTCATTAGAAACCAATCTCCTAGTGTCTTGCTTCAACATTTCCGATTCTGCAGCCAAATTTCTGTTATAAACAAGTCTATCGTATACTCTTTGGCATCGTCTAAAAACTACCATCTCTCTGTCCAGCCTACCTTTCAAATCTCTAATTATCCATTTCATTTGTTGGACTCTCTCTTGAATTTTGTCATAAGACCCAGTAATTGTGATTGGTACATTAATTTGTTCGCGCAACATGCAAACGCGTTCATTTGCGTCGTTATAATCAGTGTATGCCTTTTGAAATTCTGCTTCTTCAGCTTCCTTTTTTTGAGCCTTTCTAGCAGCAGCAGCTTGGCGCTTCTCTGCATTTGCTGCGCGTTTTTCCTCTTTTGTTTGAATTGTAGCTTCTTGCATCATTTTATTGAATCTGCTTTGAGATTTATTTGAAAAATTAAAGTTCAATTTTATTTGAATCTTGACTTAAATGCAATTTAATAATAAATCCATGGGAAATTCTCAGTCTATGCAAAAAATAAATTTTGAAGATATACAGACTGCGTGCAAAAATCCAGAGATATATTTACTAATAAACACGCTTCCAGAGTCGGAACAAAATTGTCTAATAGTAAATACAGTTCAAGCACAAAAAGAGGAACAAATCATAAATCATCACATGTATTCAAGCAAGCGTATAAGAATACTAATATATGGTCGCAATTCTAGTGACGAGAAGGTATATAAAAAATACGACCAACTTGTAAAACTTGGTTTTTCAAACGTTTTTATTTATTTGGGAGGACTTTTTGAGTGGCTCATGTTACAGGATATTTATGGTTATGATGAATTTCCAACTACAATAAAGCAAATAGATTTTTTAAAATATAAACCTCCGCCAAAATTAAATATTTCTCTAATTGAAAATTAAAAACAACGACAAATAATATAACAATTAAAATTAATTACTAATGAGAAACTATTTTCTTGATATCTCTCCAAAACAAAATAGTGGATTCTGTAATCAAATATACTCAATCGTTTATACTTGTAGACATTGTGTAAGAAACAATATTAATTTTATATTTTTAGGTAAATTTTTAAAGCAAATACAGACGCAAAAGTTTTGCAATATAAGCGAAATCATTGATATAGATGCTACTAATGATTATTTAAAACAATACAAATTGTATCTTATTGATTACTATAATTTTGACTTTAAAATTATAAATGCAAAATATGGCGTGGATAATGCATTTATTGATATAACCGACCCCATTAACCAATTTTTAAATAACAGAGTCTTTTATATTAGCAATGCATGGAATTTAAATGAGCTTTTTGGAAATCCAGCAGAATTTTATAAGACAAAGTATTTTATAGATTTAGATAAACGGGAATTAAAGTTGAATATTACATTTTCTATTAATAATATTATTTTAAATGGGATATATGAACAAGTTTCTGGATTTTTAAAAACGGATTTGCTAATAGATTTAAATAATGTCAAGTTCCAACCATCGCTTTTAATACAGAATGACCAAACTCAGTTTACTAAAGGGATTTTCAGGAATATTGTATTTAAAACGCATTTTATGCAAAAGGCTAATGAATACATCCAAAGAAACGTGGAGATAAACAAAAATATAAACTGTATACATTTAAGATTAGAAGATGATGCTGTTGAGTGTTGGGCGAGAGAAAACAAATTACCCCAAGCGGTTTTTAAAAGAATAATAGAAGACAAATATATTGATGAAATAAAGAGAAACTTAAAAAAAGAAGACACTACGTTGATTTTATCGGATAATTATGATAATAGAGTCATTCAGTTTTTGATAGAAAATGGATATTATTTTATTAAGACTCCAAAAATGAGCAACGAACGAGAGGTTGCCGCAATATATGATTTGCATATTGGGCAGTATTGCAATAATGTTTATATACTTGTATATGAGTCTAGTTTCAGTTATACCTTGTTATACAGAATATTTGAACAGAATAAATTTAAACCTGTGCAGTTAAACTATATCCTTAACCAACGGTGTCTTCCTGCTTAACCAAACCATCATTGCTTAATGAATCCGCGCGTTTATTGTCTTTTCTGTAAACATGATTAAATGAAATACTGTCAAACGATTTTTCTAATTGTTTTGCTGTCTTATATAATTCAATCAAGTTTTCAGAGTTTACTTTATAAGCGCCGGTCATTTGTTTTATTACGAGTTGACTGTCTCCATTAACTGTAATATTTCTAATGCCAACTTTTATTGCTTGTTTTAAGCCAATAATTAATCCTGTATATTCTGCAATATTATTAGTAACTTTTTTGCCTACAAATGCACAATCTGACCAAATTTCAATTGCATTTTTATATAAGATAGCTCCTGCACCACCTGGTCCAGGATTACCTTTACAACATCCATCAAAGAATAAAACATAACTCTCTTGAATAGTTGTTGCAATTGGCAGCTTGATAACGGGAGAGAACATATGAATTGATATATATGTTATTAATATTTTATATATCAATTTTTTACACAATTATTAATAAAATAAAATAATATATTAAATATGAAACTTAAAGAAATACTTATTTCTCTCTTCGTTGGACTTCTAACAGTTGGAAAGTCAGACACAGAATGTCCTGCGGTGCCAATGAATCCTATAAATAGGGTTGCTTCTGGAAAATCTACATTCAAGATAATGCAATACAATGTAGAATGGTTTTTTATTGATTATTTTGCTGCATCAAATTGTCCTGGCGATGGTTGCAGTTGGAAAAATGTGAGCGAGGCTACAACTCATCTGGAAACCGTTTCAAAAGTTATCACTGAATTGAACCCTGATATTGTTAATTTTTGTGAGGTAGAAGGATGTGACGAATTGAATCAATTGGTTGCTAATTTGGGTGATGCGGCTGGTTATAAACCCTACTTAAAAAAAGGCACCGACTCAGCAACCGGTCAAAACGTTGGAATGATTACTAGAATTGACCCCAATGTCAATCTCTTTAGAACAGAAGAAAAAATGGATTATCCTATAGGTGGTTCAAAATGCGGATATACAGGAGCGCCGACAAAAACCGGTGTCAGTAAACATTATTTTACTGAATTCAAGTTCTATGGAAACAATATTTTATTTGTTGGAGCCCATTTTGTAGCCTTCCCAACAGATTCCGCAAGGTGCGCTCAGAGAGAAGCCCAAGCCCAACTTCTCCAAAACATTATTTACCAATATGCTATTAAAGGATATGAAATCATTGTTCTAGGCGACTTTAACGATTTTGATGGGGAGATAATGGATTCAAATAATAATAAACCCACTTCACATGTATTAGATATCATGAAAGGCAAATTTGGAACCTATGCTGGTAAATATGAATTAAAAACCGCAGAGGAAAAAATACCACAGAATCTACGTTTCTCCGATTGGTGGGATAAGAACAAGGATTGTGCTTCCATTCCCACCGAATTTTCTCTCATTGACCACATTCTTATAACTCCATTTTTGAACGATAAAATTAAAAAGGCTTATATATATCAAGGATATACAGAATTTTGTGGAACATATAATTCGGACCATTACCCAATGATTATTGAATTGGATGCAAATATATAATAAAATTGATTTTCAGTAATCTATATCAAAATAATGCAACTTTGATATGGATAAACAAGAGACAAAAAGAATTTATAGAAAGAAATGCCGAGGTGGCCTGGCGAAGTGTAAAAACTATATCGGTAATTATAAGGATGTGGATGGTGTGGGTTGCTGTGAACAATGTGATAAATATATTGATGAAAATCCATATGACCCTTATTGGGAGCAGATGGAACAAGATTTTCATAATTCAGAAGAATGTAAAGAACTAGAGAAAAAGGGTTTATTGGAAGACAGCGATGCTTACGATGCGGCATTTGAAAAGTTTCAGGAAAGTTATGAACCATGGCCGGAAATGCGGCGGCGTATGGCAAAAAAGAACGTTTAAAAGTTAAATGTATTCGCAAATTTCAGAAATATACGTCCCGTCTTCTTTTTTCACCATTTTAAAAGGTTTCCCACAACCAAAAATCTGATTGTTAGCGACCAATTCATCGCAAACATTTTTAGGAGCATGTGGGTCCATTTGTTTTCCAGTTTCTTTAATAATTCCGTGACGAAAAATGTGACAATTCAGTTTTTCAATAAGCACAGGTTCTTTACAATGAGGACAATCTACAATTAATTCTGGTTCTGACATTTACAACAAATAATATTATTAATATAAAAGTTTTATATTGTTTGGATATATATAATGGCAAACGAAGAAGAAAGACCTCCTTTTCTTCCTGAACAAAACTATGAAACTGATATGTCTACTTATGATTTTATTTATTTTATTCAGGATTATACATCATTTTTAAGGGAGTATTTAGGTCACCTTGAAGACGAAAATTACATTACACCTGATGACTACGGTTATTATAACTCGTTCATAGATATATGCAATGAAATAAACACTGACGAAGGAGACAATGGCACATTTGAAACATATCGTGAGCAAGTTGAACCTTTAATGGAATGGATGACGGAGGAGTGTGGTCAGATGAATGCGTATTATGAAGAGGAAATGCGTAACGACCACGTAGCAATTGACAATCAACAAGCTGTGCAGGAAGCTGCCCCAACAGGCATTGTTAGTAGAACGCGTTCAAAGAGGCCAGCTAGTAAATTTGAAATACCTCCAAATAAAAGAGGAACAAATATGGTGAGCTTAGAACCAACAAAGCAAGAAGCACTAAGAATAAAGTTGAGCGACGGAAAAGAATATACGTATGACGAAATTAAAGATATGTTGCGATTCAGTAAGGACCAAACTCCATTGCGTCATCCGTATACACCAGAAGATAAGCAAAAAATTGCAGACTTGTTAGAATTTGCAACAAAGGGTGGTAAAAGAACAAGAAAAAACAAAAGAAAATCCAAAAAGACAAGAAAAGTTAGAAAAAACAACTCTAAAAAGGCGAGAAAAAATAAAAGAACTAAAACTATACGATGAATGCATTTATTATAACTTTGGTTTAGAATGGTCCGGTATAGTCTACAAATTGATAAACTGCCATGGGATTTTGCTTATCCTTTGCGTCTTCAATGCAATGAATAAACTCCTTAATTTTATCAACCCAATCACTTACAATTGATGCGTTTTGATAGATATCAACATTCCCATTCAGCTTCAGTATTGGCGAATCAGCCATTACAGCCATCATATAGTCGTGGTAATTACCACAATTCTGTAAATATTCAAGAGGAATGCAATCCTCGCCTTCTCTAGAGCGCTTCACGATTCTTTGATGACAAATCTCAGGAAGAGTATTCACATAAATCAATCCAGCAATTGGGAATTCTTGTGCAAACGTGTCAAACCATTTTCGGTAAATCTTAAAATTGACGTCTTCAATCTTTTTGTCATCAAACAACATCTGCGCAAATACGTGCTTGTCAGTGTCCAAGCTGCGCTCCGTAATGAAAATGCTTGCCTGAGGGTTTTCCTTTACTGCTTGCTTAAATGTTGCAAGCCTGGAAATATACGCCATCATTTGAAACGAAAACGAATACTTTTCCTGATTGCCGTAGAACTTTTGCAACATGGTGCATCCATTGGCATCTTTAATTGTTTCCCATTCGTCAACCGGCTCCTTCAAAAAGACAACCTTTTTGTTCTCCTTCAACGCTTCCTTTAAATTGGCAAGAAGTGTTGATTTTCCTGAGCCGATATTTCCCTCAATTGAAACAAAATTAGGTTGGATTCTTGCCGACATAGTTATATATTGGATACTTTCTTTTTTAAGCCATTATTGGAATCAATTTTAAAATAAAATTGAAATGAAAATATAAAGTTATAATGACATTAAAAGTAATCAGTTATCAGACATGGATCTAACTCAAAGAAAGCTTAACAAGTCAGAATGGGAATCTATTGAGGTTCCTGTGTCGGCCGAAGAAAAAGAAGTTTTGCAGCTAATCATTAATGGCACCGCTGCTGTTAATATAAAATATAATAAGGATATTTCATTGCTTTCATATTTGAAGGTTGAAAACAACAATGAGATGGAAGATTACTTGTATAACAAGTATTTTGACGCAAGAATTAAAAAACTAAAAACAAAGTGTCCAAAGGGCGGCCAGTTTTTGGATGTGAGCGCAAACAGCAATCCAAAAATGAAAAAAGCCGACTTGATTCGGTTGGATAGAAGCGATGTTTCAAGAATTCCAGTGGTTTATGAAACATTGTTGCTTGATGTCCTTGAAAAATTGATGACGTGCAATGAAAGAGGGTCAAATGAATGGCTTCTGCATTATTTTACAATGTATAAATTAAATAGAAATACTATTTCAAATGTTAACAAGCACATCAAGCAATTGGTTTCAAATGTTCTGGCCAAGTTTGAGGAGGAAATTAACATGACAACCATGATTGAAAATTCGGTGGAGTATATTGAAAGAAACGAGTTGCTCCTTAAGCACGCCGACATGATGTTGTATGAGCATCAGAAAGAGATTTTCACAGTAATGAAAAACCCTCATTTTGCAGAGCGTCTTGAAAAATTCAGGGAAAATAAAAAGTTTGGCGACGAGGACGAGTCATCTGATGAAGAGGCTAAGCCTGAGACCACTTGCAAAGAAGACCAAGAAATTCCTTCAATAGTGCCAAAGTTGGTCTTATATATTGCGCCCACTGGAACGGGTAAGACTTTGACGCCCATCGGACTTTCTCAACAGTTTCGCGTCATCTTTGTGTGCGCGGCAAGACACGTCGGTTTGGCAATTGCTCGGTCGGCCATTTCAATGAGTAAAAAAATTGCATTTGCATTTGGTTGTGCGAGTGCAGATGATATCAGGTTGCACTTCTTTGCAGCAAAAGAGTATAAAAAGAACCGAAAATCTGGTGGTGTTGGAAAGGTGGACAACAGTGTTGGTGACAAGGTGGAGATTATGATTTGTGACGTGCGGTCTTATTTGTTTGCGATGTATTATATGCTTGCATTCAATCCTGCAGAAAATATTGTTACATGTTGGGATGAACCAACTATTGCAATGGACCGGGAAACTCACGAGTTGCATCCCTATATTAATAGGAACTGGCGGGAGAATTTGATTCCAAATATGGTTTTGTCCTCAGCAACTTTGCCAAAGCTGCACGAGCTGCCAAATTCAACGCAAAACTTTGCAGACAAGTTCCCAGGAGCGCAAATTCACAATATTGTCAGCCACGATTGCAAGAAATCTATTCCAATTATCAATAAGAGTGGTTATGTAGTGTTGCCGCATCTTTTGAGTCAGAATTATGAAACTGTATTGGAGATTGCAAGACACTGTGAACAAAACTTGACGTTGCTCAGGTATTTTGATTTGGATGAAGTTGTAAAATTCATTATCTTTGTGGAGAAAAACAACTTTGTAAGTTCAAATAGCGCAAAGATAGACAGGTGTTTTGCAACATTGGACGACGTAACCATGCAAAATATTAAGTTGCATTACTTGAAGCTACTTGGCAAGATTAGAACCGGAACTTGGATGGAGATTTACACATCGCTAACAATGGGAAGACAACGAAGAATTCCTCAGAATAATAGCATTGACGAAAAGGGTAACAAGCTTAGAAAGATTACAAGCGTTGGACCGGGTGTTGGAGGGGGTTATAATGCAGCTTCTCATTCAAACGCAGGAAAGCCTCTCACAAAGATGATGAGCGAACAAATTGTTAGCCCTTCTGTTGTTCCTGAAAAAGACCTGGGAAACAGTGCTATTTATGTTAGCACAAAGGATGCTTATACGCTTACAGATGGCCCGACTATCTTTCTAGCAGAAGACGTTGAGAAAATTGCCAAATTTTGCATTCAACAGGCAAACATTCCAGTTCAAGCAATGCAAGCAATTCTTGAAAAGATTGAATATAATAATCGTGTTAATGAGAGAATTGATGAACTTGAGAAGAACCTGGAAACGTTGGAGGAGAAGAGCCAAACCAAGGTTTTGGAGTCTGATGGTGGAGGCAAATACGGTGGAAAAAATTATTCTAAGAAGGATGACGGTAAGAAGATTAATATGCCAAATGAAAATAATAAGGACATGAATAAGATTAACGAAGAGCTTGATAGATTGCGTTCAATGATCAAGACGGCCGAGTTGAATGAGACGTTTGTTCCAAATAAGGTTTTGCATCTAAGAAAATGGGCGGATTCCCAACCAGCTAGTTCTGCATTTACAAGTGATATAGACGACCAAACAGTGATTGAAATCATGATGCTGAAGAATGTTGCGGACAATTGGAAGATTCTCTTGCTAATGGGCATTGGTGTTTTCACAAATCATCCAGATATTACATATACAGAAATAATGAAGAAACTGGCGGATACACAAAAACTCTACATGATAATTGCATCTAGTGATTACATTTATGGAACCAACTACCAGTTCTGTCACGGATACTTGAGTAAAGACTTGGTTTTAACTCAAGAAAAAATGGTTCAAGCCATTGGTCGGATTGGCCGAAATAACATTCAACAAACATATTCAGTGCGTCTGAGGGATGACGAACAAATTAACAAATTGTTCTACATGGAACAAGATAAGCCGGAGGTTAGAAATATGAACGCGTTATTCAGTGGAGCAGAGATTTAGTCAAATTTATAAATAATATATATCTTGTCTAAAGATTAATTGTATTTATTGTATTTTTTTTATGATTCACAATGATAGCTGTGTTGCTTTTCATGTTTTTTGCAGTTGGTGATAAATTGCAGCTGGAAATGATTAATCCACCGGGAATTGTGTCAACATAAATATCTAAACCACCCGCAATAAATGCGGAATCATTTTTAATTATTTTTGCTATTAAAATGTAATCGTCATGTGCAAGAATAATATTAGATCTATTCACTAATTTTGTGTCTTTTATTAATTTTACCATTTTTTTAAAACTATGCGTAATTAGGTCTTCTTCTTTTACTTTTGGGTTTTCTAATTCAACAGTTTTCTTAACAGAGAGAAATAAAAATAAAAGTAGCTCACTGTCTGTATTTCCCTTCATATCTTTTAATAATACTGGGTCTAATAATGCGATAATTTCTCTAATCTTTTGCTTGAATTCAGGTAAATGCTTGAATCGTTGGTAACCTTTTAATCCCTCGTGTGTTTCTAATAATAAATCACCATGATGCATAAATATTGTATCTTTGTATGAAATTGGATGAGTGTTTTCAATGCACCTCTCCTTTTTAACGCGATATTTTGATACATTTGTTTTATTGATGTTTCTGGCGTGCGCTAAAATAACTTTACTAGAAATGTTGTCTACTTTTTTAAATATGTGCGGGTCGTCTCTGTAATGGAGCGGTTTTTTGTACGTGTGCCAGTCCTTGTCATTATACCAACAAATTCCAAAACCATCTTTTATATCTTCTTGTTCGCATTTATCAAAAAAGTTTAATAATTGTCTTTTTGGTTCATTGTTTCTTGAACTTTTTGTTATAGAAAAAAATAAACGACACATTTGTAGTTATATTATGAATACAAAATAAATTTTGCAAATATAAATTAATATATTAATTTCGTCTAATAAAACAAAAAAAATCCTTTGATTGAATAAGCATGCCATTGTTATCAAAATAATCTGGTTCATAGTATTCATATAGTGATTTGTGTTCAAGATGTGTGGTAGAATCAAAAATATCCAAACTACTTTCTATAGACATTTGTTTTAATTGTGATTCAGAATTAAACCAATAGTCATTATTTGGCATAATATGAGAACCATATGTAATTCCTAATTTTGATATATTTTCAAACCATTCTCTTTTTATAAAATATACTAGGTTTTCACGAATTGTTATAATATACTTTCCGTTTAATAAATAATTACGCAAGGCATCTAATAACTCATCTTCTGTGTTAGCTTTTAATAAATTGTTATAATCAAAATTTAATATATTGTTATGGCAAATAGATTTACATAACATTCTTTTTGAATTGTAAAAAGAATTCATAAATGAAATTAAAATTTCGTTACACGCGATTGATTCATAGTTTCCAAATGTTTTTATTTCTTCTAGCATTTCTTTTATTTTTACTGTTGAATACTGGTCTTCCCAATTAAAATAAATAGGGTCGGTTAAAATAATGTCGCACCTTGTTCTTAAAATATAATCGTATTTAAAATTATCTTCTTGTTCTTTTTTTTCTATATCCTGGTAAGCCAAATACATTTGATAATATTCAATCATAGAACCAGATGTTCGCAAATAATGTTTCCAAGATTCATCTATATTCATACTTGACAATAATTGTTCTCTTGTATTTATCCACACTTCGTCGTTATTATCTAACCATTTTACACTTTTTAAATTTTCTCCGGTGTTATCTCTTAGAAATTTATCATAATGTTCCGTATTATTACTTTGCAATACAGCAAAAATGTGGCGGTTTTCATCTAATAAAACATTTTCTTTAAAATATTTCATAGTTTTTTCAATAGTTCGGACGAGGCCTGTATAAATAATAGCTACTTTTTTTGTATTGTTCATTAAAAAATTTTTGTATTATACTTTGTAATAGTTTTTAAATGTTATTATATAGAAGATATAAATTACAAGTATTCGTCAATAATTCGTATAGTATCTGTTGGTAGACAAGTTTTTTCCAATATATCTTCAAGCATTTCTGCTTTATAAAACCAATGCAACGGAGTATATTGTAAAACGTTTTGATTTGTTACAGGGTCAACCCTCTTTTTTATTAAATAACTTAGAACTGCATTAGTAAAAACGGCTAAATATGTTGCTCTATATACAGTTTCAGGTCTATTTGGATGAAGTTCATAAAAGTAATATTTTTTTCCTTCTACTAGTTCATCTGTGTTCATTTTGGGTTGTTATATAATACGCAAATTAAATAACAATCAATTTTTTAAATTTAAACATGATATTTTGGTTATACGTAGATAACCATCCGATTGTTGAAAGCCGCTCTGCAAACAGGACACGTTCTAATAGTGGGATTTAGTCCACATTCTGCACAGGCACACAGATGATTGCATGGCATAAATAATAGGGTTCTTTCTCTCTGTAAACAAATTGCACAAGCACGTTCGCGAGGAAAGGCGGGGACTTCTTCTGGCGGTGCAATATTTATGCCATTTGCTGGAAGAGGGCGAATGTAAAATGCCAAAGTATAAATGTGGTCGCCATAATAATTGCGAATTGTCATGTCACTCGGTGTTAGAGCTGGAGCATCTTCTCCGGCAATTCCTATTAATTCTTGCGCAGTGTCCACAAACTCTGCGTTTTCCAGATTAAAATCTTCAATAACTTTTTCTCTCATGATGTTGATGAACTGTTCTGTAGTCCAGTTCAAATCTACGTTGTAAAACGCAGTCCGAGTGGTTCTGGCAACTTTGAAATAAATGGATGTAGTTGAACTTGTGGTCATTTTAAGTATTTGATAATATATATTTATGTTATATTTTGAAATCAATTTTTTAATTTTCAAAGGCATAATTAAAATATGTTTATATGTATATTATGAGAGACAACATTTATAAATATTCAAATCCTGCTCAGGCACAACGAATGGCCTACAAGTATTTAGGTAAGAAAAATGGTAAGCTTTTTAGAAGCACTCGCAAGGAGAAGAAGTATATGATAAAAGACCCAAAAACGGATAAGTGGGTTTATTTTGGTCAAATGGGATATGAGGATTATACTAAACATAAAAACAAAACTCGGAGAAAAGATTATTTGAATAGGTCATCGCGCATGCGAGGTAATTGGAAAAACAACAAATTTTCGGCAAATAACTTGGCGATGCATGTGTTGTGGTAAAAATATATTTATTTTAGTTTTCCTTATGGTATGGAAATGAAATAAATGGAAAAGTAAAAACAAAGAGTGTTGCCCAGATTTTAAAAAATGTTACCGCATCATTGCAATTTATTCGTTTTTGCGTAATCTCGTCTTTGGTTAAAATAGGATAATCTTGCGGCATTGATGTGTTCGTCTTTTTTTGAAAAGGTAAGAAAAAATGGGGAGTCATAAACATTTGACTGCTCAAAGAAATATATGAGAGAAATAACAATAGTTTTTTAAACATATTATTGTTATTTGTTAGAACCGCTTTAAGTCTTTTTAAAATGTGTCAACTTACTCAAAAATGCTGCAATCTTAACCGCCGCGAAGACGGAGAACCAAGTGCAATGTGCTTTCTTTTTGCACGTTATAATCTGCTAGAGTGCGACCATCTTCCAATTGCTTTCCGGCAAAAATGAGACGCTGTTGGTCAGGAGGAATTCCTTCCTTATCTTGAATCTTGGTTTTAATGTTATCAATCGTATCACTTGGTTCAACTTCAAGAGTGATAGTTTTTCCAGTCAAAGTTTTCACGAATATTTGCATTTTATGGTTAAATATGGTGTTTTGTTTTTAAACCGTTTTGTTGGTTTATAAAGACTTTATTTTGCTTCCAATGCGTTTAAAATAGGAGTTGTTGTATAAAACGTCCGCGTCAAGTGCTTTTGCCAAAGTTTTGTCGCTCATTTTTAGTTGTTTGATGCAATCGTATTTGCAAACAAATTCTTTTATGAGTTGGTTCTCTATTGAGAATTGACCAATTCCGTCTTTGTATAAAATAGGCTCACCGTGTTGTTGTTCAAAATTTGAGATGGCTTCTTCTGGACATTTGTCGTATAACATATAATAATGACCATTTGTTAGACTAATATTTTTAACTGGTGTGTCTAAAGCTGACGAGGATGTGTAACCATTAAAACTCGCCGCACTCTTTCTATCTAGATAAACATTAAGAATTTCGGTTTTTTCTTTATTCAGCTTTGCGATATATCCAAGATTTTGAGTTTTTGTTTCTTTGGTTGGAGTAATGTTATGAAGAATATTTGGGTCTTCATTCCTATCCACAAATGCCCATCTAAAACCATTATAAACAGTATTTTCTTTAACAGCTTTATCAATGCTTGGACGTTTCACTTTAAAATTATATTCTTTCAAACATTCTGCAACCGACTCGTATACTTTTACAATGGTCATAGATTCCGGATTTATTTTTTGGAGGCGCGGTCCTACGGTGACTAGTGGTTGATTAAAATTGGTAGTTGTTTTTGTTTGCATAGAATTTAGTTTTGATAATATTTCTTTATTTGCAGTTTCAAGATTATCTATCTTGGAAGACATTTGTTTTACGGTTTTAATTAAGTCTTGAATTAAAAGATTGTCATTATTTGTGGTTTTCATTTCAAGCATAAGCTTAAGTTGTTGAATTTCAAGTTCTAGTTTATTTGTGTCATTGTTATTAAAATATTTAATGTTATTGTTAATAATATTTAATAATGTTTGATATGATAGATTTTTGCCTATAAGAAACAGTTCAAGCTCTGTTTCATGTCCAGACAAATCGGAGACTCTATTTCCGCGGATGTGTTCGTGTTCCTTTATAAAGGTTTCAAAGTCCTTGCTTTTGCTGACAGCAAAACAATCTAATAGCAAACATTCATCGTATTTAGTTTTATGTTCTTTATATCTATCCAACACTCCTCTGCGACTTTCTCCAATTTTTACAATATAATTTCCATTATCAAATGTTTTAACTTTTATAACATAAAAAAGAGCACCGGCTGTCGCATATTCCTTCAACAATATTTTTTCTCGTTCAAGACTTTTTTGCTTTTCAAGTTTTACATTATATTCTTGTGTCTTTTTGTCTTCTAATAGTTGAAATTCTGTTTTTTGTTGTTCAATTTGCATTTTGAGCTCATTACTTTCTTCTATTAATACTTCCTGCAATATAGTTTCCAATTTAATGTAATAATCGTGAATTTCGTCTGCTTTTTTTGTTCCTGCTTTTAAACAAAATTTTTTAAAAGTTTCAACATTTAACATAATTATTTCTTTATTGTGACCACCTTTAGTTTTATTCTTTGCTCCTGAAGGTTCAGGAGCAATTATTTTATAATCCTTATTAATAGTAAAATTTTTTTCCAGTGAACATTTGGCATTATATTTTTGATTAAAACCTAACCATTGCCATACACTGTCCAAGTCAATTACAAAATCATTCTTACTATCATGTTTCAAATAGCAATAAAAACTTGCAACAAATATCTGTTGCTCATAATTGTTAAAAGTTTTTTGCACCTTTTCAACTAACTTTGACTGGTAATTACCATTTAATTTAGTAATTGGATTACTTTCAATAAGATTTACGATGTCTACGCTCATTTTATATATTTTTCTTAATATATCTCTATATTGTTTTTTGCTTTAATAATTAAAACGCAATGTTTTATTTAATTATTAAAAGATATATAAAATGTAACACGAAATATGGTGTTTAGTTGGAGTAGGCGAGACCACCCATGCCACTCATGATGCGGAGAACGTTGTAGTTGGTGGCATAGACACGGACCTTGGCGGTGCGAGTGCCCTCAACGGTGGCGTTGGAGAGCACAAGTTGGAGTGTGGCGTTATCAATACGTGAGAAGTTGCAAGTGCCGGAAGGTTGATGTTCCTCAGGTCTCAAGGCAAAGCTGTAAACGTTGATACCCTCATCAGGGGAGCGGGTGTGGGCCTGGTAAGGTTGCACCCATGAGAAGTAGGAACCTTCACGCTCAGAGAAGCGGTCTTGGCCGTTGAGTTGGAGCTTGGCAACAACAACGGGGTTCTGGCCCCAACAGTGCATGTCAAGGGAGGTCTCGGAGAGCACGAAGGTGCCTGCATCGGAGACGGATGAGCCTTGGTTGTAGTTTCCGTATGAGGGGGTCAATTGGCCAATGGTGGAAAGGCCAAGTTGGGCAAGAAGGGTAGCAGCTCCGTTGGCAGCATCAGTGCTGTTCAAGCCGTTGGCGTTGGGGACGTTGGTTCCACCAAAGTGGGGGCCAGTCAAGGAGTTGTTGTAAACACCTCCGTGCCAGTAGCCAGTGAAGCCAGTAGGGATATACTCGTCCATGGCACCAGCGTCTTGGAAGAGGCCGCGGGCGTCAATGAAGGCGTTTTGGCCAGCAAGCTCGGAAGGTCCACCGAAGGAGTGGATGGCGTTGGGAAGAGCGTCAATTGCGTCGGTGTAGTTGAAGGGTTGGGCGCCAAGGACGTTGAAGAGGGTGCCACCGCAAAGGAGGGATGAGCAGTAGTCAACGTTCTGGTCGGGTTGGACAACCCAGATAAGCTCCTTCACGGGGTGGTTGAAGTTGAGCTTGATCTTGTTGGAGGATGAACCGACGGACTCATCACCAGTGAATTGAAGCTGAGTGATGAGGTATTCGTGGGGGTTCTGAGCAAAGCGGCGGCGCTCGTCAGTGTCAAGGAAGACGTAGTCAACGTAGAGGGATGCAGCAACAAGGGACTGGTTGTAAGCGATGGTGGCGCTCACAGGGGTGCTGTATGAGAGTTGTTTATCGTTCTGGTTGGAGTAAGGACCAAGTGAGTTGCCGTTGGTGGCGTATGTGCCCGTGTTGGCGTTAAGAGCACCAGGGGCGGAATAACGAGTAGTGTTGCAGCTGAGGGTGGTAACGGCCCAGAGGCACTCGTCAATAGGGCGGATGTCAAGGTTAATCTTGACCTCGTGGTATTGGAGGGCAATCAAAGGAAGGGCAAGACCAGGGTTTGTGCAGAACCAAAATTGGAGGGGCACGTAAAGGGTGGTCTCAGGGAGGGCATTACGGGGAGCGCACACTTGGCGGGGAGCGTTGGAGTCGCAAGGGCCGTCAACGTCCGCGAAGGAGGGATCAGTGATGAAGGTAAGCTGGGTGGTGTTACCAATCATCTTGAAGTAGCCGCGTTGTTGCTCGGCAGTCATTGTGAGCTGGTTCCAGATGTGCATCCAGTCACCATATTGGCGGTCAATGCGTTGGCCACCAATCTCAACCTCAACTTGAGCGATGAGTTGCTCACCTGGGAAATCTAACCAACGAGCATAGACGGCGTTGTTACCGGAGGTAACGTTGGCGGCACTGCCCATAAGTTGGTTGATCTCGGGAACTGTGACTTGAAGATATGTTCTGTAGGCAAGATCACCATTTCTGCTGATAATGCATGTGACACGGCGACCGAAATCGGCTTGGCCGTTGAAAGTTTGCTCAATAGACTCAATAGCAAAGTTTGTGTAACGTCTGTATGTGACTTTCCAGAAAGTAATTTGAGGGTTACCTGTAAGGTAAACATCCTGAGCGCCATAAGCGACGAGTTGCATAAGACCACCTCCCATAGTTATAATATTGCTAAAGAAAAAAATTTTGGGAAATATAATTTAATTAAATTTTTTAATTTAATTAGATAATACACTACATTTTAAGATAAAATTTTATTTACGTCAAAATTACCCTTCATGAATGAAAGGAGGTAGGAGTCCAGTAAAACTTCCTTTTTTCCCTCGTGATTTTTGGTAAAAATATAAGAATCTTGTCTTTTCTTAATACTCCACCCATCGTTGATTGCGTTGAATAAAAAAAGCATTTTTTGAAATTTAATATTTTCAATTCTTATATCGTAATTTGGCCCTCCTGCGCTTTCAATGTTTACCTTTAATTCAATTTGATTTGTTTCACTCATTTATTAAAATTATAGAAAAGTAAAATACAGTTTTAACTTGTAACTTGAAACCTTGCGTTTTATATATTTTCAATCAATAATCAATTAAATAAAAAATATAAATAAATATTAGATTACTTAAATGCCATCGTTTAAGCCAAAAACCGTTAAAAAAATTAAGGTTAACAAGAAAAATTCAACAACCCTAGATGGCAAGCATAAAGAATTCGTCAATGAATTTAATAAAGACGAAAATGATAAAATCCCTCGGTTGAAAAAGGAAAAGGCGGAAATTAAAAGCGTTCTTGAAAAAAATGCTATTGAAAACACTCTCACTATTGAACAGGTAATGGATTATCGTGATAAACTCGCCGAAATAACAAATGAAATTAAACAAATGAAATCAAGAAAAATAGACTATTTCTTGGATAACTCTAAATATATTTTTGATTACTTTGAAAATAAAAAAGACATATCTACTGGAAATGCGGTAACAAATAAAAATAAAATGTTAGAATCGTTTTTTAAGTTAAACACCCCTAATAGTTCTAGTATGATAGAAAGCAAAAATAACAACATATTTCAAAAATATCTTAGCAATATTGATGAAACCTTTTTAGATATTAATGCATTTTTAAGACCAACTGATGTTTGTCAATCGTGTTTTAAAGGTGAATTAATTCCAATGGATGATGAAGGGGTTTTAATTTGTAATGTATGCTCCAAGAACTTTCAATACTTGATTGAGAATGAAAAACCATCTTATAAAGAACCACCAAAAGAGGTGTGTTTTTACGCATATAAGAAAATTAATCATTTCAAGGAAATTTTGGCGCAATTTCAAGGAAAAGAAACCACGCAAATACCTGCAGAAGTTATTGAAAATCTTAAACACCAGATTAAAAAGGAACGCATTGAATATTCAAAGCTTACTTATTATAAAACCAAAGAAATACTCAAAAAGCTTGGTTATAATAAATATTATGAACACATCAATTTTATCAAGGATAAATTGGGAATTAAACCACCAATTATCTCTCAAGAATTGGAAGAGACGTTGTGTAATTTCTTCATGGAAATCCAATATCCATACGCAAAACACTGCCCTGATTATCGCGTGAATTTCTTACATTACTATTACGTTCTTTATAAGTTGTTTGAATTACTGGATGAAACACAGTATCTTCCAGAAATTCCAATGTTGAAGGATAGAGAGAAATTGATTGAACAGGACACCATTTGGAAAAAGATTTGCGAGGAGTTAGATTGGGAATTTATTGCAACTATTTGAGTTTATTTTTATAATCTAATCTATCGTCTTCTTGATTTCCTTGATTTTCTTGATTTCTTATTTCGTCTTGTTCTTCGTTTTCCACCGTGACCAAGGCTGCCAAATGAACCAACAACATCTGAAAAACTATTTTCGCTGGTTTCAGCAGTTGTATTGTTAGTTAAATTTAAAGATTCGTCTGTGGCAGCATTAAATTGGCCAAGCAAATTTGTAGCAACTGGTCCAGAAGCAGCAGTTGTAACGTTATCGTCGCTCATTATTGATTCTGAAGTAGTATTATTGCTCGGTTCTCATAATCATCTAAATCGTGCAATGAACTGTTAGTTGAAATATCTGACAAAGGGGTCGGTTGACCTCCTCGTCTTCTACTACTTTTCTTAACGCGTCTTCTACGAGATTTTAGATTACTTCTTGTTCTAGTCATTTTCAAGTAAATAATAATACAATAAAATTTAATTATCGTATTATCAGAATGGATGTTAATTTAAAGACCACCTGGGAAGCCAACAAGATTGGCACCAATGCCAAAGCCGGCACCGGAGCGAGTGGTGACACCAATGCTAGGGACGTATGTGTCCAAAATGCTAAATGTGGCAGCAGCGGTTAAGGCAAGTAAAACGATTTCCTCAATATTCAATGAACGTTTAGGAATGGCGTATGCAGCAATGGCAACCATTAAACCTTCCACTAAATACTTAATGACTCTCTTGACAAGCTCAGCAATATCAAACATCTATATTAATAAATAAGAAAAAAAAATATATTGTGCGATAAAAAACTTAAAATAAAAACTACTAAATAATAAAATGGTCGGTCATTCAAAAGAAAAAAAGCCTGAAAGTTCAAAGGAAACTCGTGGATTTGAGAAAAAGATGACAGAGTCTGGTTCAGTTAATCCTAAATATGTTGATGTTTTGGATGAAGACAAGCAAATTGCCGGACAAAAGTTTGTTTGCATTTCTTTTATTTCCCCTGAAAAAATTGTTAAATTGAAAGAGTTGTTCTTTTTTGAGGAATTCCTAAAGAAGTGGGAATTTTCCAAGAGTATGGAAAAGTTTATACAGTTTCTTAACTTTGTCAGTTACAAATACAAGTTGTCATTTGACGAGATTCAAAAGGATTATAAGGAGTTCTTAAACGAGGAGCAAGATTTACTTGTAAAGGGTAACATGGAGGACGATTACAAGACCTTCTTGGACCAGAATGAGGAGGAGCTTGAGAATGCTTTTAATGTGAAGCACAATTTCCAAACTTCCACTCGTGGAATTAAGATTCGCGGCGCTTACCCCACTATGGAGGAGGCTGAGTTGCGATGCAAGATGTTGAGAGAAGTTGACCCTAATCACGACGTTTTTGTTGGCCCTGTGGGTATGTGGATGCCATGGGACCCCGAGGCCTACAAGACTGGGCGTGTGGAATACATGGAGGAAGAGCTTAATCAATTGATGCAAGAGAAGACTAAAAATGAGAATTTTGCCAAGTCAGCTTTTGAGCAAAGAGTCAAGGAAACTAAGAAGAAGGCTATTGAGGAAAATATTAAGACTGCCGAGAAGACGGGAGCCACTCTTACTCAGAATATTGACGAGGATGGCAATTTGATTGGTGTGTCCGGAATTAACACACAAGAGAGAACCTTGAAGGACCAGGATTCAATTTCTGCTGCTGACATTCGCGCCGAGTTGTTTGATGGTGAAAATATTATTGTTGGCAAGACTGACAATGGTCAAAGCGAGCTTTTAAGCGGCCCTTTTTCCATCAAGGCAAAGGAGGATTAAAAAAACAAACAAAAACAAGAAAACAAGAAAGAATAGAATAAGAAGTAAAATATAAAATATATTATCTATATATTTTATATAAATGGCAAAAAAAACGTCAGCAAAAAAGCGTTCAACAAAAAGAAAAAACGGGTCTAAACGTTCTAGAAAGACGGGTGGAAATCCAGAATTAATAAAAAAAAACGTTGATAATGTGGAGCAACAAATACAGTATGTTAAAGAAAATGCTGAAGAGTTTTCAAAAATAGGAGTTAATCCAGAAGAGTTTGATGCAATGATGCAAGATGTTTTAAATTACATAAAAAAGAACAATGGTGAAATTCCGCCAGAAATGCAACAATTTGGTTTAGGGTCAGTTGATATACTTAAACAACAATTGGTTCAAATAGAAGACGCTATTCAACATGGTGGATTTTCCTTTTAAAACCTTCGCACTTTTTAAGTGCGTGGTAACAGTTGCCTTTGTCACTGATAAAAGCCGACACAGTCGGCGAT
>Ga0315905_10002026_pt1 | contig 21434 bp, 19 predicted proteins | sample LakEriMetagenome_5_FD_203522 | JGI IMG/M metagenome (GOLD analysis project Ga0315905, IMG submission 203522) | Freshwater fungal communities from buoy surface, Lake Erie, Ohio, United States - Buoy 4 MA121 | ecosystem: Environmental > Aquatic > Freshwater > Lake | place: USA: Lake Erie, Ohio...
ACCATTGTGATCGCGCTTCAGAACTCAGTTGAGTTTAAAGATATGGGTATCGCAACAAGTTCGAATACATTCTTCCGCTCATTGGGATCTGTCTTCGGTACCGCACTCTTTGGAGCGATTCTATCTAACCGCCTCGGCCATTATTTGATCGTAGGCCGTGAAGATCTATTGGCTACTAACCCAACTGTTGCCCAATCTTTCAACGAGAGTGATATTGAAAAGATCAAGCAGAACACAGCCGTTATTGCCCAACTTCCACCAGAGGCTCAGACCACTGCGCTCAACGCCTTCGTAGATTCTTTCCACGTTGTCTTCCTTGCAGCAGCTCCGCTTACAGCAATTGGATTCTTCATCGCACTCTTCCTGCGTGAGACTCCACTTCGCACGAGCGAGGATTATGCGGCAGCTCGTCAGGAGTCTGCAGGAGAAGCAGTCGGTTAATCCCGATAGTCACTATGAAGCTGCAATCACCACTGCGCGATCTTCCCCGTGAAGTAAGTGTCCTTGTTGTTGCATCCTTCTTTGTCGCTGTCGGTTTTGGAATCATCGTTCCAGCGATCCCGCTCTTCGCTCGATCATTTGGCGTCAGTAACGCAGCGGTTGGTTTGATCATCTCGCTCTTTGCTTTATCTCGCTTTGCCTCTGGCTTATTTTCAGGAAAACTCGTCGATAGATTTGGTGAGCGCACTGTCTTTGCAGTCGGAGTTGCATTCGTCGCACTTTCTGTTGGTGCATGCGGCATTGCTCAGAGCTACAACCAACTTCTCTTCTTCCGCGCAGCAGGTGGCCTTGGATCATCAATGTTCTCTGTCGCCGCAAGCTCAGTTATCTTGCGCTCAGTAAGTGATGCCCAACGCGGCCATGCAATGTCTGTCTATAACGGCTCGTTCTTGCTTGGTGCCATTGCAGGACCAGCAATTGGTGGAGGACTGGCTGCAATTTCTCTGCGCGCACCATTCTTTGTCTACGCCATCGCACTTTCGCTATCAGGCACAGTCGCGTTCATCTTCTTCACCAGCGAACACCTTAAAGCGCCAAAGAAGAGCGAAGGTAAAGCTGCTGCGATGTCACTTAAGGATGCTTTCGCTCTTAAGGGATATCGCTACGCACTTGTCATTACCTTTGTGGCAAGCTGGGTCATCTTCGGTGTGCGCACATCTATCCTGCCGCTCTTTATTACTGAGCAATTGAAATCCACTGCAGCAGTCGTCGGATGGGGATTTACTATCTCCGCAGTGATTCAGGGAACTCTGATCTTGCGTGCCGGAAGGCTTTCAGATGAACGCGGCCGGAGGTTCGTTCTTGTTGTCGGAACCACAATTTCCTTAGTTGGCATCGTTATTATGACGCTCACTCTCAACCCGCTGATGTTCTTCTTATCTATGGCAACCATTGGGCTTGGTAACGCATTTCTAGCGAGTGCTCCCGCAACCATTGTCGGTGATCTCATCGAAGGTAAGGGCGGACAAGTTATCGCTGTATTCCAGATGGCAGGTGATGCGGGAATGATCGTGGGTCCTGTTGTTGTTGGTTTTGTTGCAGATCATTATGGATACCGCGCAGCCTTTGGCCTTAGCGGTTTGGTTTTCTGTATTGCAATAGCGCTCTCAATAAAGATGCCCGAGACTCGAAAGTCCCGGGCATCTCATGAAATTGTAGATCCGCTGAATTAATCGTTTCCGCGAAGGATTGCGATCAAGCGGAGAATTTCAAGATAGAGCCACACAAGTGTGACCATCAAACCAAATGCTGCGCGCCATGATTCAACCTGTGGCACTCCAGCTTTGATTGCGCGATCAATCTGATCAAGATCCATCACGATAAAGAGTGAAGCGAGAACAACTCCACCTGCTGCAAGAATCACACCGAAGCTACCCACACCGTAAAGTCCGCCAGGTGTACCGGTAAAGTTTGCAATGAGGCTTACAACTGCAAGTCCGAGGTATCCGATCATCGCGCCGAACATCACGCGAGTGAACTTAGGTGTTACACGAATGCGTCCGCTGCGGTATGCAAAGAGCATTCCACCGAATGCGCAGAGAGTGGCAAGAACCGCTTGGCTTGCAATACCTGGGTATGAAGCTTCAAAAATATTTGTGATTGTTCCTAGGAACAATCCTTGGAACGCTGCGTATGCCACAACAAGTGCTGGGCGAACTGTCTTACTAAATGTGTTGACCATGCTGAGAGCAAATCCACCGATCATGCCGAGCAGAAGTGCTCCGCCACCGAGATTTGCATTCCAAGCATATGCGCCAACAACGAGAAGAACTGCAAAGAGGGATGCCGTCTTAACGACAACATCTTCCATTGTCATGCGACCTGTCTGCACTGATGATGCAGATGGCGCTGAGTATGCCTCTTCTAAAGTCTGGCTTGGAGCACCCTGGGAATCCATTCGGGCAAAACCTTTACCCGAGAATGATCGAGATAGAACCGGATTAGAACTCTTCACGTAAAGCACCTTTCGTCGCGCCTGTAGGAAGTACCTGCCTTAGGTAGTCTTATTTAAAACCACTTAGCCAGTTTTTTCATTCCCAATTCTAGGGCTAGAACTTTTCCCTAATGCCTTATATATGCCGACCGCAGCGAGACCACGCCTGATAGACAGCCAATCCGAGGCGCTAAGGCCTTCAGCTCGAATATCGCGGTGCCGAGCTAATTTTCGTTAACTCGTGATTGGAGTTCATGGATGCACAGCAATTGTTGGCCCTGAAACTTACCTCCAGGGCCAACAACTAACTAGAGCTGTCCGCCCAACCCTTGATACACGGTGAGCACGTTCTTTATAGCAGTTTTTTGGGCCTGAGTAATTGTTACATCTTTGTAGTACTCACTACCCTCAAGTCGCATGATCGTTTTCTTTGAGTTCATAATTTTCTGAACCAACTCTATGTTTTCTGGCGTCGCAACTTGGTTGTACCACTCGGTGACGGTTGAATCACTATCTCGCTGAATTTCTCCATACGACGGGGTAAAGCTAAAAGTCTCGCCATCTACATTGAAAAAGAATGAGTCTATGAAGAGCCAATCCTCATCATAATATCGAATATTCAAGAATAAGGTTGGAGTAGGACCAGCAGATGTGTAAATATAGAATTCATTTCTCCAGTAATAGTTGTAACTACTCTTATCCTGGTACCACTTGAGGCCCTTGACTTCGTCTTTAATAACCTTCATTTTTGCCAAGGCTGTTTGGTATTCCTCTTCGGTAACCGCCGGTGTAGTTGGAGTTGGCTCAGCAGTCACTTCTGCCTCAGCAGAAGTTGAGTCACTTGCAGAATCTGAAGCACCACCGCAGCCAGTTAGAATCGTACCCGCAAGCACGAAAGATAATCCCGCTGCAAAAACTTTTGTAAATGCCCATTTCTTCGTCATTCAAATCGCCCCTTTATTTTCTCCCACGCGGATATCGACCCAAAAATTCTAAACGTCCTTAGATCAGCCTACCCTTAGGTGACTGGTCATAAGTTGTGTGGAGAGCTTTCGTCAACAGCATCGAAGGCTTCAAATTTATGAATGAGCACTCGCATGCCGAATTATCCAAAACCAGTATGACAATGCCTTGATAGTCGAATATGACCATACTGACTCCAGCGTTTTTTGTAGCTCTTTTAGCTTTGAAGGATAAACTCGATCAATTCAACCTCAAAGGAGAAACCGAGATGGCAGAAGTGAGCACAATTCTCAATTGGACTTTATTGTCTGAGTGTCCAATTCCAGATGACATAAATCCCCTTTTGGTTGATGGAGAAACTCCGGTTGCGGCGTATAAAACTTTCCGAGATACAGCCGTCTTTACCAGTCTTCGACTAATCGTCCGAGATGCCCAGGGTCTACGGGGAAAGAAAATCGAGATCTATAGCCTTCCGTACTCATCTATCAATATGTGGTCCTCAGAAAATGCAGGGTCATTTTTAGATATGAATGCAGAACTAGAGCTATGGACTCGCGCTGGACACATCAAGGTGAATCTAGGAAAAGGTATAGACATTCGTAGATTTGATCGCATTATTGGTGACGCTATCCTGAAGAGCAGGTAGTCGGTCGTAAATAACCCAACAATCAGATCAAACTATTCAACTCTTAACTTCAAGAAATAATAAAAGGGTTCTTCTTCCACCCGACGGCAGAGGTAGAGGAACCAGAAATAATCAGGCCCAACAGAGTTATCGGCTCAATACTCATCTGCCACTAATCTGACTTACAGCGATCGAAAGCAATCAGTCAGCGCACTCCACTCTAAAAGCAGTTTTGCACCAAGGAAGTTTAGAGATAAATTCTTCATACTCATCAAGTACAAATTTGTCGCTATAGTCAACACATTTCCCATCGATTATCTTCATATGATCGCCAGGGTATTCCACCCAGATTGAATTCGCTTGCGAAGCAATTTCTTTTCCGTCAAGGTAAGCAATATATCCGACTGCCTCATAGCCTTTGATTGGGGTAAAAGTAACTCCAACACCGCCAGAGCTTCCTTCAACTTTCGAAGAGGACGCAACCTTATTTCCGTCCTTGTCCAATAGGTCGAAGGAAAAGTTGTAATTTGTAATTTCCCAGTTAAAGTCGGCGTTTGAAACTTCTGTGTTTTCAGAATCCACAAATTCAAAGGCTGGTCCAGTGTTTTTAGTAATAGCAAACCAAATTAGACCTTGCCATAAAGTGCCACCACCAAATACGCCAGAGCTCTCACAATCTATTTGATATGCCCTTTTTTCAAATTCAATCGATGAATCAGTTCCTTCTCCACAGGAAGTCAGAGAAATGATGATGGCGGGAATCAATGCAAGCACGATGACTTTTCTAAAATGCATAAGGCAAGGATAAATCCTTCAGGAGAGATATTTAATTAGGTAGTACATATCTGTCCAGTCAGAAATTAGTGAAAACTGGTGCCCTCGGTGGGGGTCGAACCCACACTTGGAGGATTTTAATCCTGGCCGAAGTCTATTTTTGAAAACAAGAGATTAGGTTCGCATCTACGCTTAACTCCAAGATACGGGCTTTGTCCTCTGCTTTAGCGGTGAACTCTTCTCCACGACGACTATCGTTCCAATATGCTAGATCAGTCGAGTATTTGCGTGCCTGCTTGTTCAGAGCGAATATCCTTGCTTCACCGCGATGTTGATACTTCCAAATTCCCCAAATTGCGACTACAGAATCCCCTTCTGCGCCTCGAATAGTAGCCGCGAGAACATAATCATATGGAGGAGCCACTATGTAGAGGGGCTCATCTTCACGTGGGGGAAATCTTGCAATAAACCCTGACTCAACTCTGTACTTCGAACCGATCATTCCTTGATTTACAAGTTTCAAATCTTCTTCATCGGCGGCCTGGCAGGTTTCTATAGCAGCACTACTCGATTCTTCATTCGACGAGGTCGCACAACTAGAGAGGAAGAAAGTTAATGCTAATGCAGCAGCTCCAACTCTAATCCTCATATTTTTTCAGATTTACTCTCTTATAGGTGATAACTCCTCCGATTATCCCACCACACAAACTCACGATAACTCTAATAATGTCGGTCGTGCGCGATATCTCTGATTGTGAAATCAATACAACAGTGGAGGCAGATGCAAGGAACCAACCAAGCAAGAATCCACCAACAACTTTTAAAGTTTTCATAAAACCATTACTCCGTCCAAGAGGACTAGTTGAGAACTTTGAGCGCAGGAACTTTGCCCAGCTCATACGAGCAGTATTCCGAGTCAAATACATTTTTATCTGTGACGATGATAAATCCAGATACTGTGTCTTCAAAAAGCGCGTAATCATACTTCTTCGCTGTAATCTTCAGATTTACAAGTTGTGACTTAGCCACAACGCTTCCATAGCATTGTGTTACTTCTCCTCCCTCCGGATATGTTGCCCCTTCAGCCGCATAAATCGATGCAAGGAAATAAACCTTCTCTATTTCATAACAACTTGGCGTACCCACAACCCACGGGTACTCAGATGCTTCCTTCCAGCGATCTAACATTTCATTCATTCTCTTGAATGTGCTCTCACAGTCTTTTCGCTTCTGTGTCTGAGGGTCAGTTGCTGTGACATCAATAGATACGATCAAAATTGCATCTTTTACTGAAGATGTTCCTTCCGGCCCAAGAAATATTGAATTGATATCGGAGTTAGATGGAAGAGTAAAGAATAAGTTTCCTGATTTTTTATCACCAGGATTCCAAGTATCAGAAACAGAATTAACTCTATTTTCTGAACCATCTGCCAAATAGATTTTTCCATCTGCTAGAGCGAAAAATTTTCCTGAAAGACTCACTGGAGCATCTGCAAGGCTTGTGATTTCATAAGGGAAAAAGCAGAGCACCTTGTCAGCATCTTCCTCGAAGCACCCAGTAGAGCTCGAAGGTGGGATAACCAACTGAAAGTTTTTGCTGCTTTCCTCTTTTGCTGACTGACTTGAGCAGGCTGAAAGAAGTAATGAGAGCCCTAATGTAAAAATCAGCAGTGAGAATCTGCTCTTCCTTCCAGCTTTATTTGGCATTGGAAAAGCGTACACATTTTAGGAAAAATTATTAATAACCAATAACGCCATAACCAGTCAAGGATTTTGGAGCAATGGTGCCCTCGGTGGGGGTCGAACCCACACTTGGAGGATTTTAAGAATTACTTTGTGTAACGAGAAGCATTCCGAGCGATCACGTTAGCAAGTCGATCCTTTCGAGCCTGAATTTCTGCCATCTCAGCATCGAGCGCCACCTTGATTGCAGCATAAGTAGTGCGCTCATCTACCGGAAGATTCTTAATGGCTTCCGTAAGGGCTGCCTTGTGTTTGCTGTCCTTGTGGATCAGGCCAATCTCAATGAGGCTATTTGAATAAACGGAAGTGACTCGATCTGAGGCGATGATGCCGACTACTTCATATCTTCGGGCAATTTTTAAGACTTGGCTAAGATCTGCGCGAGATGATTGTGGCAAGGCAGAAATTTCTGTCTGCACCGCTGCAACATTAGTTGCGGTTACTCCAGATATCTCAGCTTTGGTAAACGTTTCAAGGTTGACATCTTGAGACGTTTTTAGTGAATTTAAAATTTCATTACGAGCTGCTTGCTTCTCAGCTTCACGTTTTGCTTCGGAAGCTTTTTGGGCGGCTAGTGCGGCGGCATCAATTTCAGATTGGCTTGCTGACATAGTTACGGAAGCTGTCACAGTTAATGTAAATGTTCCTGTCGCACTACCAAAAGCATTAGTCGCGGTAATCGTATAAGTTCTCGCCGTTGACGCTTGCGTTGGGATTCCCGAGATCAAACCTGTCGATGTCGAAAATGATAGCCCAGGAGTATTTGTGATTTCTGGGCTAATCGAATAACTTGTAATCGTCCCGCCAGTAGAACTGATGGAGTAAAATGAGCTAGAAGCCCCTGCCGATTTTGTTAAGCTAGATGGTGAAAGTGTGAAAGCAGGCGCTTGTTCTACGGTTAAGTTAAAACTTCTTGATGTTGAACCAATTGAGTTAGTACCCGTGATCGTATAGGTCCTAGCAGCGGCCGCGACTGTAGGACTTCCCGAAACCAATCCCGTTGTAGTGCTAAAACTAAGACCACTACTAAGTGATGGTGAAATTGAGTAGTAGTCCGAGGCGACGGAAGCGGAAATTGTGTAACCTGTGAATGAAGTGCTCGTGACTCCAGTCAACGTATCTTGTGAAAGGGCAAAATCAGGTGCCTGAGTTTGGCATCGGACGGTAATATTTTTCGAGGTGGCATAGTTAGTTATAGCGGAATTTGAATTTCCACAATAGGTAATATTCTTCGCGTAATCACCTTGAATTGAGGTGAGAGCACTGTTTCCCGAAAAGATGAGATAGGTATCAGAACTGCTCGAGTTCCTATTTGCTCCGTAGCCAATAGAAGTCACGGATGAAGGAACAGTTATTTTGCGCAAAAAATTGTTGTACCAATTCCATTGGCTACCCAATGTCGTAACTCCAGAAGGTATCTCAAACGAAGTATCGGTTTTACCAGCCGGATAATCCAAAAGTGTCTGGCCATTTTTTGAATATATGACGCCATCGATTGACTTGTAATTCACGTTATTTTCGCCAACATTAATACTGGTGAGTGATCTTGAACCTAGCAAGGGATTCCCGCTATAACTCGTTACCGAATCAGGAATAAATATAGAAGTTAATTTAGAGCTTTCAAATGCGTAGCCACCGATTGTACGTAAACCGGTTGGCAAAGTGATGCTAGTTAGAAAAGGGTTTTCTGCGGCCTTCCTTATTGTTGTTACCGTGTTTGGTACCACATAACTAACATCTGTCTTCTTTATGGGATAAAATAGTAGAGTCGTTTGAAGTTTATCAAAAAAAACACCATCTAGGGATGAGTAATTTGAATTGTTACTGTCGACAACTATTTCGCGTAATACTGTCCTACTACACCCGTTATTATTGAAAGCATAATCAAGACTGGTTGGATTTGCACCTACGATTACCGTTTGAACAAAAGTTAAGCAATTAAATGCGTAATAATCAATTTCTGTAACTGAGCTCGGAACTGTGAATGTCAACTCATTTTTACCGTACGGATAGGCAATTAGTTTCGTTTTATTTTTGTTATAGAGGACGCCGTCTAATGATGAATAGTTCGGATTATTAGGGTCAACGACATATTCAACCAAGTTCCTATTGTTAGCTGGTGAAAATGCGTAATATGAAATTGTTGTTGTGGTTGCTGGGATACTGACAGAGGTTATTCCTGAAGTTGAATAAAAACCTGTCGCATAATTAATGCGGGTGACGCTTGAATCTAAAACTAACGCACCAGTGCAAGTACTACTAGCTTGAAGGACTCCGTCAATGACAGTATACGTTCCACTAGTCCCGCAGTTAAAAGTGCCAGTTACCGCAGAAGCGACTTCCTGATTAAAAGTTAATTGAGAAAAGAGCAATGTTGCTGTGACCACTAAGGTGCTAATTTTCTTACCAGACTCAATTACTCGCATTGCGCACTCTCCAACGCTAGATAATGAATAAAACGAGTTGGCTCAATTGGTAACCCAAAAGGCTGCCAAAAAGATAACCGAGGTGCAATTCCCTTTCAAGTTGAAACGGCAGTTAATGCCCCTACATAGATGAATTATTGGGTGTCCCTACTGAGTATCAGCAGGCTTGACCCGGGGATTTTATAGTTGAGATTTCAATTAAGAAGTAATCCAGCCCACATCCAAATGTTTTAGGTGAAATTTTTAAAGGGGTGGTACAGATACCCGTTCACCTGAAATTAACAATCTGGAGTGCCCTCGGTGGGGGTCGAACCCACACTTGGAGGATTTTAAGTCCTCTGCCTCTGCCATTGGGCTACGAGGGCCATGTACGAGTGGGAAGTCTACTATCCAATTCCTGCAGCTTTTGCAGCCTGTTTAATCACCTTATCCAGCATTGCCTTGGTGAGTTTTCCAGTAAATGTATTTTGTTGGCTCGGATGATACGAGCCAACGATCGTAATTTTTCTACCTCCATCTTTGAATGTGACTTTGGCACCGTGTGCAAATTTTGTTGTTTCGATTTCATGACCTAATTGACGAAGAGTTGAAATAGTTGCCTGCCATGCAAATGAACCGAGTGCAAGATAGGCATTTGTAATCTTGCTTGCTAACGAAAACTCTTGTGTCAGAAATGGCGCACAGGTATGTCGTTCATCAGTAGTTGGTTTGTTATCCGGGGGTGCGCATCTGACGGCACAAGCAATGCGGGTATCTGTAAGTTCTTGTCCATCTTTGATTGAAGTGCTCGTTGGAATCTTTGCAATTCCATTGCGATGTAGTGAACCGTAAAGCCAATCTCCCGAACTGTCTCCGGTGAAGATACGTCCTGTTCTATTTGCACCGTGGGCGCCAGGGGCTAGACCGATAATCATTAGCTTTGGCTTATCGCTGCCAAATGATGGGACAGGCTTTCCCCAATACTTTTCATCTTCGTAAGATTTACGTTTTGTGACGGCTACTTCTTCGCGCCATTGAACAAGGCGAGGACAGGCGGTGCAGGCAATGATTTCTTTATTGAGGAGCGGAAGAGTTTTTGCCGAACTACTTGGCAAGAGACCAGGCCATTCCGTCGAGAATATCTGATTCGGATGCGATGAACTCAGTGGCGCCGGTAGCGTGCATGATGCGTGAAAGAACTAGCGTTCCGGCAGAGATCACATCTACGCGACCTGGATGCATATAACCAAGTGCTGCACGTTGATCATGGGTGCTGGCAAGAAACATCTTTGATGCGGCATGTACTTGTTCGGCCGGGATACGCGAGAGATGGATTGCGTATCGATCGTACGTTGGTAGATCAAGGGCTGCTGCAGCAACTGTCGTCGCAGTGCCAGCAACTGCGATCAAGGTCTTTGCCTGTGTGATTGGAACGATCTTGGCAGCTTGCGCGATTGCTTCATCGATATCTTCGGTAGCAGATGCAACTTGTCCGCTATCTGGAAGATCGTGTGTGAAGTGACGCTCGGACATACGTACGCATCCAATGTTGACGCTCTTTGCAAATTCGACTTTGTCGGTACCTAAAACAAACTCTGTAGATCCCCCGCCAATATCAACAACAAGGAATGGACCATCTGATGGTGGGAGATCTCGCGTGGCACCAAGGAATGAAAGTGATGCTTCTTCTTCGCCTGAGATAACTTCTGGACGCACACCAAGACGTTCGAAGACGCCCTCGATAAAGAGATCTCGGTTAGTGGCATCGCGTGTGGCACTTGTCGCACAGAAGCGAATCTTTTCAACTCCACGCTTTGCGATTTCTGCAGCATAAAGATCAACTGCTGTGAGTGTGCGTTCGATTGCATCAGGATGGAATTGGCCGGTCTTATCTACGCCTTGCCCGAGGCGAACAACTTCCATGAGTCTTGTAACTTCGCGGAAAGAATCGCCTTCGATATCTGCAATCAGTAATCGAATGGAGTTGGTTCCGCAATCAATGGCTGCTACTCGCATGGTTCGGTCTTCCACCATTCTGGTAGCAGTGCAAGTGCTTCATCGCCGAGCGGGTTAACACCTGGACCTGCTGATAATGAATGTGCGACGAGTGAATGCAAACATTTGACGCGATTAGGCATTCCACCGGCAGAAATTCCTTCGACTTCTGGAACATGCATCTTGAGCGCAGCTCGTGCTGCCAAATAATCATCGTGCGCGGCTGCGTAGGATCCTGCGAGTTCAGCATCGGTTTCAAGACGCTCATTCATCTGCGCCATGAGACCAGTTGATTCAAGAGTTGAAATCGCTGCCGTTAAACGAGGGCAGGTGGCGTAGAAAAAGGTAGGAAACGGTTCGCCATGGCTCAGGCGTGGTGGAGTCTCAACGACAGCTGCGTTTCCGCACGGGCAGCGAAAAGCAATGGCATGAACATCTCGCGGAGTGCGACCGAGTTGAGTTTCGATACACGCTAAATCTTTGGCAGTTACTTCTTTATCGGCCGGAGTTTGCATTACTTCTCACTTGTAACTTGAGTGATTGATGCAATCATGCGTGTGTACCAAGGAGCGCCATCTTCAAGTTGATCTGCAACTTTATTCGTAGTCACTTCGCCATCTCCATCTGGTGTGCCAGTAACAATGTATTGGCGCTCACCAGGCATGACGAAGTGAAGACGTTCACGAGCTTGTGCCTTGACGTAATCAGGATCTTGCCAACGAGTTAACTCAATGCGTGCTGCTTCAAGTGCGGCACGGTCTCCATCGAGTTGTGCGCGTATTGCGTTGATCTGTGCACGTTGTGTGAAGTAGTGCTGAATTGGCGGAGCAAGAACCAGTGCAAAGATAAAGAAGACTGCAACAAGAGAGAAGGTTCGGCCAGATCCGGGGCGACGCGAAGAAAATACTCGCTTGGATCTAAACCGAACCACGTTAACTTCTCTCTAGTAACACTCGTAGGAATCGTAAGTGTGAAATTATCCCTTAAAGCGTGGGAAAGCAGCGCGACCGGCATAGAGCGCGCCAGATGCGAGTTCTTCTTCAATGCGTAGTAGCTGGTTGTACTTAGCAACGCGCTCACTTCGTGCTGGTGCACCAGTTTTGATCTGGCCACAGTTTGTTGCAACTGCGATGTCAGCAATCGTGGTGTCCTCAGTTTCACCTGAACGGTGGCTGAGCATGCTGCGGTAGTTAGCACGGTGTGCCATCTCTACTGCATCGAGTGTCTCAGTCAGTGTTCCGATCTGGTTTACCTTTACAAGAAGAGCGTTCGCTGTATTTCCAGCAATTCCCTTTGCAAGACGCTCTGGGTTTGTAACAAAGAGGTCATCTCCGACGATCTGCACCTTTGAGCCAAGAGATGCTGTCATTGAAGTCCAGCCAGCCCAATCTTCTTCATCAAGTGGATCTTCAATTGAAACAAGTGGGTAAGCAGATACGAGCTCTGCGTAGTACGCAATCATTTCATCTGATGTGCGCAGAGAACCTTCGAACTTGTACTTGCCACCTTCATGGAATTCAGTAGCAGCGACATCCATTGCAAGTGCGACATCTTTACCTGGCTTTAGGCCAGCAGCTTCGATAGCTTCAAGAATGAGGTCGAGTGCGGCGCGGTTGCTCTCAAGGTTTGGTGCAAAGCCACCTTCATCGCCAACGCTTGTTGCAAGTCCACGCTTCTTCAATACAGATTTGAGTGAGTGGTAAATCTCAGCACCCCATCGAAGTGACTCGCGGAATGATTCTGCGCCGATTGGAGCAACCATGAACTCTTGGATATCAACGTTGGTATCAGCGTGTGCGCCACCGTTGAGAATGTTCATCATTGGAACTGGCAAGACGTGTGCATTTGGTCCACCGAGGTATGAGAAGAGTGAGAGGTCTGCAGATTCTGCAGATGCCTTTGCGACAGCAAGTGAAACGCCAAGAATTGAGTTAGCGCCAAGCTTTGACTTGTTTGCAGTTCCATCGAGGCTAATCATCTCTGCATCGATCATGCGCTGATCACGTGAATCAAATCCGACGATTGCTGATGCAATCTCGTTATTTACAAACTCAACGGCCTTTTCAACGCCCTTACCGAGGTAGCGCTTGCCACCATCACGAAGTTCAGATGCTTCAAATGCACCGGTAGATGCTCCGCTTGGTACGCCAGCGCGAGCAAATGCACCATCTTCTAAGAGGACTTCGACTTCAACCGTTGGATTTCCACGGGAGTCAAGAATTTCACGAGCGCCGATTGCTTCAATAATTGCCATAGAGATACTCCTTCATTCACATGCGCTCTACGTTGAACGAATTGCCTAGTGCTAATCCTACCCTGCCTCGGATTGGCGTATTTTCTCGATCATTGCGCGAGCATGACCACGGAGTGAACTTTCAGGATCGATTCCATGCTGATGAGCAAGAGCGATGATTGCGGCCAGCGCTTGGCCCACCGTCTCTTCCGATGGTGCTGATTGCAGTTGTGCTGAAGAAGATGCAACATCTGCCATCGGTAGATCTACCTTGTACTTCTCTGCGCGATAGATCAGTTTTTCTACAAGTGGCAGAGCAGGCTGCGCCATTGCGATTCCATCAAGACTTGAAGTGCGTCCCTTTTCTTTCGCCTTAATCGCTTCCCAGTTTTCAATGACTTCTTCCATGTCATCGACGACTAGGCCTTCAAAGACATGTGGGTGGCGACGAATTAACTTATCTGCGATCAACTTTGCGACATCTTCGATCGAAAACGGATCTGTCGGATGATCTTGGGCCATGCGCGAGTGGAAGTAGACCTGTAAGAGAACGTCGCCGAGTTCTTCGCGCATACCTTCTCGATCGCCTTCTCCGAGTGCATCGATAAATTCGTAGGACTCTTCGAGTAGATATTTAATCAGCGACTCGTGCGTCTGCTCGGCATCCCACGGGCATCCACCCGGTGAGCGCAAGCGATCCATTACCTCAACGAGTCGAAGTAATTCTGACATCTAAGAAGTTGTCCTTAATTTATTCTTCAGAAGGTGTGACTGCATCGCTGGCTGGAACTCCGGCAACGATCGTACCCGTTGCTGCATCCCATGTGCCGTAGCGTGGATTCACTTCAACTTTAAGTTCATTCACCTTAGCGACGAAGAGTTGCTGAATTCGAGTTTGAATATCTGCTTCTGCAACACCTGTCTGTGTCAGCGCTTGTCCCAACTTTTGAGTGATGAGAGTCGCACGGAGGTATCCATCTAGATCTTCGGGAGCGATCGATGCTGAAACAAGTGCGCTAGGTAGCAACTCTTCGCCACCAACCTGCTCGATAATTTCTCCACGGCGACCTGCGATCTCAGAATTGGTGACCTGAATTTCGAGCTCGGTCGCAATCTCAGAAAAACCTGCGATGAGAAGATAGAAGTTCAATTGATTTCGGAAAAGAGTCTCGCCAGTTTCAAGCTGCATCTGCGTTGTATCGACTTTGGCACGCTCTGCCAAAATTGAGTTGACGCTCGCTTGTAGTTCTTCTGTAGTCACCTTGGTATCCCCGAGTGAGAGCGCTGCATCAACGTTTGAGCAACCTGAAAGGAGAAGTCCTGTTGCAACTACAAGGGCGGTCAAAATCTTCTTCACGATTTACTCTCTTTCGTCGTTAACTCTTCCAGGGCCGTGGAAACCCAGGCCAGGAGAGAAGTATCCCCCATCGAAGGCGATGGATTGGACGGACTCCAGCCGCTGGGTTTAGCGATGGTTACTAAAACGCTATTTGTTGCGCTCTTGTAGAGCGATCCTGGATATAAACGGGTGAGACGAAGCTGGCGTGATTCAGGGAGAACGAGTGGTGAGATTTTCAGGAACTTCCCAGTTGAAACAACCTCTGTAATCCCTAGCGCCTTTGCTTGTGCACGAAGCGCTGCAATTTTGAGGAGTGACTGAGCTTCCTCTGGCAGTGGACCGAATCGATCAATGAGTTCTGCCTCAATTGCATCAACATCTGACTGCGCGGCAACATCTGCAAGGCGGCGATAAAGATCTAGTCGTAAACGTTCTCCAGGAACGTACTCTGGATCAAGGTGTGCATTAACTGGCAGCTCTACTTTGCATTCACGATTCTTTTCGCCAGTTTCAATAATTCCTGCTTTGTAATCGTGTACAGCTTCACCGACCATGCGCATATAAAGATCGAAGCCAACATCTGCAATGTGTCCTGATTGTTCGCCACCTAGTAAGTTGCCAGCACCGCGAATTTCTAGATCTTTAAGTGCAACGCGCATTCCTGCACCGAGATCTGTATTTGTTGCAATTGTTTTGAGACGATCGAGTGCGAGTTCAGAAAGTGGTTGATCCGCTGGGTATAAGAAATATGCATAGGCACGTTCTCTGCCACGACCAACGCGACCACGCAGTTGATGAAGTTGAGAGAGTCCAAAGTTATCGGCCCGCTCAACAATCAAGGTATTTGCATTTGCGATATCTAATCCGCTTTCGACAATTGTTGTGCAGACAAGAACATCGAAGTCACGATTCCAGAAAGCTAAGATGACATCTTCTAGTGCACCTTCACTCATCTGCCCGTGAGCAACTCGAATACGAGCTTCAGGTACGAGCTCTTGAATCTTCGATGCCGCACGATCAATTGATTCCACGCGGTTGTGTAGATAGAAGATCTGACCATCACGTAAGAGTTCGCGGTGAATAGCTGCTCTGATCTGGGCATCATCAGCCGGGCCGACATAGGTCAAGATCGGGTGACGCTCTTCCGGGGGCGTTGTGATCGTGGACATCTCACGAATGCCAGTAACTGCCATCTCAAGTGTGCGTGGAATTGGTGTTGCAGACATAGCCAACACATCAACTGTTGTACGGAGCTTCTTGAGCGATTCTTTCTGCTCAACGCCAAAGCGCTGCTCTTCATCGACAATTACAAGGCCGAGATCCTTAAAGACCACATCCTGTGAAAGCAAGCGGTGGGTACCAATAATTACATCGGCGCTTCCATTAAGAGTTTCCTCCAAGATCGCCTTGGTCTCTTTCGCGGTATTAAAGCGCGATAACCCCACAACCTTGATCGGAAATCCTGCATAACGCTCTGCGAAAGTTTTTGAATGCTGCTGAACCAACAACGTCGTTGGCACTAGGACGGCGACTTGTTTGCCGTCTTGCACAGCCTTAAATGCTGCACGGATTGCGATCTCTGTCTTTCCATATCCCACATCACCGCAGATGATGCGATCCATCGGATAGGCGCGTTCCATATCGCGCTTTACATCTTCAATAGTGGAGAGCTGATCGGGTGTTTCGATATATGAAAATGCATCTTCAAGTTCGCGTTGCCATGGAGTATCTGGTGAGAAAGCAAAGCCAGGCGCACTTGTACGTGCTGCATATAAACGAATTAATTCGCCAGCAATCGCCTTGACTGCTTTGCGCGCACGCCCCTTTGCCTTCTGCCACTCTCCGCTGCCGATGCGGTGAACCGTTGGCGCTTCCCCACCGATGTACTTACTTACTTGCTCGAGAGTGTCGGTAGGAACAAAGATGCGATCCCCGGGTTGTCCGCGCTTTGCAGATGCATACTCGATCACTAGATACTCGCGCGTCACTCCGCCAACTGTGCGAGAGACCATCTCGATATAGCGGCCAATTCCATGTTGTTCATGGACTACGAAATCGCCAGATTTTAATTCGAGTGGATCCACTGCTTGCTTACGCTTTGACGGCATTTTTGCACTATCGCGGCCACTTGATTTGCTGCCTGAAAGATCTCGTTCAGTGACGAAAAGCATTGAGTTGTCATCTGATGAGAATCCATACGCAATCGTTGATCGGCAGAGATAGATCATTCCCTTAGTAGGTATTGCGCTCAGTGTTTCTAGTGTGTGGACAGGTAAATCTGCGCCGCGAAATATGCCAGCAAATCTTTCCATCATGCCGTGACCTGATGTTGAGAAGATGACGCTCTTGTTTTCGCTCAAGCCCTGGCGAAGTAATTCGATAGCTCGCTCGCTATCACCACGCATCGGTTCAATAGGCGTGAAATCTAGGAAGGTAGCGTCTTTATCTAAATCACTTCCGAATGAATTGAGTGATCGGATACTAAGTCCGCATCGAGAGATGACTGCGTGCAGCTCGTCCCAGTCGAGATAGGTAGTTGCATCTACTGGAAGTGGTGCATCGCCTCCGAGGGATGCGCTCGACCATGCCGCTTGGAAAAACTCGTCGTTAGTGGCAATCAAGTCAGCGCTGCGAGATTTGATTCGCTCTTCATCAAGGAATACAACTTCACAGTTCTTTGGCATGCGCTCTGCAATTGTCTCTAACTCATCAACCAGCATTGGGATGAGTGATTCCATCCCATCACACGAAATACCTGCTGCGATCTTATTTAAAATTTCAGAAGCTGATGGAAACTTTTGCTCGAGTGCTGCAGCACGTTCCTGGATCTCTGGTGTGAGTATAAATTCACGACAAGGCAAAATCTCAATGACCTCTGTTACTGGTTCTTGGGTTCTCTGATCGGCAACATCGAAATACTTCATCTCTTCGATCTCATCGCCAAAGAAATCAATACGTATTGGGTGTATCGCCAATGGGAAGAAGACATCCACGATTCCACCACGCACCGCAAACTCTCCACGCTTTTCAACGAGATCGGTACGTGTGTATGCGTTCAGCGTTAAGTGCTCGATGAGGTGAGTGAGAGAAATTTCTTGCCCGATTTCCAAAGTCCGTAGAGGCACTCGTGAAATATCTGCAATAAATCTATGAATCATTCCTCGGACCGGAGTAATTACGATGGGATTTTCTTTCTTAGGATTCGCTAGAGAATTTAGGGTGGCAATTCGTCGCGCAACAGTGTCGCTGCGAGGACTTAGTCGTTCGTGAGGAAGTGTCTCCCAAGCCGGAAATTCGAGAACGTATGAATGCAGCTCACGTAATTCGTGAGCGAGATCTTCTGCACCACGAGACGAACTTGTGACCACCAAGAGTGGGCGTTCCTTTGCCCGGGCAGCGAGTAAGAATGGATATGCAGGAGAGGGAGCAATAACTTTCGTTGCGTTCTTGAGAGCATCAACTACTGATGAGTTGGTCTCGATTAATGAGATCAGTCCTCGCACAGCACACCCCCAATAGCAACTGGCCCCGCTTGGTCAGGACCAGGGGGCTATGAGCAAAGTCTACGGTGTGTGCGATGCGCCGATTGCCTGCGAGAATACGCACATGACAAATCAGGATGAGGCACTGCGCGCCGATGTGCGCCGCTTAGGTGATCTCCTGGGTCAAACTCTTGTGCGTCAAGAGGGCCAACAACTTCTCGATCTCGTTGAAAGCGTTCGCAAAGCTGTTCGCGAAGGTAGCGGAGCCGAAGTTCTTAAGGATTTATCTGTTGAAGATTCAATCCAACTTGTGCGCGCATTTAGTACTTATTTTCACCTTGCAAATGTCGCCGAACAAGTAAACCGCGTGCGTACTCTGGCGGCTTCAAGAGATCAAGGAAGTTCATGGATTTCGCGTGCTGTCGATAAAATCGCAGAAGCACAGAAGGCACAGACTCCTGGACATCAATTTACGCAAAGTGATCTTGAGCAATGGATCAGCGAACTCAGCGTGCGACCAGTATTTACCGCGCATCCAACTGAAGCAGCGCGTAGATCAATTCTAAATAAGTTGGGTGAAATTTCTCGCCTCCTTGATCTTCCAAAGAGCATCACAAATTCGCAATCACTTGCAGAAATTGTTGACCTGTTGTGGCAGACCGATGAGCTACGTGTCGATCGCCCTGAGCCACTTGATGAAGCAATGAACGCTCTCTATTACCTCGATGATTTAGCTCGCACCACGGTTCCAGAAGTTCTCAATGAATTTGCACATGAGCTTAAGCGTGTGGGGATCGATCTTCCGGTTACTGCTCGTCCCTTAACTTTTGGTACCTGGATCGGTGGCGATCGTGACGGTAATCCAAATATCACTCCCGAAATCACCAAGGCGGCCGTCATACTTCAGGTTGGCCACGCGATTCGCACAACCATTGCGGCGATGGATCAACTTCGCCAGATGCTCTCTGTCTCTACGCGCATTATTGGTTCAACTCCTGAACTCTCTGCTTCAGTGGAAGAAGATCTCAAGCACATCCCAGAGTTTGAAGCACGTTTTCGCCGCCTTAATGTCCAAGAGCCGTATCGATTAAAGGCAACTGCAATCGTTCATAGGTTGGCAATGACTCGTGATCGCCATGCACAAGGTACCCCTCACGTTCCGCATCGTGATTACAAAGACACTTCAGAGCTCCTTGCCGATCTCACGCTGATGCGTGATTCACTCTTTGCTCACAACGGTGAATTAATCGCTACCGGCTTGCTTGAGCGCACCATTCGTTCGATTGCGGCATTTGGAATTACTCATGCAACTCTTGATATCCGCGAACATTCAGATGCCCATCACAGTGCCTTGGCAGAGATTATCGGTGGCACATACGCCACCCAAAGTCATGACGAACGCTTTGAAACTCTCACCGCCCTTCTTGCGGATTCACAGAACCTTTCTACTGCAGCGCTAGCTGGGAATGATGCGAAGACTTTCAATACCTTCGTAGCAATCAATGAGTTAATTGAAGATTTCGGTCCAGAAATTATCGAGACTTACATCGTCTCTATGACTAAGGGTGCTGATGACTTAATCGCTTCAACAGTCCTTGGAAAGTTGGCAGGGCTTGTCGATATCAACGCTGGCGTGGCCAAGATTGGCTTTGCGCCACTTCTTGAAACAGTGGCTGAACTTCGTGCAGCTGGCGAAATTCTTGAAAAGTTGCTCTCGAATCCGACATATAGAAAAGTTGTTGAACTTCGTGGAAATATTCAAGAAGTCATGTTGGGATACTCGGATTCAAATAAGGATGCAGGAATTGCAACGAGCCAATGGGAAATTCACCGCGCTCAACGCAAGTTAAGAGATATTGCAATGAAGCACGGCGTGCGCCTTCGCCTCTTCCATGGTCGCGGTGGTTCTGTCGGCCGCGGCGGCGGACCAACCTATGAAGCACTCGTTGCACTCCCTTGGGGATCAATCGATGGCGAGATTAAATTGACCGAACAAGGTGAAGTCATCAGCGATAAGTATTCGCTTCCGGCACTTGCGCGTGAAAACGTTGAGCTGACACTGGCCGCATCTCTTGAAGCAACCGTTCTTAACCGAGCACCACGTCAAAGTGAAGAAGAACTCCAGCAGTGGAACTCATGTATGGATCTAGTTTCGGATGCCGCCTTCGCACAATATAGAAAGCTCATCGATCACCCAGATCTCCCTGCTTATTTCTACGCGTCGACTCCGGTAGAGCAACTTGGAAATCTCTTCCTAGGTTCTAGACCTTCGCGTCGCCCTGATGCATCGAGTGGACTCGGATCACTGCGCGCAATTCCTTGGGTATTTGGTTGGACTCAATCACGACAGATTGTTCCTGGTTGGTTCGGTGTTGGATCTGGACTAAAGGCAGCGCGCGAAGCTGGCAAGAGCGATGTCATGGCAGCGATGCTTAAGGATTGGCATTTCTTTAATACATTTATAAGCAATGTTGAGATGACTCTTGCAAAGACAGATTTAAAAACAGCTCGTGGCTATGTAGAAGCTCTTGTCCCTCAAGAACTCCATCATTTCCTCGATGAGATCACTGCAGAATTTGAGCTGACAGTGGCAGAGATTCTGCTCCTTACCAAGAAGAGCGCACTATTAAGTGAGCAGCCAGTCTTAGCTCGTACCTTGCAGGTACGCGATGCTTATTTATCGCCGATCCATCTTTTGCAGATCAACCTTCTTCAACGAGTGCGTGCTGAAGGTGCGGCTGCAGATCCAACATTGATTCGCGCGCTGCTGCTCACAATTAATGGCGTTGCTGCGGGCCTTCGCAATACAGGCTGATTAAGAGTTAAATTTTCCCTGCGTTAACTCAAGTCCTTTTTCAATCAAAAACTCAACAACATCAGCTCCGCGTTCGATGAACTCGTCGAGATCCTTCTTCTCTTCCTTGCTAAATTGCTTTAAGACAAAGTCGGCGGGATCTTGCTGGCCCATCGGGCGACCAATACCTAAACGCACGCGGTAATAATCGGGAGTATTAAAGGCTGAGGTCATTGATTTCAAACCATTGTGGCCGTTATCGCCGCCACCTAATTTGGTACGGATTGCAGCGAAACCAATATCTAATTCATCGTGAAGAACAATGATTTTCTCTGGTTCGACAGAGTAGAAATTAGCAAGTGCCTTGATAGGTCCGCCTGTCTCGTTCATGTAGCTATGAGATTTAGCGAGAATTATTTGATGGGCATCAATGCCGACGCCTAATTTGTAGGCGGCAATGTGAGTGCGAGATTTATGACTTGCTAGCTTAATTGAGTGACGTTTAGCTAGCTGGTCAATAACCATCTGACCCACATTATGACGGGTGGCAGCATATTGATCGCCTGGATTACCAAGGCCTGCTACCAACCACGTCATAATGAGAAAGGGTACGGGTTAAGCGTCCTTCTTTTCAGCATCTGCTGCAG
>Ga0315905_10002027_pt1 | contig 21427 bp, 21 predicted proteins | sample LakEriMetagenome_5_FD_203522 | JGI IMG/M metagenome (GOLD analysis project Ga0315905, IMG submission 203522) | Freshwater fungal communities from buoy surface, Lake Erie, Ohio, United States - Buoy 4 MA121 | ecosystem: Environmental > Aquatic > Freshwater > Lake | place: USA: Lake Erie, Ohio...
CGGCAAGTTTCTGGAGGGGCTTTACGCCGGAATCCAGCTTGCCGTTGATCTCCCAGGAGGGGAAGCCCTGGATGTTCTTGGCGCGGCAGAGATCCGCCTGGTTGTTGCGGCCATCAGGGGCGCACTCCACGATCTTGAGCTTGGCGCTGGCCTCCTTGCCGAACAGCTCCTTCTGTTCGTGGCAGTGGGGGCACCAGTAGGCGGAATACATCACGGCACCCTTGGCGGTGAGGTGCTCTGCCAGGGGCATCACCCCCGGGCGGGTGGTGGAGCTCACGGGGATGGGCATGCCGGGACCGGTGGCCACGTTGGGACGATCCATCGCGCTGGCCCAAGCGATGCCGGTGATACCCACGAGCAGAGCCGTGATCAGCCCCCGGAAAATGAGCTGGCCCTTGTCTTCCCAGTCGCCGGCGAGCAGGGTCAGCACCAACAGGGAGAGGCTCAGCAGGGCCGAGAGGATGCAGAAGGCGCAGATGGCCTTGATCTTGAACAGCATCACCGCCATGAGCACCAGGCTGAACACAGCCATGCCAGCTGTGAGCAGGAACAGGGCCCAGCGGCTGCGGGAGAGCAGGTCTCGGCGCGCGTCCCCCTGGAGCACAAGGGGCAGCAGGGACAGAACAAGCACACCGGCGTAAGCCAGGAAGCCGAACAGGGACAGGGGCTGGCCAAAGAGAGAGCCCCAGGCACTGTTGAGCACCTTGTCGCAGTCGCCGGCGCCGCCAGGACAGATGAGGGGACCCAGAATCCCCCAGCGCTTGAGGGTGATGGCGCCGGTGTCGATGGCACCGATGGTGGCCAGCACCGACATCACCACCCAGATCCAGCGGCGGCCGGGATCGGTGCGACGCCGCTGGCTGAGGCGGCTGGCCAGTTGGGTGGAGGTCACGGCGGCGGGAGCGATGGCGCCATTCTCGCAGCCGCAGGCGATGTCGGCCCGGATTGCCGTCAGCGCCCGCCCGGGAGCACGGGGTCGGCCCGGTGGGCCCGCCGCTTCCATAGGGTGGCTGAACGGCCAGAGCCGGAACCTCCCGCATGAAGCCCGCCCCCAGTCCATCCGCCGGCAGCCGGTCCGTCTCCGCTGGGGCGACCGCCAGCACAGCGGCGGGATCGGAGCCCATCACCATGGACATGACCCAGCCTCCGGCCAAACCCACCGTGGCCTTCGCCCATCTGGGCTGCGAAAAGAACCGGGTCGATACCGAACACATGCTCGGCTTGCTCGCCCAGGCCGGCTACGGCGTGAGCGCCGATGAAAGCGAGGCCGCCGTGGTGGTTGTGAACACGTGCAGCTTCATCCAGGACGCCCGTGAGGAATCGGTGCGCACCCTGGTGGAACTGGCCGAGCAGGGCAAGGAATTGATCATCGCTGGCTGCCTGGCCCAGCACTTCCAGGAGGAGCTGCTCGACTCCCTGCCGGAAGCAAAGGCGATCGTGGGCACCGGCGATTATCAGCACATCGTGAGCGTGCTGGAACGGGTGGAGGCCGGCGAGCGGGTGAACCAGGTGAGCGCCGTGCCCACCTTCGTGGCCGATGAGCATCTGCCCCGCTATCGCACCACCAGTGAGGCGGTGGCCTACCTCAAGGTGGCCGAGGGCTGCGACTACCGCTGCGCCTTCTGCATCATTCCCCACCTGCGCGGCGACCAGCGTTCGCGACCGATCGAGAGCATCCTGGCCGAGGCGCGCCAGCTGGCGGCCCAGGGGGTGCAGGAGCTGGTGCTGATCAGCCAGATCACCACCAACTACGGCCTCGACCTCTACGGCAGGCCCCAGCTCGCGGAGCTGCTGCGCGCCCTCGGCGCGGTGGAGATCCCCTGGATCCGCGTGCATTACGCCTACCCCACCGGCCTCACCTCCGAGGTGCTGGCGGCCTATCGGGAGGTGCCCAACGTGCTGCCTTACCTGGATCTGCCTCTGCAGCACAGCCATCCCGATGTCCTGCGGGCGATGAACCGTCCCTGGCAGGCCGGCGTGACCGGTGGCCTGCTGCAAAGAATCCGCCAGGAGCTGCCAGAGGCGGTGCTGCGCACCACCTTCATCGTGGGCTTCCCTGGCGAAACCGAGGAGCACTTCAAGCACCTGCTCGCGTTCGTGGCCGAGCAACGCTTCGATCATGTGGGCGTGTTCACCTTCTCCCCGGAGGAGGGCACCCCGGCCGCAGAGCTGCCCGATCCAGTGCCGGCAAAGGTGGCCGCCCAGCGCAAGGACCGCCTAATGGCGCTGCAGCAGCCGATCGCGGCCCAGCGCAACGCCGCCTGGGTGGGCCGCATCGTGGATGTGCTGATCGAGCAGGAGAACCCAAGCACCGGCGCGATGCTGGGCCGTTGCGCCCGCTTTGCTCCAGAGGTGGATGGCGAGGTGCGGGTCATGCCCGGCGAAGGGGGGCTCTGCGCCGCCCCCGGCACCCTGGTGCCGGTGCGGATCACCGCCGCAGACACCTACGACCTGATCGGGGAAGTCGTAGGGGCGAAAGCCATGGTGGGCGATGCGCTCGCCGTCCGCCGGCCGGCTTCTTGAGCCCGCGCTCCCGGGCCGGGAAGATGCCGGACCTGGCCCCCGGGCGGGAGTCGGATTCGCAATCCGCCGGTACACCATCCAGACCGGAGCAGCCTCCAACCCAACCCGACCTGGCCGAGCGCCTTGGAGACCCCGGGCGGCGGCGGGGAAACCGCCTCAGCCTGGCCAGCCAGCGCCAGCTTTATCTGTTGGCCTCCGGCATGAGCACAGCCGGATCCTTCGCGGGCCTCACCGCCAAGAGCTGGATCTTGCTGCACAACAGCGGCAACGCCTTGATCCTCGCCCTGCACTTCGGCTGCCTGGCGCTGCCCAGCCTGGTGCTGAGCGGCCCCGCCGGGGTGGCAACGGACCGTCTGGGCTGCGAGAAGGTGCTGATCCGCGCCCAATGGGGACTGTTCGGGGCCGCCCTGCTCGGGGCCCTGGCGATCCCGCTGCTGCAGGGGCAGCTCCAGGTGGCGATGCTGCTGCTCAGCACCCTGCTGGTGGGGGTGGCCAGCAGCTACGAGCTCACCGCCCGCAACAAGTACAGCGCGCTGCTGGTGGAGGATCCGGAGCACTTCGGCCGCTACATCGCCAGCTTTTCGGTGGTGTTCAACGTGGGAAAGCTGATCGGCCCACCGCTGGGGGGCTGGCTGCTGGCTCTCGGGGGGCCCACCACGGCCCTGGTCCTGGATGCGGCCACCTACCTGCTACCGCTCGCCACGGTGATGGGGCTGCTGCATCCGATCCGCTCGGCGGAGCAGCGCAGCGCGCCTGGCCGCTCCGCCTCCCTGGGCACCGCCTGGCGCGAGTGCGGTCCGGTGCTGCGGCATGTACTGCGCTTCACGGCCATCGCCACCCTGGTGGGCTTCTTCCATCCAGGCCTAGCCCCGTTGATCGCCCGCCAGGTGCTTGGGCCCTCGCCCCAGGCCCTGGGCATTTTCACCAGTGTGCTGGCGGCCGGGAGCATCTGCGGCGGTATGACGCTGCAGCGCAACAGTGCTTGGCTCACGGCGCGGCCGGGACTGCTGCTGGGCAGCTGCACCCTGCTGACGGCCCTGGCCCAGCTGGGGATGGCCACCGGGGCGGGCCATCTCGCCATTGAACTGGTGATGACCTTTCTGATTGGGGCGGGAACGGCTTGCCTGCTGGCGGGCACGAATCTGATCGGCCAAGTGGGGGCACCGATGGCCTTACGGGGTCGCATGGCAGGCCTGGGCCAGATCGCCTTCCTAGGGGGCGGGGGCCTGAGCGGCATCGCAGCGGCTCTGATCAGCGCAAAGATTGGCCTGGGAGGCGCTTTTGCCCTGCTCGGTGCCATCGGCTTCGTGCTGGGGCTCGGCGAACTGGTGCTGCATGGCCGGCTCAGGCTGGTGCCGCCCTCAAGCCTCAGATCAGACGAATCCCACGAAGAAGCACGGTGAGGAGAAATGCTGCGGTGAGTCCACCACCCACCAGAGCCAGATAGATCGCGGCGCCCATGGACCACTGCTGCAGGAACCTGGCCATTACAGCAGAGCGGAAGGGTTCGCCGGGGTCCGGCGGCACCGGCCGTGGTGCATCGCAACCCAGCCAGAGCACCGCACCAGCGAAAGGGCCGGGCCGATGGCCTGGGGGGAGCCCGAATGCCCTGCGGATCGCCAGCGGCGACGAAGTTGCCCCTGGCGATCCGCAGATCAGCCGCAAAGAACAGCCAATCGGAGGCTTCGGCAGAGAGCCGGACCTACCGAGGAGAGGGAATTCCCGAGCGCGGCCGAGGCGGGTTTCCCCAAGCGGGTGAGAGGGGAAAAGGGCTGCCTCAGAGCGGGAGCGCACCCCCTGGCTGCCGGCCAACGGGGCAGCCCGTGTGGAGGCGAGATTCGCCCACCTGGAGGTTCGGCTGGTCCGGAAACCCTCTAGGGTTGCAGACACTCCGGGGCGACCGCACCCATGCGCACCCTCTTTATCTATCCCGAGTTCCCGAAGACCTTCTGGAGCTACGAGAAGATCCTTGAACTGGTGAATCGCAAGGTGCTGTTGCCGCCTCTCGGGCTGGTCACGGTGGCGGCCCTGCTGCCCCAGACCTGGGAGATGAAGCTGGTTGATCGCAACGTGCGCGAGGTGACCGAGGCGGAATGGAGCTGGGCCGAGCTGGTGGTGATCTCCGGGATGATCGTGCAGAAGGCCGACATGGCCGCGCAGATCGCCAAGGCCAAGGGGCGGGGCCTACCGGTGGCCGTGGGGGGCCCCTTCGCCAGTTCCACGCCCGATGCGCCCGAAATTTCCCTGGCCGATTTCAAGGTGCTCGATGAGGGGGAGATCACCCTGCCCCTGTTCATCGAGGCGATCGAGCGGGGCGACCGCTCGGGCCGCTTCAGCTCCAACGGCGAAAAACCGGATGTGACGGGCACCCCGATCCCCCGCTTCGACCTGCTCGAACTCGACGCCTATGACTCGATGAGCGTGCAGTTCTCGAGGGGCTGTCCGTTCCAGTGCGAGTTCTGCGACATCATCGTGCTGTACGGGCGCAAGCCCCGCACCAAGAGTCCCGAGCAGCTGGTGGCCGAGTTGCAGCGTCTCTACGACCTGGGCTGGCGGCGCGCCATCTTCCTGGTGGACGACAACTTCATCGGCAACAAGCGCAACGCCAAATTGCTGCTGCCGGCGATCAAGGAATGGCAGATCGAGCGGGGCTATCCCTTCACCTTCACCACCGAGGCCTCGGTGGACCTTGCCGCCGACGAGGAGATGATGCGGATGATGGGCGAGGCCCGCTTTGAAGCGGTGTTCCTCGGCATCGAAACCCCCGATGAGGCCAGCCTCTCAGTCGCCGGCAAGCACCAGAACACCCGCAGTTCCCTGGAGGAATCGGTAGATCGAATCACCTCCTACGGGATCCGAGTGATGGCGGGTTTCATCATTGGCTTTGATGGGGAAAAGACCGGCGCCGGCGATCGGATCGTGCGTTTCGTGAGCCGCACCGGGATTCCCGCCGCGATGATGGGCATGCTCCAAGCACTCCCCAACACCGGCCTGTGGCACCGGCTCGAAAAGGAGGGCCGGCTGATTCAAGAGAAGGCCGACGCCAAGGGCGTGAACCAGACCAACCTGCTCAATTTCGTACCCACCCGGCCGATCCGGGATATCGCCAACGAATACGTGGATGCCTTTTGCCGCCTCTACGAACCCAACGCCTACATCGACCGGGTAAAGCATTACTACCTCAAGATGGGTGAACCGCGCTGGAAAGCCTTCTATCGTCCCGAAAACTCCGACAAACCCGCCCTGCCTCCCCTCCGTGAAATCCGCGCCCTGGGGATTGTGATATGGCGGCAAGGAATCTTGCGCGACACTCGCTGGCGCTTCTGGAATGCCCTGCTCACCGTGGCGCGCCGCAACCCCAAAACCCTTGAGCAATTCCTGGTGACGCTCGCCCACAATGAGCATTTCATGGAATACCGGGGCATCGTGACTCGCGAGATCCAGGAGCAATTGGCCTCCCTGCCGCCCGACCCCCCCATGGCACCGGTACAGCCCAGCCGCGAACTCCAGCCGGCCTGACGCCTTCAGCCGCCGCCGGTCAGTCCTGAACGTAGGCCTCGCCCGCCAGCAGGGCGGCCTCGGCCTTCTGAAGCTCGCGGCCCAAGTAAAGGGCGTGATCGAGGCGGCTGAGGGGCAGAGCCCCTTCTCCCTCGGTGAGGAGAATACCCAGTTCCTTAGCGGTCCGACCCCGGAATACAAACAGAGGTGTGCGGGGTCCGGCGTTGCGGCAGGAGAGCACCTCGCCGGTATCCGGATCGGTGGCTAGCCCCCGCTCATCGATGCCGTTGCCGTAGTGCTCGGCCACCAGCAAGGCGGCCTCGTGATCCACCAGGATCAGGAAATAGCCGGCCGGATCGAGGTCGATCGTGCGCTGAGAGAGCCCTTCATCCAGGGCGGTTGCCGCCGCGAGCAGCGAAACAGGAACATCCATGGGGCGATGTTATCGGCGCGCTCCTGGTGGAACCTGGCCCCAGGGCGGGCAGCCGGACCATGTCCCAAACAGAGAGAGACCAGGCCGAGAAAAAAAGACAACTCCCCCGGAGAAACCCTCACCGAGAATCGCTTCCCGAAGGAGAAGCAACCGTTCCGGGGAGCTGACTTGTTCCACAAGTCTCCGGACCGGTGAGATGGTTTCAGGGTGCGGAATCCGAAGTCGGCTCCCCGGCAGCCTCGACCCCCGGCAGGGGCGGCACCCCGCCCCGGAAGGGCAGTTCGGCATTCACCGCCTCGATCTCCTCCAGCTGGGCGCCATTGGCCTCGGGCAACCAGCGCCGCAGGATGGCGGCGAAGCGGGGGTCACTCCAGCGGTGCAGGCTGACGCGGGGTTCGGCCAAGAAGCCACGGCGCCGCTTGTGGCTGCCGCCGGCGCCGGGATCAAAGCGGCGGATGCCCCGCTCGATCGCCCAGGCAATCGGGGCGTAGTAACAGACCTCGAAGTGCAGGTTCTCCAGATCCACATCACTGCCCCAGTAACGGCCCCAGAGCCCCTGGCCATCCTGCACGCACAGCGACATCGCCACCGGCTCGGCGGGATCGCCGCCATGGGCACTGAACAGCACCAGATCGGAGCGCAACTCACCGGCAGCCTTAAAGAAGGACTGCGTGAGGTATTTGCTGCCCCAGGGCCCCCAGCGGGCGCAGTGCTGGGCATAGAAGTGGTGCATTCGCTCCAACAGTGCCGGCGCAATCTCTTCCCCCACCACCGCGGTCACCGTGAGGCCGGCGGCGGCCACGGCGGCGCGCTCGCGGCGCACGTTGCGACGCTGATTGGCATTGAAGCCGGCCAGATAGGCCTCGAAATCCCCGAAACCGGGGTTGGTCCAGCAGCCCTGCTGGTTAATCCAGGCGCTGCAGCCGGCCGCCTCAGCCAGGGGCCTCCAGCGGGAATCCACATAGAGAAAATTGCAGCTGAGCAGCCCGTTCTGGCGGCAGAAGGCATCGATCAGCTCCAGCATCACAGCGGTGATGGCAGCTTCATTCTCCCCGGCGGCGATCAGGAAGCGGTAGCCCTCCACCGGACTGAGGGGGCTCATCCCCACGAGCTTGGGGTAGTAGCGCAGCCCGAGCTGGCCGGCGAGCTGGGCGAATGACTGGTCAAAGACGAATTCGCCGTAGCTGTGACCCTTGAGATACAAGGGAGCCACCGCCACCAGCTCCCCACCCCGCCACAGCCCCAGATGGCAGGGCTGCCAACCCTCCCGAGGCACGATGCTGCCGCTGGCCTCCAGACGGTGCAGCCAGCGCCAGCGGTAGAAGGGGGCTGCGGCATGGTCGCCCAGCAAGGTGTCCCAGGCTTCCTGGGGGAGTTCAGCGATGGCGCGGTGCCAGCGGGCTTGCAGCTCGGCCATGGCAACAGCGGGGCGGTATCGGAGCTTGAAGGCGCAAAACTAACGGCATCGTTCCCCTGGCTGCCCACCGTGCACCACCCGACCTGGCCGCCATGCCGGCGTTGCCTGCCTGCGGCCCTGGGCATGCTGGGAGCCAGCCTGGCGCTGACGGGGTCGCCTCCAGCGCCGGCCCGGGCGGGCCTGCTCACGCCGGTGCTCCAGCTGATGCGGCCCCAGCTGGAGACCCGGCTGGCCAAGGTATGCGTGGAGACGGCCGCCGGGGGGAACACCGAACTCCGGCGCAGCCTGGTGGAGCCCTGCCAGCAGCTGGCCGTTCCCACCAGCCGCTGCCTGATTGAGGAAACCGACAGCAGCGGCCGCGGCTTGGGGGTGGTGACCGAGCTGCTCTCCGGCCGCTTCGGCGATGACAGCGAGGTGGTGGTGAAACGCTGCCTGGCGCGGCTGTTCGGCATTCCTGCCAACAGCCTGCGGGATGTACGCCTGCGGGACCTGGGCCGGCACTTCGGATCACGCCAGGTGGGCGGGGACGGCCCCTGATCGAAGCTTGAGGGAGGAAGCAGCCGCCGCGGGGCTCGGTCGTCTCTCATCGTAGAAACGGGTCCTGAAGGGCCCTTGATCCCCGCCATTCCCCTGATCCCGATGGACCCCTCCGCCCAGGCCCCGGCCCCCAGCCACGCGGCGCTGGCCCGCCGGCTGCAGGGTCTGAATGTGTACCTGGTGGGGATGATGGGAGCTGGCAAGAGTGCCGTGGGGCGGCCGTTGGCGGCAGCCCTGGGGTATCGCTTCCTCGATGCCGACGCCGCCCTGGAGCAGGCCGCTGGCCGTCCGATCCCCACCGTGTTCGCGGAGGACGGAGAGGAGGGCTTCCGACAGCTGGAAACCGCCGTTCTCGATCGAATCGCCGGCTTCCACTCCCTGGTGGTGGCTACGGGGGGGGGCGTGGTGACCCGACCGGTGAACTGGGGCCACCTGCACCAGGGCGTGGTGGTGTGGCTGGATGCCCCCGAAACATTGCTATTGGCGCGGCTAAGGGCGGATCCCACCCCCCGCCCCCTGCTTAACGACCCCGACCCCGCCGGCCGCCTGGCGACCCTGCTGGCGGCACGTCGCCCCCTCTACGCCCAGGCCGACCTCCACGTGTTGCAGGTGGAAGCCCCGCCTGAGGCCGTGGCCCTTCAGGTGCTGGAAGCCCTGCCATCAATCCTGCGGGAACAGCCAAGCGCGCCGCTCAGGCCGGCCATGCTTCTCGATGGCGCGGGACAAATCACACAGTCGCTGAACTGACCACTCAACGAAACAAGGGAGCGCCTCTGACAAGGCCAGCACCTCTGGATCTCAACCTCTGGATCTGTCCATCGGGCCCCAGCGCTGGAGGCGCACCTCGACCACATCTGCGACAGCCAGCGGTCGAAAGGCCAAAAGGGGCCGGGATCGCGAGCCAGGACAGGGAGCCGAAGGCTCGAAGCGCGGCAGGGTGCGGTTCAGGAGGCCCCGCCTGGTAGCTCCAGCCGAACCGCAAACCAGCTGACCACCAGCCCGGGTTCCAGCTCCAGTTCACAAGCCGTATCCAGCAGGCGCTGGGCCCGCTCTCCAGGATCGGCCAGGCCGGCCAGATCGGCCGGAGGTGCGCCAAGCTGCCTCAGGTGGGTCTGGAGCCAGGCGAGGGTTTCGGCCGCCGTAAGAATGGCCTCGGCCCCACCGGGCTCCAGCACCACGTAATGATCGAGTTCCCGCAGCAGGGGATCGGACATGGATTGTCGACGCTTGCACCCCATCCTGGCGCTGCTGGCCCTGACCTTGATGGTGATGGCCCTGGTGTACCCGCCGGATCCCGCCGCCGCGGCCCAACCGGGGATGGCGATGGCAACACCAATCCAACCGCCGCCGGCCAGGTTGCTCCCGCCACCATTCTCTCCCGGGCTCCTGGAGCGCCGCCTGGCGAGCTGGCCCGCCTGGAGCCTGCCGGCTCCCCTGCCGCGGCCGGATCGGGACGATCTGATCTGGCCCGCCTGGTTCCGAGGCGAGTGGGAGGTGAGCAGCACGACTACGGACGGGGCCGAGCCCCCGCTGCGCTGGCGCGCCCGGTTCGTCCCGAATGGCAACGGCGGGGCTGTGGCGAACCGGGCCTTCAATGTCAGCCAGATCGGCAAGGCCCTCTTGGGGGATGAGCTGATCAGCGTGCGCAATGACCCCGCGAACCCCAACCGCCAGGTGAGCCTGCTGCGGGGCGATCGCCAGCTGGAATCCACGGTGGTGGGGCGGCGCAGCGCCCGCCCCGATGGCGCCACCTTCCTGGCCGACGAGCTCACGCTCCAGGTGCTCCATGGGCCCGGCTCACCACGGATCAGCCGTGTGGAGGTTCTCGGCCTCTGGCAGCGGCTCGAGGACGGCAGCATCAGCGGCGAGCAGTGGCAGGCCAGCTACAGCTCGCCGGCGGCGGGGCTGGCGGCCCAAGCCGGTCACCCCCAGCGGTTCAGCCTCAGGCTCGTCCCACTTCCGCCAGGATCCGATCGCGCCAGCTGAACAACGTCGCCAGCAGTGGATGGTCCGCAAGGCCCTCCACCCCCCGTCCCGCCAGAGGAGCGCCGGCGGAGCCTGGGAACTGAAGCAGCGAGAGCTGGGCCACTACAGCTAAGTCTGCCAGGGAGAGCCGATCGCCCTCGAGATAGGGCTGGTCAGCCACCAGCACCGCCAGCTGTTCGAGGTTGCGGCGAAGCTGGCGGGCCTCGCAGGGGGCCAGCACCTCCCCCACCGCTTCACTCACCGGCGCCATCAGGCTGGCGGGCAGGGCGGCCACGACCCGGCGCAAGGGATCCGGAGTGGCTTCGGGCAGCAGGGCGGTGCGCAGCACCGGATCGGCGGCGGCCGCCTGCAGCAGGGCCTGACGGGCCCCGGAGGCCAGGGCGGCGTCGGCCCAGTCTTCTAGCAGCAGCACCCGGGCACGGCTGCGGTCGTCGGCCGGCAGCAGCGCCGGAAGCGGGTGGCGTTTCTCGAGATGCAGGGCGATGGCGGTGGAATCGGCGATCACCTCACCGCCATCCACGAGCACCGGCACCTGGCGCTGGCCGGAGAGCCGGAACAGCTCGATCTGTCCCAGGCCAGGCGTCACCTCCAGGAGGTTTGCCTCCAGCCCCTTAGCCGCCAGAACAAGGCGCACCTTCTCGCAGAAGGCTGAGTGGCGGAACTGGTGGAGGTCCATCGGGGAGGGGGGATCGGCAGCGGGGGCCCCCGGGCGGCAGAGTAGCCAGCACTTCAGGTCTGCGGCCGGGGCCGCCAGGGGGAGACGCCCGATGAGGGACTTTCTGATCAATGTGACCCGCTACCCGCGCTACCTGGTGGCCTTCAGCCTCGGGGTGCTCAACTCGGTGTTCGAACCGTTGGCCCGGCTGCGCAGCAACCCGGTCACGGCCGTGGCCCTGATCGGTGCACTGGTGAGCGGGCTGCTCACCCTGGTCCTGGTGCTGCGTGCGATGGTGAATGGGGCAGCCGTGGTGGCCTCGTAAGGATGGCTCAGGGACGACGGGTGGAGCGGGTGGCGGTGCTGATCCGCCGGGAAATGAGTGAACTGCTGCGCAGCGGCATCCGTGACGAACGGGTGCATCACGGCATGGTGAGCGTGACCGAAGTGGAGGTGGCGGGGGATCTGCAGCACTGCCGCATCCACGTGAGCGTGTTCGGCACTGAAGACGACCAGCGACTCACCATGGAAGGCCTCAAGGCCGCTGCCCCCTATGTGAAAGGCGAATTGGCGCGGCGCCTGCAGATGCGCCGCACCCCCGAGGTGGTGTTCCTCCTCGACCGCGCCCTGGAGCGGGGGACTTCGGTACTGGGATTACTCAACCAGCTGGAGCGCAAGCGGGAGGAGAGGGGGGAGATTCCCCCCGGCAGCGATGAAGGAGTGGTCGCCGCCAGTGGCCCGGTGAACGAGAGGGCCGGCGAAGGCCCTCATGAATCGGAAGCTGCCCCAGCCAGCGAGACCGCCGTCGGGAACGACCCAGGGTCACCACCAGCGGATGGTCCCGGCATCAATGACGCTGCTGATCCCGGAGATGCTGTCGAGTCCGGTCGCTCCTGACACGCCGCATCCCCTGGCCCCCGGCTGCGCTTGCATGGTGCCATCAGGGACAACAACGGCATGAACGAGGTCGGGGAACAAGCCGGTGTGAGGGAAGAAACCGCCGCGGGCCTCAACGACACTCTGGCCCGCCTGGTGGCCAGCCTGCTGGTGGTCCGCTGCAGCGGCCACCTCGCCGATGGCCAGCGCCGCTACCCCCGCTGGGAGCTCGACAACGCCACCCTGCAGCGCTTGCTGGGTGCGGGCGTGGGCGGGGTCATTCTGCTCGGGGGCAGCGCGGCCGAGCTGCGGCTGCGCACCCGCCAGCTCCAGGCCTGGGCGGCCACCGACCTGCTGCTCTGCGCCGATGTGGAGGAGGGGGTGGGGCAACGGTTTGAGGGCGCCAGCTGGCTGGTGCCTCCCCTGGCCCTGGGCCGCCTGCACGGCGACGATCCGGGCGCGGCCGAGGAATTGGCGGAGCGCTACGGGCGCTGCAGCGGCCGCGAGGCCCGGGCCCTCGGCCTGAACTGGGTGCTGGGACCGGTCTGCGATGTGAACAACAACCCTGCCAACCCGGTGATCAACGTGCGCTCCTGGGGTGAGACCCCCGCTACCGCCGGAGCCCTAGCGACCGCCTTCGTGCGCGGCGCCCAGGCCGAAGGCGTTCTCTGCTGCGCCAAGCACTTCCCCGGTCACGGCGACACCGCCAGCGATTCCCACCTTGAGCTGCCCCTGCTGCCCCTCAGCCGCAAACGGCTCGAAGCCGTGGAGCTACCACCCTTCCGCGCCGCGATCGCCGCCGGGGTGTCCAGCGTGATGACAGCCCACCTGCTGCTGCCGGAACTCGATCGGGAGCGGCCCGCCACCCTCTCGGCGGCGGTGCTCACCGGACTGCTCCGCCACGACCTGGGCTTCGGAGGCCTGGTGGTGACCGACGCTCTGGTGATGGAGGCGATCACGGCCCACCACGGCGCCGGCGAAGCGGCAGTGCTGGCTCTCGAGGCCGGCGCCGACCTGGTGTTGATGCCCGCCGACGCCGATGCGGCGATGGCCGCCATCGTGGCGGCTGTGGAGCAGGGCCGGCTGGAGCGGGAGCAACTCGAAGCCAGTGCGAAGCGGCGGCGGCTGGCCCTGGCATCGCTGCAGGGGAACTCCCTGGCGCCGGCCGGCTCCGTTGCCGAAGCCTGCCCTGAACCCCTTGGATCCCTGGCCGAGGCAGGCTCCCGCTCCATAGACGCCAGCGAACCCCTGGGCCCACTGAGCAACGGTCCGATCAGCGCCGACCAGCAGCTGGCCCTGGAGCTGGTGCAGCGCAGCCTGCTCCACCAGGGCGGCCGGGTGACGCTGCCGGCGGGGAGCCCGGGCGCCGCCCCAGCCATCAACCTGATCCGCGTGGACACAGCCCTGAGCTGCCCCTTCCTCCAGCCCACCGCCCCCGCCCTCACCCGGGCCACCGCCGCCGGCTTCCGGACGGTGGTGCTGGATAGCTGCAGTCCATCGCCCTGGAGGATCGGGCCGGCGGCAGTGTCCGACCCAGGCGCCCAGGAGCCAGGCCTGGCTGCCCCGGTCACTGCCAACGGCACGTCGATCGCCACGGACGCCCCCCTCGACCTGCCTCGGCTCGGGGAGGGGCCGGTGCTGCTGCAGCTGTTCGTGCGCGGCAATCCCTTCCGCGGCAGCGCTGCGGGCCGCGAACCCTGGGAGGCGGTGATCCGGCAGCTCCAGGCCTCCGGGAGGCTGGCAGGGCTGGCGGTGTACGGCAGCCCATACCTGTGGGAAAGCCTGCAGCCCCTGCTGGAAGATGGCATTCCGGCGGCCTGGAGCCCTGGCCAGATGCCGCTGGCCCAGGCGGAGCTTTTGGCTGCTCTGGGGCTGGGCACTCCCGCCGGCCGTGGCAACGGCTTCACCGATTGAGGCGAGCGTCATGAGCAACCTGCCGTTGCCGGAGCAGCCACCCGCCGCCGAGCACCCCAGGCTCAGCCTCTCGATGATCGTGCGCGATGAGTCCGAGCGGATTGATGCGGCTCTGGCCTCGGTGGCCGGCTTCGTGGACGAGATGGTGGTGCTCGACACCGGCTCCAGCGACGACACGGTGGCGATCGCTGAACGCTGCGGGGCTGTGGTGGCCTCGATGCCCTGGCCCGGCGACTTCGCCCCGGCGCGCAACCGGGCCCTGGAGCTAGTGCGGGGCGACTGGGTGCTGGTGCTCGATGCCGATGAACGGCTCCGCCCCGAAGCCCGCGGGCCGCTGCTGGAGCTCATGGCCAGGCCCGAGCTGCTGGTGATCACCCTGCTGCGGCAGGAAGAGGGGGCGCTGCAGTCGCCCTACTCCAGCGTGAGCCGCCTGTTCCGCCGCCATCCGGCCCTGCGCTGGAGCCGGCCTTATCACGCCATGGTCGACGACAGCGTGACGGAGCTGCTGGAACGCGAGCCCCACTGGCGCATCGCCCAGTGCCCCGAACCAGCCCTGCTGCACACGGGCTACCGGCCGGAGCTGCTGGCCGACGGTCGGAAGGCCCGGCTGCTGCGCCAAGCGATGGAAGCCGAGCTGCGGGAACGGCCGGGCGACCCCTACGCCTGCGCCAAACTCGGCGCCCTGCTGGTGGATCAGGGCGAGAGGGCCGCCGGGATCTCCCTTCTGGAGACGGGGCTGTATCACTGTCTTGCCGGGGCCGATCCGGAACGCTTCGAGCTGCTGCTGCACCTGGCCATCGCCCACACCGCCGAGCGCCCCCGCCAGGCAGCCGAGCTCTACCGCCAGGCCCTAGCCCTCCCCCTCGACCCCCGCCTCACCCTGGCCGCCCGCCTCAACCTGGCGAGCCTGCTGTTGGAGGAGGGAGCGCTGGAGGAGGCCGCCAGGCTCTGCCTTACCGCAACCGAGGTGGCCCCGGCGATCGCCCAGGGCTGGAGCCAGCTGGGCCTGGTAGAGCGGCGACGCGGCGCCATCGCCGCCGCCATCAGCGCATACCACCAGGCTCTGGCCCTTGATCCCCACCAGGCCTCCACCAGGCAGAACCTGGCGGTGGCCCTGCTGCTGGCGGGCGACATCCCCGGTTGCCGGGAAGCCTTCCGCCAGGCCATCGCGCTGCTGCGGGGCCAGGGTCGGGGGGAGGAAGCGCTGGCGCTGAGCCGCCAGGCCGCCAGCATGGTGCGGCTCAACGACTGAACCCAGCAGCCATGGCGGACGCGAGGGGGGACTACAGCAGCACCGACCCGGGCGAGAGCCACGGCCCTCAACCGGCGCTAGGAGCAGTAATCGGCGCGCCGGATGCGCCGGAGGACAGCCAGGCCCCTCAGAAACCTCCCCGGCTTTCCCTGCAGGGACGCCGCATCGGGGTGACCCGGGCGGACCAGCAACTCGGCGAAGCCCGCCGCCTCTTCGAAGCCACCGGTGCCACGGTGGTCGACCTGCCTGCCCTGGCGGTGACCCCCCCGGATGACTGGGGCCCCCTCGATGACGCCCTGGCCGAACTGGAGGACTTCCACTGGATCGTGTTCTCCAGTGCCAACGGCGTGGAGGCCGTGGAGCGTCGGCTGGCCCGGCGGGGAAGTAGCCTGGCCCATCGCCCGGCCGGCCTGCGGATCGCGGCGGTGGGGCGGAAGACGGCGGCGGTGCTGGAGAGCTTGGGGGCAGCGGCCGATTTCGTGCCACCGACCTTCGTGGCCGACAGCCTGATCGAGCATTTCCCAATCTCTGGTTGGGGCCTGCGGCTGCTGATCCCCCGCGTGCAGAGCGGTGGCCGCACCGTGCTGGCCGAGGCCTTCGCCGCGGCCGGCGCCCGGGTGGTGGAAGTGAGCGCCTACGAAACCCGCTGCCCCGAGCAGTGGCCTAGCTCAGCCCTGCTCGCCCTAGAGCGGGGTGATCTCGACGCCATCACCTTTAGCAGCGGCAAGACCGTGAGCCACAGCTGCCAGCTGCTGGAGCGCAGCTTCGGAGCAGATTGGCGTGATCGGCTGGTGGGGGTGGGCCTGGTGTCGATCGGACCCCAGACCAGTGCACGCTGCCTCGCCCTGCTGGACCGGCTGGATGCCGAAGCCGATCCCCACGATCTGGCGGGTCTGGTGGCCGCCTGCGAAAGACTCCTTAAACGTGGTGGGAATTAGGAATTGGCGCAGTCGTAGGTGTGGAGCTGGCCGCCTTTCTTAAGCACGAGGCTGCAGGAATTGATGTTGATCGATTCAACCGTCCAGCCCGGCGGCAACAGGGGGGTCCTGAGAGAGCCCTGCTGGCCGATCCGAAGGCTGTCGCTCTCGCTGCCCATCACCACGATTGCCTCGGGCCGGCCACCCGACTGGATCACCCCACTGAGCTTGAACTTCGGCACGGCCGCAACGGCGGCGGATTTCGAGCCCAGCCCTCCGGCCCCACCGGCTGGAACCACACCTCGGACGCGGGAGCCACCGGCGGATGAAGAGGGGACGGACGGAGCGGGGGGCCGGGGATCGCTGAAGGGGTCGATCCGTCCCTGCTGCACCGCTTGGGTGACCTGCTGGGGGGAGGGAAGGGGCTGGAGGCCCAAAGCGGCCGTCGGCGCCGACCTCTCGAGCCCCGGTCGTTGCGGCGGCGTGGGGGGCGACAGCTCAGTGGACGAACCTTTCGACCCCGGCCAGCCGCAGGAGGTGGTCAACCAGGGAAGGGTGCAGAGGAGCCCAACCCTCATGAGGGGTACAACACAGGGGCGGAGCGCGCAGGTTGCCCTACGGCTGGCCCTTTTCCACCAGATCGCGGAAACGGTCAAGGTTGGCCTGCAGTTCACGCACAACAATGCCACCCATAATGGTTGGTTCCATCAGAGGTGCGAGCACTCCGGGCAATTCATAGGCCACACTCAGCTTCACGGCGGTTCGGCCTGGGCCCAGCGGATAGAAGCGAACGCCCCCACGGGTGGGCAGCCCCCCCACCGATTCCCAGTGCAACTGCTGGGCTTCCACTCGCCGGGTGATCCGCGCCTTCCAGTGGAAGCGGAAACCCTGGGCCGCCAAGGTCCAGTCGGTGAGATCGGGGTCCTCAAGGGGCACCACCGACTCGATCCAGCGCATCCAGCGCGGCATGGCCTCCAGATCACTCCAGACGGCCCAGGCCTCCTCCACGGAAGCCTGAATTTCGGTGGTGACGCTGTGTTCCAGCCAACGGCCCATGGATGTGCCTCAGGAGACGCCGACCGTGGCCGGAGAGCCCGTGGCGGCCGTGGTGGCCAACACGGCTGGATGGCCCAGGATCGCAGCCGCCGCCAGGCGTCCGCTCATCGTGGCCCCCTCCATCGAGTCGATGTAGTCCTGGCGGGTGTAGCTGCCGGCCAGGAAGAAGTTGGCCACCGGCGTGCGCTGATCTGGGCGGTAGGGTTCCATTCCCGGAGCCTCGCGATAGAGGGACTGGGCCAGCTTCACCACGTTGCTCCACACCAGATTGAGATGGCGGGCGGAGGGGAAAAGTTCTCGAACCTGAGCATCGGTGGCGGCCACGATCTCGTCGGTCTTCTTCGGAATCCAGGGATCCCCCGGGGTGAGCACGCACTGCAGCAGGGAGCCAAGCCCCTCTCGGCGGTAGTCCTCCGGGCTGGCCAGGGCTAGGTCGGCGAAACAGCTGAAATCGGCGTCGGCGGTGTAAAGCAGGTTGTTCAGGCCGGCGGGCCTGGAAAGGTTGGTACGGGCGGCCTGGGCTTCAAGAGACTCACCCAGTTCGGTGACCCAGCCGTCGTAGCGGAGCTGCACCGTGGCCACGGGCACCGCTTCGAGCCGGTCGATGGCTGCAACCATCGGAAACCGGCGCCAGGCCTGGGGCAGCAACCGCTGAATTCCCGGCACATCACAGGCGGCGAGGTAAACATCGGCCTCCACCCGGATCTCCCCCTCGGGCGTACCCAGGGTGAGCCCCGTCACCCGGAGACCGTCGGCCCCATCCCCACCCGGGGCCGCCTCATCGTGCACCTCCACCACCCGATGGCGCAAATGCAGCCGACCGCCCCTGGCCTCGATGTAGGCCAGGATCGGCCCGGTGAGCCAGCGGTGCGGGGATCCCTTGAGCAGATTCAGCTTGGAGGCCTCGGTCTTCGACGCAAACATCATGAAGATGGTGAGCATGCAACGGGCCGAGATCGCCTCGCAATCGATGAAGCCAAGCGCATAGGCGATTGGATTCCACATCCGCCGGATGCTCTGCTCACTGCCACCGTGACCCAGAAACCACTGCTGGAAGCTGATGCGATCGAGATCGCGGATCACCTTCATGGCGCCGTCGTAATCCACTAGGCCCCGCACGATCGGGCTGGTTCCCAGGGCCAGAGCATTGCGAAGTTTATCAATCCAGTTGAGTTGGGGGGTGGTGAAGAAGGCCTTGAGCCCATTGAAAGGGGCGCCGATCGGAAAGCGGAAATCCAGTTCGCGCAGGTCGCCGCCCTTGTTCACGAACAGGTGGGTGTGCTCTTTGGGGAGCAGGTTGTCGATCGCGCCGACCTTGCGCAGCAGGGCGAAAAGGTTGGCGTAGTTGAAGAAAAAGACATGCAGCCCCATCTCAATGTGGTTGCCCTCGCCATCCACCCAGCTGCCCACCTTGCCGCCCATGAAGGGTCTGGCCTCGTAAAGGTCCACGCCGTGGCCCGCGTCCACCAGGTCCACAGCAGCCGCCAGACCCGCCAGACCGGCACCCACGATGGCGACGCGCACCTGCAAACTCCCGTGATCGTCCGACTCTATGGAGGGGCCGGGCGGGATGTGGCGCCGGCCTGGGGGGAAACCGGCCAGGGTGACACCGGATACCAGATCCCAGCGGTTGGCGCGGACCGGCCCCCGCCCGCCCAGCCGGGTCGCAAAACCGATCCGCCCGGACAGCCGCAGACCCGAAGCCGACCAAGCCCGTCCAAGCTTCATTCCGGCATGGAGCCTGGCATCACCCCGAAACGGCGGCCCGAGCAGTCCCCCCGGCTGCGGCGCTTTCGGCACTCCCCCAGGCAGCCTCCGGATCAGCTCCATAGAGTGGTGAAAAGGGCGACTGCCCCCCATGAGCTCCCCCATGAGCAGCGAGACCGCGACCCCTCCAGCTCCAGCCGCCCCCCCTGCGCCAACCGGCCCCACGATCAGCGCCGTGACCAGCCCAGCCGAAGTCACCTTCACCGGCCGCGATGGCAAGGGCATCTTGATCACCGAACCTGCGATGAAGCAGCTGGCCGTGCTGATGGCCCAGCAGGGCAGCGACAAGCTGCTGCGGGTGGGCGTGCGCTCCGGCGGCTGCAGCGGCATGAGCTACACAATGGATTTCATCAATGCGGCCGCCATCGCCAGCGACGACGAGGAATACGTGTATGAGCCTGCCGGCGCACCCTCGTTTCGCGTCGTGAGCGACCCGAAGAGCCTGCTCTACATCTACGGAATGCAGCTCGACTTTTCCTCCGCCCTGATCGGCGGCGGCTTCAACTTCACCAACCCCAACGCCACCCAGACCTGCGGCTGCGGCAGCTCCTTCGCCGTCTGATGGCCATGGCCCCCGGCGGCCTCTCGATGGACCGTCGCCCGGCGTGGGAACCTGAACCGATTCCAGCCGGCGCTGCCATGACGGCCCCCTCCCCCACTCCGTCCTCCACCGACACCAGCGATGCTGCGGGGTCTGGCGAGGCCTCCCAGTTCGACCAAGCCCTTGCCCGCTACCAGGGTGGCGCGGCTCCGGAGGATCTGATCGACGACTTCTTGGCGATCACGAGCCAGGCCCCGCAGCAGTCGGCCGGCTGGACCTGCCTGGCCTGGCTGCAGCTGCTGCTGGATCAGCCCCGCGCTGCCCTGCAGTCGGCCCGCACGGCGGTTCGTCTCAATCCACAGGACCCTCAGGCCCGCATCAACCTCAGCCTGGCCCTGCTGGAAACCGGCGGCAAGGGGGTGCGCGAGCAAGTGGAGTTGGTGCAGCGGGTGATGCTGATGGCGCCGGAACTGGCCGAGGAGCTGCGCGGTTCGATCGCTGATGGGCTGCAGCGGCGGCCGGGCTGGGGGGCTCTCAACAAGCTGAAGGGCTGGCTGGAGGATTGAAGCCGGTTCTGCTGCTGAGCAACGGCCACGGCGAGGACCTCAGCGGCGCGGCCCTGGGCAGCCAGCTCCGCCAGCGGGGTGTGGCGGTAGAAGCCCTGCCCCTGGTGGGCCATGGCCAGGCCTACCGGCAGGCAGGCATTTCCGTGCTGGGTCCCACCCGCGACTTCAGCACCGGCGGGTTGGGCTACACGAGCCTGGCCGGCCGCCTCACCGACCTGCGGGAGGGGCAGTTCACCTACGTACTACGGCTGCTTGGGCGGCTGTGGCGGCGGCGGCTTCGCTACCGGCTGGTGGTGGCGGTAGGGGATTTGGTGCCGGTTTTGGGCGCCTGGCTCACCGGCCAGGAGTCGGCGGTGTATTTGGTGGCGTACTCCAGCCACTACGAAGGTAGGTTGCGGCTGCCATGGCCCTGCGGTTGGCTGCTGAAACGCCCCAGGGTCCGGACCGTATGGAGCCGCGACCAGCTCACCGCCAAGGACCTGAGCGAGCAGCTGGGCCGACCGGTGGACTTCCTTGGCAATCCCTTCCTGGATCCGCTGCTGGAGGGGGTCGCAGCCACGGCCACCGGCCGGCCGGGCGAGGAGCCCAGCGGTGGGGCCACTGCGGCTTCAAGGCCTGTAGTGGCAGTGCTGCCCGGGAGTCGGCTGCCCGAAGCCCTGGGCAATCTCACCCTGCTGCTGGGGGTGCTGGAGCGGCTCCCCGCCGCCAATGGGGGGAGCGGGAACGCACCGATCCTGCGGGCCGCCCTGGTGGCCGCCCTGAAGCCGACCGCCATCGCCGCCGCCGCCGCGCCGCTGGGTTGGCGGTTCGTGCAGGGGGATCGTGCGGCGGGCCCGGAACCTGCTGCGCTGCAGCGGCAAGGGCGGCGACTGGAGCTCCACTGGAACCGCTTCGCTGCCGTGCTGGCCAGCAGCGACCTGGTGCTGGCGATGAGCGGCACCGCCTCGGAGCAGGCCGTGGCCCTGGCCCGCCCCGTGCTGCAGCTGGCCGGTCCCGGCCCCCAGTTCACCGAAGGCTTCGCCGAAGCCCAGCGCCGCCTGTTGGGCCCTGGGGTGCAGTGCGCCGCCGGGCCCGTGGGGCAGGAAAACACCCTGGCGGCCACAGCCCGGATGCTGGGGTCCATGCTGGATCGACTCGCTGATCCAGTGGCCGGCCCCACCTGGCGCCGGGAGCTGGAGGCGATCGCGGCGGAGCGGCTGGGAGCGACCGGGGGCAGCGACCGGATCGCGGCGGCGATCCAGACGATCCTAAACAGCCCAAAGCGGGCCCTTCAGGGTGACTGATAGCCGAGACAAGTGGCCACGCGATCGTCCCCGATTCAACAAACCTCTGTCTCCGGCCTCCCGCTTCAACCGTCACGAGCTCTGGCCAACAGAATCCGATCGCCCCATTCCGCCCCTGGGTGATTGCACCCGCATCCCGAGATACCGCCCCACCTGAGCGCCATGAGCACCCCCTCCTCCGAGCCCCAGGCCGCCGCCGATCTCCC
>Ga0315905_10002028_pt1 | contig 21423 bp, 12 predicted proteins | sample LakEriMetagenome_5_FD_203522 | JGI IMG/M metagenome (GOLD analysis project Ga0315905, IMG submission 203522) | Freshwater fungal communities from buoy surface, Lake Erie, Ohio, United States - Buoy 4 MA121 | ecosystem: Environmental > Aquatic > Freshwater > Lake | place: USA: Lake Erie, Ohio...
TAAGTTGTCTTTACCACGAGCAATCCATGGTGTACCAGAACGCTTACCTGTGATAGGATCTACTGGACTATCGTACTGAGGAATCAATTGACCTTCAAATTTTGGTCCCCATACATCATAATCCGCAACGTTTAAACCACCACCTAAACCATCTACGAATGCATATCTACCGTGGTCACCAGGACCGTACTCATCTTGAGTTTTAGGTAATGCAATGAAACCACTTTGAACCGCAGTACTGCTGTTGAATTCAACAGAGTAACCTCTTTTATCTTTTGTACCTTTCTTAGTGTTAATGATGATCGCACCATTTTGACCTCTATAACCATACAATGCAGAGGCAACTGGTCCTTTTAACACGTTATAAGATTCGATATCATCTGGGCTAATATTCCAAGTATCAGAGTTAATTGGCACACCATCCACTACAATCAAATTCACACGACCACCTCTTAATACTAGGTTAGGGATTCTTAACATTTCTTGGTTAAGACCCACTGTTAAACCAGCTACTTTACCTACTAAGTTGTTGATGGGGTTCAATTCTCTAGCTTTTACTAAATCAGCGCCCTTTACTTCTTGTGTAGCGTAACCAATTTTTCTTTTCTCCTTTTTGATACCTAAGGCAGTTACAACCACCTCGTTCAACAAATCATCGGCTTTTACTAATTCAACAACAACTGCATCGTTAGAAGCAGTCACTGTTTTAGTAACATAACCAATGTAAGAAACAGTAACAGCAGCATTCGCGTTTAAATTGTTTAAACTAAAAGCGCCATTTGCATCTGTTTTTGTAGCTTGTCCTTTTACAGACACAGTAGCAGATTCCAAAGCTTTTTTGGTTTCTGCATCTACCACTTTTCCTTTAAATTGTATGTTTTGCGCAATTGAGCTTAAACTCAATCCCAATAACATAAGTGGAGTAAGAACCCACTTGATACATTGTTGTTTTGAAATCATAATTAATATTTTGAAATGCAAACCTATTGTGAATTCTTTAACAAAATTGAAAGCGCATGTGAACAATACATGAAGGAATTGTGTCTTAATTGTTAACGAACCTTAGTAGTATTAAATAAAAATAAAATGTGTTAACAATAAATTAATGTTTTGAAAATAATGGAGCGAAATCAATTAATCATAGGTTTGCTGTTCAACTTTATTCAAAATATTTCTATGAAAAAATATCTTTTTTTAGCGTTTGCTATCATGTTTTGTGTGAGCAATTCAATTGGTCAACAAAAACAATCTTTTTTAACGGTTCCTGGTTTTAAAGAATATGCTAAAATTGATACTAGCAGTTATTCGATTTTACCAAGTGGTCGTTATGTGCAACCAGTTGGTAAATCAATGAGGATTACCCATGACCCATTTGGTTTAAAAATATCTCCAGATGGTGCTGTGGCAATTACTTTACATGAAAATGTATTTACCCTTATTGACTTAAAAACTCAAATAGCAAAACGTATTCCAGATTATCTAAAAACAAACGAAAGTCCTTTAAAAAAGGGTTCTTTCTTAGGTATTGCTTTTCATCCAACTAAAAAAATAGTCTACCTAAGTGGTGGGAACGAAGGCACGGTTGTGGTGTATGATTATGCACAATTTAAAAAAATAGACTCCATTAAGCTAGACGGGGTATTTAATGGCACTAATTTCTCTGGTAGTTTTACAAGCGACTTGGTGTACCATGAAGCTTCAAATAATTTATTGATTTTAGATAGAGGAAATTTTAGATTGGTTCGTTATAGTCTTACAAATAACAAAATTGTTGCCTCTATCCCAACCGGTCGTCAACCCTTTGGCCTAGCCATCTCACCAGACCAAAAAACGGTATTGGTTGCGAATGTGGGCATGTATGATTACCCTTTAGTTGGGGGAACAACAAAAGAAAATATCAAAACACAGTACATTGGATGGCATCCATACGGTAATAATACAAAGGAGTCCATTGAAGGTACCGAGATTGATGTAAAAAAAATACCAGGTTTAGGAGATCCTAATGCTAAAGAATCTATGAGCGTTTATTGTATTGATTTAAATTCAAATAAGGTAAAAGCAACATTAAAGACTGGTTTATTATTAGGAGAATTAGTAGAAGATGCCGAAGTCATAGGCGGTGCTAGTCCCAACTCCATTGCAATTGGAAATAAGTATGCATATGTAACCAATGCTACCAATGATAATATCGCAGTCATTGATTATAAAAAAGGAAAGATTGTAAAGCATATCCCTATTAAAGTAGATCCTAAATTAGACCGTTATAGAGGCTTATTACCTTTTGGTATAGCCATTACAAAAGATGAGCGTACATTATTTGTGGCCTTATTAGGATTCAATGCGGTAGCAAAAATTGATTTAAAAACTGCTACGACCACTGGATTAATTCCAACTGGATGGGGCACTACAAGAGTTGCTTTATCTAACGATGAACAAAAAATATATATTACTTCTTGTAGAGGTTTAGGTGCTGGACAAAACGGAGGAAAAAATTTCAAAGCACCAATACAAGGCACTTATGTAGGCGATATTCAATTAGGTGGATTCCAAGAAGTAGCTAATCCAGATCCTACAACGCTTGCTGCATATACAAAGCAAACACTGGCTCAAACTTATATTGTAAAAGAACAAACAGATAGTTTGCCTTTACCTGTATTACCAGGTAGTAAAATAAGTCCAATCAAACATGTGGTATTTATTACTAAAGAAAACAGAACATTTGACGAAATATATGGTCAAATGAAAAACGTTAATGGAGATCCATCATTAGCAAGATTCGGATTGGACGTATCTGTGTACGGAAAAGATAAAGTGGTGAAGCATGTAAATGTGGCGCCAAATCATATTAAAATTGCAAAGCAATTTTCGTTGAGTGATAATTTTTATTGTGATAGTGACGCATCTATTCATGGACACCATTGGATGATGGGGGTGATACCAAATGAATGGGTAGAAGCCAATTCTAGTACAGATAAATCGGCAGATTATTTTTCGACGGCATCTGGTAGAAGGTTCCCTGGCTCTACTGGTAGTATGGACCCAGAAGATTATTCAGAAATTGGTGGCTTATGGGAGGCATTGGATAGAAAAAAAATTAGCTACTATAATTTTGGACAAGCCAACGAGACTGCGCATGTAAGAGAAGACTGGTATGATACAGCGACTGGAGCTGCTCACATTGTAATGGTCCCAATGCAAAAAGGTGTTTGGGAGAGAACTTCACACAATTTTGCAGGTTACAATACCAATATTCCAGACCAGTTTAGAATGAAACAATTTGAGGAAGAGTTTACAAAAAAGTGGTTGAACGGAAAAGACACCTTGCCTCAGTTATTAACGGTGATGTTGCCAAATGACCATACTGCAGGGCCAAGACCAGAAGATGGCTATCCATTTATGCATTCTTATGTTGCCGACAATGATTTGGCTTTAGGAAGAATGATGCAGTTTTTAAGTCAAACGCCTTATTGGAAAGATATGTTAGTCATTGTAACAGAAGATGATCCTCAAGGCGGTGTAGATCATATTGATGCACACAGAAGTGTACTAATGATGGCCGGCCCTTATGTCAAGAAAAATTATGTTTCTAATACGCATGCCAATTTCGGATCTATTTTAAAAGTCATCTATAATGTATTAGGGGTGCCTTATGTGAATCAATATGATGTAACTGCTTCTTTGTTAACTGACTTTTTTACCAATGAACCAGATTTTAGTCCTTACTATTTTGAATTCCCAAGTCAGGAAGTGTTTGATTGGGACAAAGCCATGAAAAAATACAATTATAATTTAGATTGGAAAAAGATCAAGCAAGGACCAAGCATGGACAATGAAAAAGATCAAAGACAAGAACATTATAAAGCATCTGGTACAATTATTCAATAGTATTTTAACTATACACGAAATGTTAAAATCAAAAACCGATTTATATGAAAATTAAATGCACAATTATTTGTTTAGTAGCAAGTTTTTTTGCTGCTACATCAAGTAATGCACAAATGAAACAAACCGTTTTGCCAAACAATTGGAAATTAAGCCCTATTGGTAATCAATTGCCATTACAAGATTTACCACTTAATATTGTGGTAAGTCCAAATAAAAAATTTGCAGCCATCACCAATAATGGCCAGAGTACAGAAGGTATTCACTTGATAGATATTGCAAAGCAAACTGTTTTGGATTATGTAACCACTCCAAAAAGTTGGTATGGACTAAGCTTTAGTGCAGACAACCAATATTTATACGCCAGTGGTGGTAATGACAACTGGATTATGAAATATAAGATTGAAGCAAATAAACTTAAGCAAGTTGATACCATTGTCTTAGGTCCAAAATGGCCAACAAAAATATCTCCAGCTGGAATCTGTATCAATGATGCAAAAAATACTTTGTATGTAGTTACAAAAGACAATAACAAATTATATGAAATTGATTTAGTTACTAAAAAACAAACAAGTTATGCATTGGGATCAGAAGCATATACTTGTCTACTTAGTGCTGATAAAAAACAATTGTATATTTCGTTATGGGGAACAGACCAATTACTAATTTGGGATACTGAAACAAAACAAGCGATTAAAAAATTAGCCATAGGAGACAATCCAAACGAATTATTATTAACTAAAAACGGAAGCTATTTATATGTGGCGAATGCAAATGACAATAGTGTTGCAGTAGTTGATACAAAATCTTTGACGATTGTTGAAGTCTTAAATTGTGCTTTATTTCCAAACGCACCAAATGGTTCAACCACCAATGGATTAGCATTAAATGAAACTGAATCAAGATTGTATGTAGCCAATGCTGATAACAATAATTTAGCGGTATTTGATGTTACTAAAAAAGGATTTAGTTCAAGTATTGGATTTATACCAACAGGATGGTACCCAACGAATTTAAAAATTGTTGGCAATACTATTTTTGTAACCAATGGAAAAGGTTTGACTTCATTTGCAAATCCAAATGGACCAAATCCAATACAAAGAAAACAAACTGTGAACTACCAATCGGGTGATGTGAAAGCGAAGCCAGCGCCAATACAATTTGTTGGTGGTTTATTTAAGGGCACCCTTTCAATTTTTAAAGAACCCACTACAGCAGAACTAACAAGCTTAACCAAGCAAGTATATTTAAATACGCCTTATAATAAAAATAAAGAATTGTCTACCTCTGGTATGAAAGGCAATCCAATTCCTCAAAATGTAGGCGATAGTTCCCCTATCAAGCATGTGTTTTATATTATTAAGGAAAATAGAACATATGACCAAGTGTTAAGTGATTTACCACAAGGAAACGGAGATAGTAGTTTATTACTTTTTGGAAGAAACGTTACACCAAACCAACATGCTGTTGCAGAACAATTTGTGTTATTAGATAATTTTTATGCAGATGCAGAAGTAAGTGCGGACGGTCATAGTTGGAGTATGGCTGCTTATGCAAACGACTACAATGAAAAAACTTGGGTGACAAGATATGGCGGTCGTGGTGGTAATTATGTCTACGAAGGACAAAAAAATATTGCTTTTCCTAAAGGTGGATTTTTATGGGACCATGCATTAAAAGCAAGAGTAAGCTTTAGAACTTATGGACAATTTGCAGATGATTATGCAGCAAATTATCCAACACTAGAAGGTAAATTTTGTCCTTATTACACTGGCTGGGATGAATCAGTAAGAGACACATCGAGGTTCTACCAATGGAAAAGAGATTTTGATTCCTTGTATGCCATCAACCAAGTACCTGCTTTAAATACCATGCGTTTTATCAATGACCATACAGAAGGTACTAGAATTGGTAAACCAACTCCATTTGCGCATGTAGCAGACAATGATTACGCGGTAGGTTTATTTATTGAATATTTAAGCAAGCATCCAATTTGGGATAAAATTGCCATCTTTATTTTAGAAGATGATGCACAAAATGGTGCAGACCATGTGGATGCGCATCGTTCACCTGCCTATGTTGCAGGAGGTTTTGTAAAAAGAGGATTTGTAGACCACACTATGTATTCTACTTCTAGTATGCTTAGAACCATTGAATTAATTCTTGGCTTACCTCCAATGAGTCAATATGATGCAGCCGCAGAACCAATGTGGAGATCGTTTGATACTAAAGTAAACAAGACACCGTTTAATGCCATCAGTCCATTAGTAGATTTGAATGAAAAAAATATCAAAGTCAACGCATTATCTAAATTGAGCGAAAGTTTAGACTTTAGCAAGGAAGATAAAGTACCAGACTTATTGTTCAATCAAATTTTATGGAAAGCCATCAAAGGCGAAAATAGCGAAATGCCAGCGCCTAAGAGAAGTGCTTTTATTAAAATAATTGATTAGATAATAAAGTTGATACGCTATATATATACAAAACGAAAAATTGATTGATTTTGATTAGTTGTATTTTTGATGCACAAACTAAGTAAAAGATGAAGGCGAAGATGAAGCTAATGATAAATCAATATTCGAAATGGAACACGACAATGAGGGTATTTTGTTTTTTAACTTTTTTGTTATGTCATAGTTATGGTGTTATAAAGGTCAAAGCGAATAATAAAAGCAGTTTGAATGATACGAGTTATATTTTTTTAGATTCGATTAAAGTAAAAAGCAGGTTGGTTCAAAAAAACAAGGTCAACCTACCCTATAGCTTGGTTCAAAAAAATGCAGCTTCAATAAAATTTGGAAATTATAGAACAACCCCTGAGGCCCTAATGGGTAGCTCAGGGGTCTTTGTTCAAAAAACAAATCATGGCGGAGGCTCTGCATTTATTAGAGGTTTAACAGGCAATCAAACTCTTTTGATGTTGGACGGTGTTCGTATCAATAATGCCACATTCAGGTATGGCCCCAATCAATATTTAAACAATATCGATTTATTTACCATCGACCAAATTGAAGTTAGTAAGGGAACAGGCTCTGTTGAATATGGTTCAGATGCCATTGGAGGAGTGATTCATTTACATTCATATACTCCAAATTACAATCAAAAAAAGACATGGAGTACTAGCACCTCGCTTAAATATATAGGCCAGGACATGGAAAAATCGAATAGAACCACTGTTCAGTATGCACAAAAAAACTTTGCAATTCAATCAGGCATCACCTTAAGAAATTTTGGTGACCTTGTTGGAGGAAAAAATGTAGGTAAGCAAAGTCCAAGTGGTTATGATGAAACAGGCATCAATACCATTGCTAAAATACAATTGAACAAAGCAGGAGAAATCACCATTTCATCTCGCTTCTTTATCCAAAAAGATGTCCCTATTTATCATAAAGTATTGCTAGAGAGTTTTAAAATCAATGAAATTGCTAAGCAAAAAAGGAATATCCACTCCATTGAATGGGAAAAAAACTTACAGTTTAAATTCTTATCAAAGTTTAAAGTCATTCAGTCTTTGCAGTATTCCAATGAGGAAAGAGAAAGCAATAAATTGAATAATGCTATTTATAAATACGAAAGAGACCAAGTGAATTCCAATGGAACAAGTATCGACCTTTATTCCAACCCAACTAAAAATTGGCAAATCAATTCGGGGATAGATTATAATTCAGATAAAATTAAGAGCTCACTTATTGATAAAAATTTAACCACAGGTATTGCCGCAAATAAAAGAGGACTATATCCAAATAATAGCAGTTACAAAAGTTTTTCGGTTTTTAATTTGCATAAAATTGATTTGCAAAAATGGCATATCGAAGCAGGTCTTAGATACAATAGCTTTGGCATTCAATTAACGGATACAAGTATAGGCGAGGTCAATATTCATCCATCTGCATTGGTTGGAAATGCAGGTATTTCCTATAAACTGAATGCCAACAATACAATCTATGCTTCCCTGTCTTCTGGATACCGTGCTCCTAATATTGATGATATGGGCACATTAGGTATTGTTGATTTTAGATATGAACTTCCTAGCAATAGTTTAGAACCCGAAAAATCATTGCATTATGAATTGGGGTATAAATTAAATACAAAATTGGTGCAATTTGAATTAAGTGGTTTTTATTTAGATTTAAAAGATATTATTACAAGACAAAAAGTAGCTGGCAGTATTATCAATGGTTATCAAGTATACTCCAAACAAAATTCAGACGCTTCCTTTATCAAAGGATTCGAAACCAATTTAGCGCTACAACTGAATCAACAATTTAAATGGTCAAGTAACTTAACGTATACTTACGGTCAAAATGAAACCAAGAATGAACCAATGAGGCGCATCCCACCATTGTTTGGACAACAAGAATTAGCATGGAAAAAAAATAATACCCAAATACTAGTACAACATTTATTTGCTGGAAAGCAAGATCGTCTAGCACAGGGAGATAAAGACGATAACCGTATTGGTAAAAATGGAACGCCTAATTGGAATGTGTTTAATATTAGTTTGAATCAACAATTTAAAAACATATTCATTCAATTAGGAGGCATCAACCTATTAAACGAAAAATACAAAACCCATGGATCAGGCATCTATGCAGTGGGACGTACTTATTCTTTATTAGTTCAAATCAATTTATAAAAAAGAGGTTCGCGCAACTATTCTATTAATAGCATTAGGCTAATTGCATTGGGACTTCCATTAGTAATATTTCTGCATGATCTGTTAATGCTTTAACCTCAAATGAATCATTGATAGCGTCTATTTCTGTAATGCCTAATGCGTCTCTTTCTTCTAATTTTTGACCAGCAACTTCAAAACTGCCATATAAAACAAACGCATAAATTCCATTACCCGCTTTTTTTAAATTATAGGCTGTAGTAAAGTCAAGATCAAATTTACCAATATGAAACCAGACGTCTTGATGAATCCACACACCAGCATCATCTGGATCTGGAGAAAGTATTTGTTGTAAAGTATTGATTCGACTTGTAGGATCTAAAGTAATTTGATCATAACGAGGTGTTACATTCTTTTTATTAGGCATCACCCAAATCTGTAAAAATTTAACAGGCTTGTCTTTATTGTGATTGAACTCACTATGCTTAACACCGGTGCCTGCACTCATCACTTGGATGTCTCCGTGTTTGATGACTGTTTGATTGCCCATGCTATCCTCGTGTGATAAATCACCTTCCAATGGAATAGAAATAATTTCCATATTATCGTGTGGATGCAATCCAAATCCCATACCTGCAGCTACATAATCATCATTCAATACGCGCAATACGCCAAAATGTGTTTTTTCAGGATTGTAATAATTTGCAAAACTAAAGCTGTGCTTGCTATGTAACCAACCATGGTTGGCATCACCTCTTGAACCTGCGGTATGTAAGACTGTTTGCATATAAAAATTTCAATGTTTCAACATCAAAATTAAGCATTTTGTAGGATAAAAACCAAGGCGCCAGATAAAAATCCTATTAATGCAATCCAGCTGATGTTTTTGAGGTACCAAAAGAAGTCAACTTTTTCGATACCCATCACAGCTACTCCAGCTGCTGAGCCAATAATTAAAACCGAACCTCCAGTCCCTGCAGTATAGGCCAAGAATTCCCAAAAATAATGGTCTGTTGGGTAGATATCCAAACTGTACATGCTTTGTAAAGCAGCTACCATTGGCACATTATCAACTACTGAGGAAAGAAGTCCTATGACAATGGCAATTATTCTTATATCACTAAATTGATCATCGAAAAAGGTTGCAAGACTTGCAAGCAATCCAACTTGCTCCAATGCTGCTATACTCATTAAAATGCCTACAAAAAATAAAATACTTGGCGTGTCTATTTTTCTAAGCGCATGACTTACAGATAAATTTCCTTTTTCGTCCGACACTTTATTATGATGCATGAACTCTGTTAATACCCACATGATGCCCAAGCTACATAACATACCCATATAGGGAGGTAGTTCTGTGATGACTTTAAAAAAAGGTACAAATAACAAACAACTTACGCCTATAAAGAAAACTACATTTCGCTCAAAAGACGTTGAAATTACATTTTGATTGATTGGCACTTCTTCTACTAATAAGATACTCCCTTTGATTCTGTAATTGATGATGATGGTAGGTATAACCATACAAGTTAAACTTGCCAAAAATGTTTCTTTAATGATATTCAACGGTGTCATTTGATGTCCTATCCATAACATAGTCGTGGTCACATCCCCAATAGGACTCCAAGCTCCGCCTGCATTTGAGGAGATGATCACCAAACCTAGCAAATGCCATTTAACCCTCTTCTCTTTTACTAATTTATTGATAATCGACATCATAACAATGGTGCTTGTTAAATTATCAAGGACTGCAGAAAGAAAAAATGTAACCAATGCAATGGTCCAAATAAATTTTGATTTATTAGTTGTTTTAATTTTCTCAGTGATATTTTGAAACCCATCGTGAGCGTCAATCAGTTCAACAATGGTCATAGCCGCTAGTAAGAAAAAAACAATTTCAGCAACACCAGTTAAATGATGTCCTATAGCGCTTAATGCTGCATCCTTACTAGAAGGATTCATTACTAAAATAGTCCAACAAAGCACAGCAGTGATTAATGCTATCGCCGATTTGTTTATATGAATAGCGTTTTCTAAAGTAATTAAAAGATACCCTATAAAAAAAACAGCTAACAACAAGAAGATCATAATATATTGATTTAATCCTATTTATAATTTTATAAAAAATATAAATAATGAACATAAACAAAACCATATTAAGGTTACTTAGGATGGTCATGTAAATTAACCAAATATGGTTAAATTTGCAGGTATTAAAGCTTAATATAAGAAAAGGTCCCATTTTTCGGGATGCACTGAAACAAATGGAAAAAATAAACATATCTAGATCACTGTATAAACTTTTCCGTCTTTTAAGATTAGATGGGAAAGAAATTACAGCCTTGTATTTACTATCAATTCTTTCAGGGTTGATCCAACTCTCTCTGCCATTGGGTATTCAGGCCATCATCAATTTTGCGATTGTGGCCGCAGGACGAAAACAACTCCCTGCCTCTATGTGGGTTTTGATTCTTTTAGTCGTATTGGGTGTGCTATTTACTGGAATGTTGAAAATCAACCAAATGAAGATTGTGGAGAAAATTCAACAAAAGATTTTCACCAGATTCTCTTTTGAATTTTCTTATAGAATTCCAAAGCTGAATGTAATATCCATTGATCAATACCATTTACCTGAATTGGTCAATCGTTTTTTTGATATTCCTACTTTACAAAAAAGTTTGGCAAAATTATTACTTGATATTCCAACAGCAGTCATTCAATTATGTTTTGGATTAATCTTATTAGCATTTTATAATTCAGTGTTCATTGTATTTGGTATCATTCTACTTGTTGTATTATACTTGATATTGTATATCTCTTCGCCAAAAGGGTTTGAAGCGTCATTAGAGGAAAGTAATTATAAATATGATCTAGGAGGTTGGGTACAAGAAATAGCAAGAGGTATCAAAACTTTTAAATTTTTTAATTCATTCAATCTACATTTAGAAAAGACAAATCATTTATTAGAAGGCTATTTACATTCCAGAAATAGACATTTCCAAATTTTAAAATTACAATATTGGTCTTTAGTTATTTTTAAAATACTTATCACTGCTGCTATGTTGATTGTGGGAGGTATTTTATTAATTCGTCAAGAAATTAATATTGGACAATTTATAGCAGCAGAGATCATTATTTTAACCATCATGAATGCGGTTGAAAAATTAATTGTGAGCTTAGAGACGGTATACGACTTACTAACTAGCATAGAAAAAATAAATAAAATAACAGAAAAACCGATTGATGAAGAAGGCACTTATGAATACGTTAAAAAACAAGGTATTGAAATTGAAGCCAAAAATTTAAGCTTTGGTTTTGAAAAAACGACTATCCTTAAAAATATTAGCTTTCTTATAAAACCAGGGCAAAAAGTAGCTATCACAGGAGATGGCGACTCTGGTAAAACAGTTTTATTGAGAATGCTTACGGGTGTTTTCCAAGATTTTGAAGGTGATTTAAGTTTTGACCAAGTTCCTATCAATAACTATAACTTAAATACCTTAAGAAATAATATTGGCATCTATATGCAAAAGCAAGATATCTTTTCTGCAAGTTTATGGGAGAATATCACGCTAGGCAACAAGGAAGTTAAAGAACAAGATGTATTAGATACTTTCAAAATCGTTGGTTTAGATAATTTTTATAAAAGTTTAAGCAAGGGATTTGATACCCATTTAGAACCAACTGGAAAGCAGCTTAGTTCATCAAGTGTTCAAAAGCTATTGATTGCTAGGTCTTTGCTTAATCAACCAGCATTGTTGTTATTGGATGAACCAATGAAGCTGATCGCAGCCGATGATAAACAATATCTGAAGAATTATTTGTTTGGCCTCAAGGATGTCACCATCATTTTTACAACAAATGATCCAGCGCTAATTGCTAAATGTGATATGGTCATTCACCTTGATAAAGGGCAGATTCAATCGATTCAAAATACAAATGTTTCAAATTAGAATTGCATGAAAAAAGAAATTGATACTATAGACGAAGAAACTGGTAAAAAATACTCTGCATATAATTCAATATATAGTGTAGATATCGAGAGCAGAATTAAAAATATATTCTGGGGGTTATTTTTTGTATTGGTGTTTATTTTGTTTGTACCGTGGACACAGAATATCAATACGTCAGGCATCGTCACAACGCAGTTTCAAGAACAAAGACCACAACAAATTAATAGTATTATTCCAGGTAAGATTATTAAGTGGTGGGTGAAAGAGGGTGATTTTGTTCAAAAAGGAGACACCATTGTTGAATTAGCGGATACCAAGGATGACTATTTAGATCCTAGATTGATTGAAAGAACAAATGATCAGTTGGTTGCTAAAAAACAAAAGGTAGATTTTTATGATAATAAAATTACCAATATCAAAGGGCAGCTGGTTGCCATTGAAGAAGGCTTCAAATTAAAAGAAGCTGCTATTAAAAATAAAATTCAACAATTAGAAAGAAAGATTTTAATTGACAGTGCTGAATTATCTGCTGCTAAAATTGATTTAGAAGTAGGCACGAATCAATATAATCGTGCAGGAAAAATGCTCAATGATGGTATCATTTCATTGGTGGATTATGAGAGAAGAACACAAAGCTTCAATAAGGCAAAAGCAGGATTTCAAGAAAAGCAACAAAAATTCTTAAATACAAAACAAGATGTATTAATTGCAAGAATCGAGTTGAATACGCTTAAGCAAGACATCAATGACAAATTATTTAAATTAAAAGGAGATATTGCTAACTCCAACACCGAAAAAAGTACTGTGATTGCTGAGGTAGCAAAAAATGAAAATGAACTAAGTAATTACCGTATTCGTGGTGGTCAAAAATGGTTGCTTGCACCACAGACAGGACAAATTATAAAAGCAAAGAAGGCAGGTATCAATGAGATTGTGAAAGAGGGAGAAATGATTGTAGAAATTGTACCTAATAGTTTCAAATATGCTGTAGAAATATTTTTAAAACCAATGGACTTGGCACTTATCAATAAAGGTCAAGATGTACGTTTGCAATTTGATGGGTATCCAGCCATTGTATTCTCGGGTTGGCCAAATTCTAGTTATGGAACATTTGCAGGAAAAATTAGCGCAATAGAAACCAACAGAAACGAAAATGGTCAATTTAGAGTATTGATCATTCCAGATATGACAGAAAAAAATTGGCCATCCAATTTAAAAATTGGAACTGGAGCTCAAGGATTCGCTTTACTTAATGATGTGCCAATTTGGTATGAATTATGGCGTCAATTAAATGGGTTCCCTCCTGATTTTTATACCGTTGAAGTAAAAGGAAAAGACATAAAAACAAATGAAAAGAAGTAAACTGTTCTTATTTCAAATCCTTTTATTTATATCCAGTGTATCGTTTAGCCAAAATACATTGAGTATTAGCAATACATTTGAATTAATTAATCAATTCCATCCCATTGCCAAGCAGGCAGGGCTTAAAATTGATCTTTCAAAAGCAAGCCTATTGAGTACAAGGGGTGCTTTTGATCCTGCTTTTTATATTGCAAACGATCAGAAAACTTTTGATGGTAAAAACTATTTTTTTTATTCTAATCCTGAATTGAAAATCCCAACCTGGTATGGGATTGAAATCAAAGGTGGATTAGAAAATAATTATGGTGATAAACTAAGTGCCGAAAATACTTTTGGCAAAAGTAGTTATGTTGGAATTTCCATCCCTTTGCTTAAAGACTTAATCATTGATAAAAGAAGGTCAGACTTAGCTCAAAGTAAAATTTTAGTGAATTTAACCCAAGAGGAGAGGCAATTAGTTGTGAATGACTTGTATTTAGATGGCGCAAGTTCATTTTGGTCTTGGACTTATGCTTATCAAAAACAAAAATTATTTTCTGAAGTTTTAGACAAGACAAAAAATAGACTTGAATTTATAAAGCAATCCTATCAAGCAGGAGACCGAGCTGCAATTGATACAGTGGAAGGTGTAGTACAATATCAAAATATACTCAACCTTCAGACACAAGCTTGGGCAGACCTGATTGAAGAACAAAGTAAACTAAGTAACTTTTTATGGGATCAAAATGAACTCCCATTCGAGTTAACCGAAAGTATTCAACCAGATAGCAGTTTGATGCAAGCGGATATTGATGCATTTAATGTCCCTGCTTTACTTAGCGTGATTGAAGAAGCCAATCAAATACATCCAAAACTTAAAATGTTAGCCTTTAAGTCGGATATATTACAAATTGACAAGCTGTACAAAACTCAAAATTTATTGCCTACCCTAAGAGTTAATTATAATTTTTTGAATAAAGGATATGAATTTTCAAATCCATTGAATACTGCACTGTATAATAATAATTATAAAGCCGGCTTACAATTTGGTTTGCCATTATTTTTAAGACAAGCAAGAGGAGATTTAAAGCAAGCAAAGATAAAAATTGAACAACAGAATTTAGAAATAGGGCAAACCAGACTTGAAATTGAAAATAAAATTAAAACCTACTATGCTGCTTTGAGTGCATTCAGGAATCAATATAAAATCAATTTAAAGACTGTTGAAAACACAAAGCGATTATTAGACGTTGAACTAGAAAGATTCGAAATTGGAGAAAGTAGCCTCTTTTTAGTCAACAATAGAGAAATAAAATATATAGAGGTTGTTTTAAAAGGCTATGAACTCAAAACTAAATTCTTTAAATCACTGATTGCATTGAATTGGGCTAAAGGAAGTATTTTCTAATTATACTTCCAGTGAATAATTAGATTATAGATAGAGCGTAATTAACTTATCAAATCAATTTTATATTCTACTGCATTGTCCCAATGAATCATCGCATTGATGCATCTAAATTTTTGAAAATTAGGAAGGTCACTTATATACAATGCTTTAGGTTTTATAATACCCTCATTGATTAACTTTGCGCGTTGCGTACCTTCTAATAATGGTAACTCAGGCGTGTACCAATTTAATCCATCGTAAAAAACAATATTAGTATAAGAGCAATCTTTAATTAAACCTGCATCGTGCATCATAATTTCATCTGTACCTGATTGGCTCAAGGATGCATTGATCCAATCTCTATTTTCATATTTATAGTCGTAAGATTGCCCCTTCATATCCACTAAGGTGAAATGTTGAATCTGCTTGTATTGATATGGCGTCAATACTGATTGATAATTTCCATTAAGATCGTAAGAGATTCTAAGTTTAAACAAGCCTTGAGTAGGTAAAATTAATTGGCGCACTATAGATGCTAATTCAATGCTATGACTAGATGCATCAAAAGCAGTTAGGGTTTTATTGACCCTAGCCTGATGAAAATGTAGATTTTCAGCAAGGCCATCTTTAACGCGTATGCTCTCAAAAAACTGGGACATATACTTTATTAATCATTTCTTGGTATTCGGATGCCATATCACTTTGAAAAGTAATACCACCACCACTATGGTACACATTGTCTGCAGCAAGGTAACGAATCAACACACAACTATCAAGGTTCACGCCGTCAAAATAGCCAGCAATGCCCGTATAATAGCCACGGTCTGTTCCCTCAATGGATGCAATCAACTGGGCAGTTTTCTTTTTAGGTGCCCCGGATACCGATCCTGCTGGCAATAAATCATAGAGTATGCTACCAATCCTAGATGCATAATCAGGTGGCAATTCGCCTTGTATAGCTGAACTCACTTGACCAATCATGCCATTTTGTGTATGGATCTCTTCGTAGTACCTAAAATTAGTAACCCTTACTTTAGATGCTACCCTGCTTAAATCATTTCTTAATAGGTCTACAATCGTAGCATGCTCTGCTAATTCTTTGGGGTCATTGAGTAGCAACTCTTTTGCATTGGGTAAACTTGCATCAATGGTGCCTTTCATTGGAAAAGTAGCAATTGTTCCGTTTTCTATTTGTATAAATGTTTCGGGCGAGAAGGCTATAAACTCATTCTTTAACCAAACCACATATTTAGATCTTGCATGATCAAAATATGTTTGAAAATTGACTGTATTTTGGACCGGTGTTGGAATAGTCAAGTTGATCAAAAAGCTGTCCCCCTTTTGTAATGCGTCTATTACTTGGTTATACTTATGCTGATAATCGGAGATTGTTATAGGATGCTTTGTTATAAAACTATGCTCAACACGATTTACATTCTTATTATTAATAGCTAAAAATGGTTCGTCTATTATTGTGGGATTCTGAAGCTCCTTTTTTACCGAACTCGCTTTTGTGAATTTAAACTGAAAACAATCAGGGCAATCATCAGCTGGCCAGGCCAAAGGTTTTTTTTGTTCAAAATCAATGAGAAAAACAAAGGGCTTTTTTTCATGTCCCCATTGATTTAATTGCTCAACAAAGTCCATTTATAAAGTATTGTAGTATTTTACCAAGTCAACTAAATGTGCTTCGTTCTTTAAGTTTAGTTTTTGATCATCGATATATTTTTTTATCGCTTGATTTTTATCTTGTAATAAAGCTATAAGATTAGATTTATCTTTTTTGATTCGAACCATTGTGCCCTCTTTTAACAAGTACATATTTTCATAAGTAGCAAACTCTTTATAGCGTTCACCGGACATATCATTGTTACGTTCTTGTATACTTTTATAAACAGATTTAAGTAAACTTGTTTTACCATTCAATAAAATTTGGTAAAAAGAAATTCTATTTTGATTATCAATTGGAGGAAACCCACATTGAAATACTTTTACATCCTGAGCCTCCACTTTGCTATCTAAGTATGCAATTTCCGAAGCCATTCCTTTTCCAAGAAAACCCTCTTGTCCATTGGATGCAATAAAATTGACTTCATGTTCTAACAGATTGATTCTTGCTTTTACATCATTATAAACCCTGCCATCTTTTAAAGTAATTTTAGCTAATTGATATTCTGTTTGATCATACACAGATCCGTTAATGCCTTCGTAAATATTAACAAAGGCTTGTCCATTCACATCACTTAGGAAAATTTGTTGCCCCCATTTACTGGTCGTTGAAATTGAATTTCTTTGTGCAAAGCTAAAAGTGGCTAGAAAAAGAGAGAAGCAGGTAAATAAGATTTTCATAGGATTGCTATTGTACCTTAAAGTTACTATAGGTACATAAAAAAACAAGACCCCGAGGGGTCTTGTTTCAAAATATTACCTAAATAGCAATTATTGCTTAGGGTTCTTCGTTGGAGCAGATCCTGCTGCAGCTGGATTATATGCTAACTCGTTGTCTGGTACGTCCCAATAGTCTAAGAAACCATATACGATTGTAGCATTTGTGCTAACCGCACCAGTCACAGAAACAACTGTAGTTCCAGTACGAGACTTGTCTGGAGCAATGATATCCCAACGACGTGCATCATAGAAAGATAAGCCTTTGAATGCTAAAGCAATTCTACGCTCTCTTCTTAACTGCTCATACGCAACAGCTTGAGTTAAACCAGTACCTATAGGAGCTAATCCAGCACCTTGGTATGCTCTAACAGCATCTATAGATTCAGCACCCTTGTCAATTTGTCCAGTCATAATCAAAGCTTCCGCCTTCATTAATTCGTTTTCTTCGTAAGTACCTGCTAAAGTAATTTCATTTGCACCAATTACATTGTTTGCCCAAGTAATAACACCTGCAGCACCGTTACCGCCATATTTCAAGCTATAACGTGTATTGAAAGAGTTACCACGATCAGAGTTGAATAAACCAACAGATGCCAAAGTGATTACGTTATTATCTCTACGCTTGTCACCTGCAACGAATTCCTGTACCCAACGCTCACTTAACTTATAAGTATTTGTTGAACCAGTAGGAGCAGCTTGACCAATTTTATCAGCAACACTGATACCAGTACCTAAGAAATCACCATTTGCGTCTGAACGTCCAGTAAAGATTAAATCAGTCGCTCTAATACCGTCATTTGCTAAAGTCAAAATTGCACTCCATTGAGAAGCTGACATACTTGATCTCATATTGTTCACAAGAATATTACGCGCTTTGATGGTGTTGATATTACGTCTCCACATATCGATGGTCAAAACACCACCCTTACCTTTTTGTAAAAAGGTAGGAATTAATCTTGCTAAAGTTGCTGAATAATCAGTAGCAGAACTTGCAGCAGATAAAGCAGTCACTGCCTTATCAAAATTTGAATTTGCTTCTGTAATGATGGCTTCCTTAGTTACATAATTACCATTGGTTTTTGCTTCAGATGTAGCAGCATTTTGGATTAAACCAGCATAATAAGTAGAACCGATTCTGCTATATGCATAACCTTTCCACCAATAAGCCCAAGCTTGGAAAGTTGCTTTTTTAGTAGCAGCACCTGTACCAGTGAACGTAGTTTTATCTACAGTCGCAAGGATTTCGTTTGCAGCTGCAATCATGTTGTACATGTAAGCCCACTCATAAAAAGTAGTATTACTTCCACTTTGAGCATTGTTATTAGCTGCTCTCAGCAATGCATACTGTGTATTTGGCTGACTAGGATTCACAACAACTGTTCCGTTGTCTAAAGTCACTCTATTAGGACAACCAATTTGATTCATGAACGCGTTCGCTGCTTCCGCACCAACTACGTCACCCATCAATTCATGAAAACCCATAGCGCCTGGCCAGAAACGACCATAAACACCATCTGAATACTTTAAGTTATGGAAACCATTCAAGTAGATAGTTCCCTGAGCAAATGGATATAATCCATTCTCATTTTGAGCACTCGCCGGAGTAGGTGAGTTTACGTTGGTAATATCAAGATCTTTCTTACAAGCTGTAAAGCTTAAAGTGATTCCTAATAATCCAACCAAAATTTTATTATTCTTCATTACTATAAATTTAAAAAATTAAGGTTTAAAATCCTAAGTTCAAGCCTATTGTATAAGCTTTCGTGTTAGGAATAGTATTGTGATCTAAACCACGATCGAACGCTGAGTTAGTAGCATAGTTAACTTCCGGATCCATACCAGTGTATGGAGTGAAGGTTAACAAGTTACGACCAGAAAGCACCAATTGCAAGCGATTTGTAAATTTGATTTTTGTCAATTTTGCAATATCAACTCCAACTGATAAGTTTCTTAAGCGCCAGAAAGAAGCATCTTCATAGAAGTAGTTCTTTGTTCCGTTGGCAGCACCACCTGCATAAATACTTCTGTAGAAAGCAGTGTAGGCTTGTGTTTCACCATTAATAGTAATAGGCTGATCGTAATCAGAGTGAATACCATCACGGTACATCCACTGCTTAGTTTGGTTGTATAGATTATTACCATAAACCCAATCCCATTGCATATTGAATGTGAAGATGCCTTTGTACTGTAAGTTGTTGATGAAGCTCATGTTGAACTTAGGGTTAGGATCACCTAGGCTAGATTGACCAGGTAATGCCACCGCTTGTTTAGTTGTTTTATTCACAACCCATCCATTACTAGCCACTTCAAAATTACCTCTTGTTGCTTCAGGGATATGTGGTAAACCAGTAAGCGGATTTAATTCCGTTAATGATCTCATCATTTTGAAACCAAAGAACTGACCAATTTTATATCCTTGTTGTAATGTGATACCCACACTACCTGCAGAAGAAATTAAAATTACTGGAGGTCCTTTTACATAAGCAATCTCAGAAGCTTGATTCGCATAGTTGGTGATGAAATCCCAACTCCAATCTTTTCCAGAGTACACATTTAAATTCAAGGAAGCTTGTAAACCGCTTGATTTCAATCCAAATGCGTTATCTAATTTTCCACCCACACCAGTAGAAGGCGCGGCGTCTACGCTATAGATTGCGTTATCTGTATTTCTGCTCCAATAAGTCGCAGCGATATTTGCAGTTTTAAACCAATCACCTTTACCAAGCGTGAAAGTTAAATCGGTACCAAATTCAGTCTCTTTAGATAACTCCACCGATAAGTTTGGATTCGGGTTGGTAATAGGGAAAGTGAATACACTAGCACCTCCTAAATTCTGAGCACCCAAAATTGTAAAACGTTGGAAGGCACCTGGTTGAATACCTGCCTCACCATAACCAGCTCTAAACTTCACTTCAGATAAAATGTTGGAGATTTTTAAATTCTGCCAGAATTTTAAGTTAGATAAAGTAAAGAAGAAGTCTCCTCTAGGGAAGGTTTGTGCAGTCGCACCAGAACCGAATGCAGATGAGAAGTCAGATCTAACACCTACAGAGAATCCTGTAAAGTTAGAGAACTCAAATCTTTGGTTAGCCAAGAAACCATATGTTACAAATGGCTCTACATAGTCTCTTACAACTCTGTAGTTAGCAGCTTGAGCCATGTTCCATGGTGCATAACCTGGACCATCAAAAGCAGCTGCTCTGAAAGACTTAAATTGATTACGACGGTAATCAAACGCAGCTGTTGTAAAAGTTTTTAATGGGATATTGATATTGAAATCCTTTTCGAAATCGGTACGGAAGTTCACTGTACCAATAAAGTTTTGGAAAGTAGTTCTATCAACGTAGTTGTCAATCTCACCAGTTGTGAATGCAGTAGGAGCAGGAGACCAGTTATAAGTATAACGGTTTTGTAATACTCTGTTCTTATTACCCCATTGCTCGTCATAAGTAAAAGTTGTATTGACGTTATTATAGTTCAATGCATATTTTGCATCAAATTCTAAGAACTTAGGCAACTTATAGTTTAAGTTAAAGTTTTGGATTACATCCACAGTTGCAATATTAGTACGAGACTCATCATTTGAAGCAAAAGGGTTAGAGTGGTTCACACCAGCTGCTGCTCCAAAAAAAGTTGCGTATTTGCCATCTTCATTCTTTTGATTAAAAGGAGCAAAAGGACGCGCGTTATTAATTGCAAATACAAAACTACGACCATCTTGATCGTTCATTGTATTCTTAGTGTAGATTAATTGTGTAGTTGTAGTAAACTTTAATCCTTTCGCAACTTCAAATCCTATTTTAGAAGTTAAGTTAGAACGAGAGAATGCACCATTGTTGATGAAGTTTGAATTCTGT
>Ga0315905_10002030_pt1 | contig 21411 bp, 21 predicted proteins | sample LakEriMetagenome_5_FD_203522 | JGI IMG/M metagenome (GOLD analysis project Ga0315905, IMG submission 203522) | Freshwater fungal communities from buoy surface, Lake Erie, Ohio, United States - Buoy 4 MA121 | ecosystem: Environmental > Aquatic > Freshwater > Lake | place: USA: Lake Erie, Ohio...
CCTTGGTACAAGTCACTATGTGTGATCAAAGCCGCATCAAATTCACCGATTTTAAGTTTTACTTTTTCAATTTTGCTGACCATAACTTGTTGAATTACTTGAATGGTGACTTTGTCTATTCTTGTTTCATATAAGCTGTTCCATTTATGACCTACTTTTATGTCATTTTCGAATATCTTATTTGGAGGAGAATTCATTAAAAAATCTCCATTGTAGGATGCTGCGAAATCACTATCGACAAGACCTAGACCTGAAGATTTAAACTCCTTTACTACATCACCCAAAACGACTTTTCCAGTAGCTGTATTTGCATTTACATTGCTGTAGGTGTATTCCAACTTTTTGACAGCCCCATTCACATTTACAGAATATACGATCACATCGCCAGATTCAAACGGCTCAAAGTTGCCAAGTGCTTGAGCGAATAGTTGAATAGGTAACGTAAAAAACAATATGAACAGTTTTCTCATCGCAAACTCCTAGAGCCATTTTGATAAAAATAAATACTATCATTTAGGAGGTGCTTATGCAACAACAAGATGACTTTAATTATTGGCTCGATGAATGTCGCAACTACGGACTTAGGGTAACCAGAGACAGATTGATCAAGTCGCTTTATGAATTCGATGACTTTGCCTATCAGTTCGCAATGTCACCAGACTCCAAGACGATGATTGTTCTCCTTGAAAGGGAGGTGTTCAATGATGACGTTTAAGCAATGGTTGAAACACCGTGAACAGAATCCACAGCCAACTCAACAAGTACCTGTTCATCCAGCACAATTGACTGGTATCTGACCCCAGTCCATTCCGGAAACCTACCAGCGCTCCAACCGTGCCAATAGAACCCCCACAGGATCTGTATGGTTCGGTTGATCAGACGAGCGCTTGGTAAGCTCCCGTGTGCTACTGGTAGGGTGGAATTTAGTAACAATCAGTATGTTCAATCGAAGTCATAATCGTTTGTTGAGATAGGTGACGATCAACGACTTCTTAGTTCAAGACAACGGGCAAAAGCTGTGTTGTTTTGGCGGTAGTTATGGCACGCAAGGGGCGGCAAACCAGCATGGGGTTGGACTGGGTGAACCCATACCAGCACCAGTCGGTATGGATTCCATTAAGTTAGTTATTAATGGCTAACAGATGAAATAAAGCATAAACCAAAGAATGCGTTTCTTGACTTAGGAGGCGCTCGTTCTATCCATTGAACTACGGCGGCAGCCCAAAGCATTGTAGGCGTGGCATAGTCAACGAATTGTGATGAATTTAGGTAGGAGGCAAGCGCATGGGTATATGGATTGAACTCGGTGTGTTCGGTTTGGTGTTTGTGTTTGCCTGGCATCAACTGCGCGACTTGAAAAAAGAGCGGCTTAAGCGTGAAAAGCAGCAGGCTGAATCAGAGCAATCAGTTGCTCATAAGCTGAACAGTTGAACCGCAACTTCCAAGCCTTTGAGTGTGAGTGGGAGCATTTGGTTGTTGATCCGTTGATGGATGTCGCTGATGCATTGGCGGTGTTGCCATACGAATTGCTGCGAGGGGGGTAGTTCTGGGAAATTTTGTGGTAAAAATAGGTAAATAATTAAAACAGTAATGAGTTGTATCTTGCTGCTGTCATTTAAATTAAGAATTGTTGATATATTATTAAAGCATGAAAAAAAAGAAGAAACAAAATGTAACTTCTACATACGGCGCTAAACCGTCGAGTATATCAATGCCTGCTGAAGCAAATTTTAATTTTGCAGTTAGTTTGTTTCAAAATAAAAATCTTGCTGATGCAAAAAAATTGCTAAAGGAATTATTATCAATTAATTCCAAACATGCTGAATCTTGGTTTTTATTTGCATTAATCGCAGATGAAGAACTATTGCCGCAAGATGCAATCAATTATTTGGAAATTGCTTTAAAAATAGATCCAAACAACTTGAAATATATTTATACACTTGGAGATATTTATTATGCAAATGAATATTTGATCGAAGGCGTTAAATTATTTGAATCAATAATTATTGCAAGCCCCAATGATCATAATGCTTATTATAATTTAGCTGCCTTTCAACAGAAACAAAAAAAATATGATAAATCTCTTGAGAGTTATCATAAAGTCTTGGAGCTAGATGAAAATAATGTTAATGCTATATATAATATTGGAAATATTTTAATTGACACTAAAGATTATTTTAATGCTGTTGAATATTTCAAAAGAGTGATTGAATTCCAACCAAATTCTGATGATGCGTTGAATAATATAGGATATATAAAATTAGAGTTGGGTCAATTGGAGGCGGCATATGAATATCTATACAAAGCAATACTTATTAATCCTGAAAATTTCATTGCATTAAATAACTTGGGTAAAGCATGTGATAAATTATTTCGTTATTCTGAGGCGCTTCAATTTTTCAAAAAAACAATTGAAATAAATCCCAATTATGCCGAAGCGTATGCGAATCTTGCAATTATGTTAACAGGGTTAAAGCACTATAATGAAGCACTTGAAGCCTACAAAAGTGCATTTAAGTTGAGGCTTGACTATGACTATTTACGTGGATGTGAGTTTCAAACAAATATGAATAATTGTAATTGGTCTAATTTTTATTATAAACTGAAAAAATTACTTTCTGATATTATGTTATGCAAAAAAGTGTCTCCAAGTTTCCCTGTACTGGCTTTAACTGATTCATTATCAATTCAACTTGAATGCTCAAAAATATGGGTGAATGATAAGTATCCGATAAATTTATTTTGTGATGAAATTAAAAAAATTAAAAATAATGACAATAAGAAGATATTAATTGGTTATTATTCTGCTGATTTTCATAACCATGCCACAAGTTATTTGATGGCAGAGTTATTTGAAAAACATGACAAATCCAAATTTGAAATTATTGCATTTTCCTTTGGGCCAGATTTAATTGATGATATGCGTCATAGAATTAAATACGCATTTGATCAGTTCGTTGATGTTAGCTTTAAAAGCGATAGTTCTGTAGCGGCATTATCTAGACAAATGGGAATAAATATTGCAGTTGACTTAAAAGGTTGTACGGAGGGAGAAAGGATGGGGATTTTTTCTTATCGTGCAGCTCCCATCCAAATTAACTATATTGGATTTCCTGGAACTTTGGCTGCTCCATATTTCGACTACATCGTTGCCGACAAAACCTTGATCCCAAAACAATATCAACAGTACTACACCGAAAAAGTTGTTTATTTACCCAACAGTTATCAGGTCAATGATAGTAAGCGTCAGATATCAGACAAGGTTTTTACAAAAGAAGAGTCAGGTTTGCCTAAAGAAGGCTTTGTTTTTTGCTGTTTTAATAATAATTATAAAATTACACCTCATACATTTGATGGATGGGTAAGAATTCTCAAAGGAGTTGAAGGTAGTGTGTTGTGGTTATTAGTTGACAACCCAACTGCTAAATTAAACTTGCGCAATGAAGCGGAAGCTCGAGGATTAAATCCTAACAGATTAATATTTGCTAATAGATTGAAACTCCCGGAGCATCTCGCAAGACATAGGGTGGCAGACTTATTCATAGATACGCTACCCTATAACGCACACACAACCGCTAGTGATGCTTTATGGGCAGGACTTCCAGTTCTGACATGTATGGGAGAAAGCTTTGCTAGCCGAGTTGCAGCCAGCTTACTCAACGCTATTGAGCTACCTGAGCTAATAACCACTTCTCAGGCTGAATATGAAGCCAAAGCAATTGAGTTAGCGAATAATCCTGCAAAACTTAAAGCTATCAAAGACAAGCTAGAGCGCAATAGGCTAACTACTGCACTTTTTGACACATCACGCTATACCAAGCACATTGAAGCAGCCTACATGAAGATGTATGAACGCTACCAAGCAGACTTGCTACCAGACCACATTTATATTGATGCCCAATAATAAATCGATTAACTCACTTTAATATTGACAGCTAAATATCTTCTTTTATGAGGTATCAACTTAATAAGAAGACTTTAATTTTTTTGGTTCGAGGAGTCTGTACTACCGACGGTTAAGTAGACTGGACTTCCCAGGGTGCGGTAGATAGTTCGAGCATATGATTTCTTCATGGGAGCTGACCATGTCACCACCACGTTTTCCCCCTGAATTTAAAGACGAAGCAGTTCATCAAATCACCCGACGTCCCCCTGATTTGAGTAGCTCCTAAGCTTGGAGTCCAATCCCACAGATAGGAGATTGGACGTGAAGAAGAGATTTACCGAAGAACAAATCATTGGCTTCCTGCGTGAAGCGGAAGCGGGCTGGCGGTTGCCGAGTTGTGCAGAAGGCACGGCTTCTCAGAGGCTAGTTACTACCTCTGGCGTAGCAAGTTTGGCGGCATAAACGTGTCTGATGCCAAGCGCCTGAAGGAGTTTGAAACGGAAAATGCACGCCTTAAGCGGCTGCTGGCCGAAGCCATGCTGGAGAACGAGGTGACGAAAGAGGCCTTAAGAAAAAACTGGTGAGCGTACCAGCCAGAGGCGAACTGGTGCGCCACATGATCAGCACCGGACTTAGTGAGCGTCGATCCTTGCGCATCTTCGGCATGAGCGTCAGTGTTCTGCGTTACGAACCCGCCGCTGACCGTAATTGCGCACTCAAGGAGAAGATCATCGCCTTGGCTCAACGCCATCGCCGATACGTCTCCGGCATGATCTATCTGAAGCTGCGCCAAGCGGGTGAGATCGTGAACCACAAGCGCGTGGATCGCCTGCATGCCAAGGCCGGGCTGCAGGTGAAGAAGCGCCGACGCAAGAAAATCCCACTGAGTGACAGGCATCCTCTGGAGCGCCCAACTGGCGCCAACCAGGTGTAGTCCATGGACTTCGTGTTTGATCTAACGGTTGAGGGGCGCAGCATCAAGTGAATCGCCCCGGGATTTGAGGAGGCTCCAAACTTTGAGAAGATGGAGCCATGAACAAGAAATCGAATCGTTTTTCACCAGAAATGCGCGAACGCGCTGTACGCATGGTGCAGCAACACCGGGGCGAGTACCCATCCCTTTGGGCAGCCATTAGATCCATTGCACCCAAGGTTGGCTGTGTGCCGCCGACCTTGCTGGAATGGGTGAAGAAGGCCGAAGTGGACTCGGGTGTTCGCGCGGGCGTGACCAGTGCCGAACGCGAGCAACTCAAGGCCTTGGAGCGAGAGAACCGGGAATTGCGCCGAGCCAATGAGATTTTGAAACTTGCGAGCGCTTTTTTATCGAAACTGTGCATTCGCTTGTTTTCGCCCAGGCGGAGCTCGACCGCCGACTCAAGTCCTGAGAGCCTTTGTTGACCAACACCTTGACACCTTTGGGGTCGAGCCCATTTGCAAGGCTTTGCAATTGGCCCCATCCGGTTACAGGCTTCATGCCAGACGTCAACGCATACCCACACTGCAAAGCGACAGGGCTAAACGAGACTCGATATTGATACCGCAAATCAAGAGCGTGTGGGATTCGAATTGGCAAGTCTATGGAGCCGACAAGGTCTGGAAACAAATGAACCGTGAAGGGGTTGCTGTTGCACGCTGCACGGTTGAACGATTGATGCGTCAACAAGGCTTGTGCGGCGTGCGCCGAGGCAAAGTCATACGCACCATCACGCCAGATACCTCAGCCCCGTGCCCATTGGACAGGGTCAATCGGCAGTTCAATGCGGCTCGGCCCAACCAGTTGTGGGTATCGGACTTCACGTACGTGTACACGTGGCAAGGCTGGCTGTTCGTTGCGTTCGTCATCGATGTGTTTGTCAGAAAAATTGTGGGTTGGCGCGTGAGCAGCTCCATGCGCACTGACTTCGTGTTGGATGCACTGGAGCAAGCTTTGTTTGATCGCCGCCAGAGCTTGACGAATCCTTGGTTCACCGTTCTGATCGTGGCTCGCCATATGTGTCCATTAGGGACACCGAAAGACTGGCAGAAGCTGGCATCGAACCATCGGTGGGTAGTCGTGGTGACAGCTACGACAACGCGCTGGCAGAAACCATCAACGGGCTGTACAAGGCTGAGTTGATACACCGCCGGGCTCCTTGGAGGACATAGGAATCCGTGGAACTGGCCACCCTGCAATGGGTGCACTGGTTCAATCACATCCGACTGCTCGAGCCGATTGGATACATTCCACCGGCCGCAGCTGAAAACTACTATCGGCAACTAGCCCATAGCCAAGAGACAATCGTCTCAACTTAGACCAACTGGCCTCCACGATACCCGGGGCGATTCAGTATTAAATTTGTAATAATGTGTAGTGGCTGGCTGGTCCATAAAACCTACGATTTCTAAAGAGCTAGTTTTGTATGTGTTGATGATGGCTGTATGGTGGCACAAATATAATTAGGTGGTGATTATCTATTCAGATCGGGGTAGCCAATACCGCAACGATGACTGGAAACGGTTTTGTGATGCCAATCTAATGTTGCCGAGTATTAGTTGTCGTGGCAATCGCTTAGATAACGAAGTGGCAGAGTCAATATTCAGTTCTTTGAAAAAAAAGAACAAAATTTGATGCGTATTTACAAAACCCCAGATCTGGCCCGGGAAGATGTATTTCATTACATAGAAGCTTTTTACAGTCGAACGCAACGCAACAGTAATCTGGGTGGCGTTAGGCCAGAGGCGTTTCAACACGTCTCAATTTGAGACTTGAGTTGTCTACTCCATTATGGGAAGTCCAAGGGAACATGCGGTTGTTAAAAGAGTTGAAAGATATTACTTTTTATTAATGTAACGCAGCCAAAACCATGCTAATTTCAAACACATAAAAAAGCGTGTTAGGGTTGGAGTGCAGATACTTATGCGTGATGGCATCATAGCATAGCACTTTTGTCGTGACGAAAAACCGTAAAAAATTCACATATTCAACCTGTTCAGTTTTATCAAGCAGAATCAAAAAATCGGTTCTGTATAAAATAGCAATAATTCCATAAAGATTGAAACAAATGAAAATTCATTGGCTTATCCCAGGTACTTTCTCACATATAGAAACCCTATCTGAATCTCAATTAGCCAGTAACAGAATGAGGGCCGGATTAGTTGAAAAATATTCTCCTGAAATCCAAATTGAATTTTCTGCGGGTGACAGAATCAACACAAAGGTTGATGTAATTGTCGTAGGGAAAATTGGTAGGGATTGTCAAAATGGGCGAGATAATTTATGGTTAAGTCATGTATCTGAAGGGAAAAAAAATTCTACAAAAATTGTTATTGACTATTCAGATAATCATTTGGAATTACCAGAATCTCCCATGCATGATTTCTACAAAAAAGTTTTACCATATGCAAATCAAGCGATTGTTCCATCAGAGCATATGTCAATTCAGTTAAAGCAGTTATTTAATAAACGTATAACAATAATAGAAGATCCTGTTGAAATTGCACCGATTACTCCAAGATTATCAATTATCCAAGAAGATATAACATTCCTCTGGTTTGGACATGCATCAAATATTTCATATTTAATTAGGTATTTGCAAAATAAATCACTTTGTGATATAAATATTAATATTAATATTTTGTCAAATATTCCAGGCCTTGAATTAATTTCATCACAAAAACAAAATCTCCGTTCTAATTTAAATTTATCTGAATGGACCTTGGAAAATATGATTCACTTTGCAAATAAAAGTGATGCATGTTTAATTCCCTCTGATTTGAATGATGTGCGCAAATCGGGAGTTAGCTCAAATAGGTTGATTACAGCATTTGCATTGGGCTTGCCTGTTTCCGCAGATATATTGCAATCTTATGCTCCATATTCTGAATATTTTCAAGATATTAGAATTGCTCCGCTGTCTGCTTTTATAAAAAAAATAAATTTATACATGATAAAAAGCCAAAGTGCACAGTTAAATATTGTTCCTAGATTCAGCCGAGATGCAATTGTGCAAAAATGGAAATTTTTCTTTAATAATACAATTTATATTTAGATAGTATGCATTGAATATAATTAATTCTTGAAAATATTAAAACAAGCGACTATGATATAAAAAATGCAAAATTCAAATTCAAATTCAATGGAAAATGCAAAGTCATTATTCATAAGTGGCTTGAGAAAATTGGAATGCAATAATTTTATTGATGCTGAAATTGATTTTGAGGCGTCGCTGAAATTAGCTCCAAATAGAATTAGTACTCTTATTAATTTATCTATTGTTTTAATTAAATTAAACAAATTTGAAAAAGCAGAGAGTTTAATTAAAGTCGGGTTGTTGCATCATCCTCACAATAAAGAATTATTGATGAACTTGAAGGATATATACTCCATTTTAATTGACTATAACCCTGATTATGCTGAAGCTTATACTAATTTAGGAAATATATTAAAAGAACTTGGCATCTACGATAAGGCATTGGCAGCTTATGATGCAGCGATAAAACTTGCTAAAAATCTTCCAGAAGTTTATTCAAATAAAGCAAATTTATTGCAAATTCTTAGGCGGTATGAAGAGGCATTGGAAAATTATGATAAAGCAATTAATTTAAAACCTGATTATGTAGAGGCATATTCTAACAAAGGCAATGCGCTATATGAATTATCGCGTTTTGATGAGGCAATCTATAATCAAAATAAAGCAATTCAAATAAATCCAGATTATGCAGAGGCTTATTCAAATCGTGGTATTATAAAAAATGTATTAAAAAAATATAAAGATGCAATAAACGATTTTGATATTGCAATAGTATTAAAGCCTAATTACGCAGAGGCATACTCTAATCGAGGAAATTCGCTTAATGAATTAAAAATGCATCAGCAAGCACTGATTAGTGTAAATTATTCAATTGAAATGATGCCTAACTATGCCGAGGCATTTTCAAATCGGGGTGTTATATTAAATGAATTGAAAAATTTCACATCAGCATTAGTTGACTTTGACAGAGCAATTTTTTTAAATCCGAATAATGCTACTTTTCATTCAAACAGAGGAAATACTCTTAGAGAATTAATGCGATATCCAGAAGCTTTAGAAGCTCATAAAAGCGCCATTGAATTAAAGCCAAATTATGCAGAAGCATATTTAAACCTAGGTTCTGTTCTACAAGAATTAATTCGCTCAGAAGAAGCTATATCGAGTTATGATAAAGCAATATCTCTAGATTCAGAGTGTGTGCAAGCACACTTTAATAAATCTATATTATTATTGGTAACAAAAAAATTTGAATCTGGATGGGCTTTATATAACCATCGATGGAGCGTTAAAGCACACTCTGCAGGAAAATTTGATACAGAAATCCCTTATTGGAATAGGCAAAAAACCAACAGCGAATCTAAAATTCTTTTGTGGGCGGAGCAGGGTATTGGAGATGAAATTTTTTATTTTGGCATGTTGAATAATTTTGCTAAATTTGATGCCCAAATCACTGTATCCGCTGATGTCAGGTTGCATGCTTTATTTAAGCGATCATTGCCTGAAGCAGAGTTTATAGACAATAAAGAAATAACAAAGGTGTGTGATGAAATTGCATTTGACTATCAAGCTCCCATCGGCGATATAGGTCACTTGTGTTCAGTTGCTAAATTATTAGAACATCAATCACCGAAACCGTTTTTGAGCATAAACAATTCCAGAAGCAATGATTTTAAGAATAAGAATCATTTTTTATCAGATAAATTTGTGTGTGGCATTTCATGGAAAAGCAACAATAAACATATTGGTAGCGTAAAAAGCCTTAATTTAATTGATTTATATCCTCTTCTTTCACTTGAAAATGTTGAGTTTGTTTCTTTGCAATACGGTTCAACGGCAGATGACATTGAGTTGGTTGAAAAAAGCATTGGAAGAAAAATTCATACGATTGGCGACTTAGATATTTTCAATGATTTAGATGGCTTGACTTCCTTGATCTCTCTTTGCGATTGTGTGGTTACCACCAGTAATATCACCGCCCATTTAACTGGAGCTATTGGCAAAAAAGGCATGGTCTTAATGCCATATTCCAAAGGGAAAATTTGGTACTGGCATTCTGGTGAAGGCCAAAGTCTTTGGTATCCTTCGTTAGAACTAGTTTCACAATCACACATGAATGACTGGACTGATCCAATCAATAAATGCAAAGAATGGGTATTGAGGCAACTATGATAGATTTCATTCGACTGGTCGTGGGCTTTGATCAACGCGAAGCAATTGCCTATCATGTTTTTGTGCAAAGTGTTATACAAAAATCTAGCAATCCCATTTCCTTTTATCCGTTGAGTAACAACTCCCTGTCTTTTTACAATGAAATTCACACGGACAGAAGTAATGCATTTACATACTCGCGGTTTTTAACGCCTTATTTGATGAATTATCAAGGTTGGGCCATATATTTAGATGGCGATATGGTTTGCCAAGAGGATATATCCTTGCTTTGGAGTTTGAGAGATAGCAGTAAAGCTGTTCAAGTAGTCAAACACGATTACAAAACCAAAAGCAATAAAAAATATTTGAATAATATAAACATAGACTATCCCAAAAAAAATTGGTCGAGTGTGATTATTTGGAATTGCGCGCATCCTAAAAATAAACTTTTAACCCCTGAATTGATTTCATCCAGCGAGGGTAAGTTTCTTCACAGATTTATGTGGTTAGATGAAGAAGACATCGGTGAATTGCCAGTGGAGTGGAACTGGTTAGCCATTGAATACCCACCCAACCCGAACGCAAAGCTCATTCACTACACACTTGGTACGCCTTGTTTCAGCGAATATTCACAAACTGAAATGTCTGATGCTTGGAACTCTACTTTTGAATCAACCATGACTGGTTACAAAAAAAGCTGATTTGCCGGCTCAGTCTGAAATCATCACCAAGTACCAGTTGCTTACTTGCTGAGCATTCTCATGGCATCTTCCAGCCCTTTGAGTGTGAGCGGGAACATGCGGTTGCTGACCAGTTGTTGGATGATGCTGATGCTTTGGCGGTATTGCCACACGCCTAAGGGTTCTGGGTTGATCCAAGCGAACTTCGGGTAGGCGTGTGTGAGTCGCTGAATCCACTCCGCACCAGCTTCTTCGTTGTTGTATTCCACACTGCCACCGGGCTGCAAAATTTCATACGGGCTCATGGTGGCGTCACCGACAAAAACCAGTTTGTGGTCTTTGTTGTATTTACGGATCACGTCCCAGGTATCAAACTTTTCAGCGAAACGGCGACGGTTGTTCTTCCACAAAAAATCATAAACACAGTTGTGAAAGTAGAAAAACTCCAGGTGTTTGAACTCGCCTTTGACCGCTGAAAACAATTCCTCTACGCGACTGACGTGTTCGTCCATGGTGCCGCCGACATCCATCAACAGCAACAGCTTGACGTTGTTGTGCCGCTCGGGCCGCATCTTGATGTCTAAGTAACCGGCGTTGGCAGCGGTGCTGCGTATGGTGTTGTCCAGATCGAATTCGTCTTCCGCGCCTTCGCGCGCAAACCGGCGCAAGCGGCGCAACGCCACCTTGATATTGCGTGTGCCCAACTCAATGCTGTCGTCATAGTCTTGGTACGCACGCTGGTCCCAGACCTTGACCGCGCTTTTGTTGCCGCCCTTAACGCCAATGCGTATGCCTTGCGGGTTGTAGCCGCTGTTACCAAATGGCGAGGTGCCGCCGGTGCCAATCCATTTGCTGCCGCCTTCGTGGCGTTCTTTTTGTTCTTCGAGTCGTTTCTTTAATGTTTCCATCAACTCGTCCCAGCCCATTTTTTCAATAGCAGCTTTTTGCTCGGGCGTGAGTTCGTTTTCCAGTATTTTTTTCAGCCACTCCATGGGCACATCGGCGGCGAAGTCGGTCAGCATTTCCACGCCTTTGAAATACGCGCCAAAGGCTTTGTCGAACTTGTCGAAATGCTTTTCGTCTTTAATGAGCGCGGTGCGGCTGAGGTAATAAAAATCGTCCATGCTGCACGCATCGCTTTGCGGCCCGACCACGTTGGCTTGCATGGCTTCGAGCAGCATCAAAAATTCTTTCACCGACACCGGCAGTTTGGCGGCGCGCAATGTGTAGAAGAAGTCGATCAGCATGTTGGATGCTTCAGCGGTTACGGCTTTGCATGAACACCAGTTTTTCAAACAAGCTCACGTCCTGCTCGTTTTTCAGTAAGGCGCCGACCAGCGGCGGCACAGCCACTTTGTCGTCCTGGGTTTGCAATGCTGCAAGCGGAATGTCTTCGGCGACCAGCAGTTTCAACCAATCCAGCAACTCGGAGGTGGACGGTTTTTTCTTCAAACCGGGCAAGCCGCGCACGTCATAAAAAGTTTTGAGGGCCGCGGCCAGCAATTCTTTTTTCAGATTCGGGAAATGCACATTAATGATTTGCCGCATGGTGTCGGCCTCGGGGAACTTGATGTAGTGGAAAAAGCAGCGGCGCAAAAACGCATCCGGCAGTTCTTTTTCGTTGTTGGAAGTGATGAACACCAGCGGGCGGGTGGTGGCTTTGATGAGTTCGCGGGTTTCGTAGCAGTAAAACTCCATGCGATCGAGCTCGCGCAGTAAGTCGTTCGGAAATTCAATGTCTGCCTTGTCGATCTCATCGATCAGCAAGGCCACAGGTTCTTTGGCAGTGAACGCCTGCCACAACACGCCTTTGATGATGTAGTTTTCGATGTTTTTAACCCGCTCGCCGCCGTCGAGATCCGCCATCTGGCTGTCACGCAATCGGCTGACCGCGTCGTATTCGTAAAGGCCTTGTTGCGCTTTGGTGGTGGATTTGATGTGCCACTGCAACAAGGGCATGTTGAGCGCAGCGGCTACCTCTTCTGCCAACATGGTTTTTCCGGTGCCGGGTTCGCCCTTGACCAACAGCGGACGTTTGAGAGTGATGGCGGCGTTCACTGCCAGCATCAGGTCTTGTGTGGCCACGTAGTTTTGGGTGCCTTGAAATTTCATCTTCTTATGCCTTTCGGGGAATTGACGCTCAACTTACAAATCGCGTCTATATAATCGTTGGAGTTTTAATGATTGTCTGTCCAAAATGAACAAGTTTTATACGTCGCTGCTCGTGTTGTTTGTCGCTTGTGCGACCTCAGTCGTCAATGCCCAGGAAACAGGCGACGCAAAAGCTGGTGAAACCAAAATCGCCATGTGCATTGGCTGCCACGGTATCAAAGGCTACCAAGCCAGCTTCCCCGAAGTCTATAAAGTTCCCAAAATTTCAGGCCAAACTGCTTCTTATATCGTTGCTTCTTTGAATGCTTACCAAAAAGGCGAGCGCAAGCACCCCACCATGAGAAGCATCGCGGCATCGCTGACCCCCAAGGACATGGCGGACATCGCGGCTTATTACGAATCCCACGGCAAAGCCACAGCCCCCACAGTGCCTGAAAAAGCGACTGAAGCCACCGGTAAAACCGCTGAACTGCTTGCCAAAGGGGCTTGTTCCTCTTGCCACGGTGCCAACTTGAACAAACCCATGGTGCCTGGTTACCCCAAAATCGCCGGTCAATACAAAGACTACCTGTATGTGGCGCTCAAGTCTTACAAAACCGAGAGCCAAGCCACTTGGGGTCGCAACAATGGCGTCATGGCTGGTATCGCCAAGCAGTTCACATTGGCAGAGCTCAAAGAAATTGCGGCCTATGTGAGTCAGCAGCAAGGTGATTTGCAATCTGTGCCTCAATCCAAATTCCGCTGATATTTTTCAAACTTCAGACACAAAGTCCACCTCAGTGGACTTTTTTCATGGGGCTTTCAAGCTTTCAATCGCGCGTAGCACGGCGTTGCACCGCATCAATATACGCTTGACCATCCGGTGGTCGTCCGCTGCGCTGGCTTTCCCACAACATGGTTCCTAGGCATTCCATCACCTCATGTTGCGCAGCATGCAAATCGGCTCGCTTGGCGGCGAGCAACTCAACTGCTTGTCGAATGCCTTGGGGTTGATCGATAGAACATTGCTCGCTGATGGACAAATGCATGGACAAATGCAAAAAAGGGTTGCCTTGGCTGTCGTCAAATTGACTTGTTAAAGCAGTTGCTTCATCAGCCAGCATGGCGTGGTACTCGGGGTGCAGGGCGATCCATTCACCCGCCAGCGTCTCCAGTGGGTCAGTCAATTGAGCTTGCGTCAGCTTGACATAGACTTGGCAGAAGAAGCGACGAACGTCTTGTTGTGAGGGACTGAACATGCGCTGTATTGTCAACCAGAGAAGTCCATGAACCAAGCTTTTATTTGTGATGCCATCCGCACTCCTTTCGGTCGCTACGGCGGCGCATTGTCCAGCGTGCGTGCGGATGATTTGGCAGCCATTCCGTTACGCGCATTGATGGCGCGTAACCCGAACGTTGATTGGCAGGCCGTGACCGACGTGTTGTACGGCTGCGTGAATCAGGCGGGAGAAGACAACCGCAACGTGGCACACATGGCCAGTTTGCTTGCCGGTTTGCCGCACCAGATTCCGGGTGCCACCATCAACCGTTTGTGCGGTTCGGGCATGGATGCCTTGGGCACAGCAGCGCGTGCCATTCGTGCCGGCGAAGCGACCCTGATGATTGCCGGTGGTGTGGAGAGCATGAGCCGCGCACCGTTTGTCATGCCCAAGGCCGAATCGGGGTTCGCGCGCAACCCGCAAATTTTTGACACTACCATTGGCTGGCGCTTCATCAACCCGGTGATGAAAGCCATGTACGGTGTGGACGCCATGCCCGAGACCGCTGAGAACGTGGCCACCGATTACAAAATTGAGCGCGAAGCGCAAGACCGCATGGCGCTGTCCAGTCAGTTGAAAGCCGTGGCGGCGCAAAAGTCCGGCGCATTGGCCGAGGAAATCACGCCGGTGAGCATTGCGCAGAAAAAGGGTGATGCCATCGTGGTGGACAAAGACGAACATCCACGCGAAACCAGCCTAGAAAAACTGTCGCAACTCAAAGGCGTGGTGCGCCCCGACGGCACGGTGACCGCCGGTAATGCCAGCGGCGTGAACGACGGCGCATGCGCGATTTTGCTGGCCGACGAAGCCACTGCCAAAGTGCATGGACTGACGCCGCGCGCCCGCGTGGTCGGCATGGCAACCGCTGGCGTGCCGCCACGCGTCATGGGCATAGGCCCGGCACCTGCGACCGAGAAAGTACTGGCGCTCACCGGCTTGAAGCTGGCGCAAATGGATGTGATTGAATTGAATGAAGCGTTTGCAGCGCAGGGCATTGCCGTGTTGCGCATGCTGGGTTTGCAAGACGATGACCCGCGCGTCAACCCGAACGGTGGCGCTATTGCACTGGGTCATCCGCTGGGTGCCAGCGGCGCGAGATTGGTGACCACCGCCACTAACCAGTTGCACCGCAGCGGCGGGCGCTACGCCTTGTGCACCATGTGTATCGGTGTGGGGCAGGGCATTGCGGTGGTGATTGAGCGGGTTTGAATCAACGCCCTGAATAAAAAAGGCCGCTGCTGCGACCTTTTTTTATTGCTCCACAAACGCCCGTTCCACCACAAAATCCCCGGGCGTACTGGTATTGCCCTCGGCAAAACCGCGTTCTTCCAACATGGTTTTCAGCTCTTTGAGCATTTGCGGGCTGCCGCAGAGCATGACGCGATCTTCTTTGGAGTTGAAAGCCGGTAGCCCCAAGTCTGCGAATAATTTGCCAGAGTTGATCAAGTCGGTCATGCGGCCCTGGTTTTTAAACGGCTCGCGGGTGACGGTGGGGTAATACATAAACTGTTCGCTGACCATTTCACCCAACAACTCGTGCTTGGGCAGTTCTTGCGTGAAGTAGTCGTGGTAGGCCAGTTCTTTCACCTCACGCACACCGTGCACGATGATGACTTTTTCGAAGCGCTCATAGGTGTCAGGGTCGCGCACGATGCTGAGGTAGGGCGCCAAACCGGTGCCGGTGCCCAACAGATACAGGTTTTTGCCAGGCAGCAAATAATCGATCAGCAAAGTGCCTGTGGGTTTGCGCCCGACGATGATTTTGTCGCCGACTTGGATGTGCTGCAGGCGCGACGTGAGTGGGCCATCTTGCACTTTGATGCTAAGGAACTCCAAGTGTTCTTCGTAATTCGGGCTGACGATGCTGTAGGCGCGCAGCAAGGGTTTGCCATCAACTTTGAGACCGATCATGGTGAAATGGCCATTGGAAAAGCGCAATGCCATGTCACGGGTGGTGGTAAAACTGAACAAGCGATCGGTCCAATGGTGAACGGATAAAACGGTTTCTTCTAAGAATGCACTCATGGACGGATGTGTTGAATAGTCAAAAATCAGATTTTAGTGGACGGCATGCGCGCCTGAAAACGTGACGCACAGGATTTGGACATACAAGGATACCCAGTAAATGAAAAAACAATTCAAAAACTTTGATGAAGTCAAGGCCTGTGTCGGTCAAGACGTGGCCACCAGTCCTTGGTTTTCGGTGACCCAAGAGCAAATCAACCTGTTTGCCCAAGCGACCAACGATCACCAATGGATTCATATCGACAAAGACAAAGCCGCCGCTGGGCCCTTTGGCACCACCATTGCCCATGGGTTTTTAACCTTGTCGCTGTTGCCCCAATTTTTTGAATCTGCGTTTGCCATTGACCAGACCCGCATGGGTGTGAATTACGGTTTGAACAAAGTGCGTTTCACCGCACCGGTGCCGGTGGACAGCCATTTGCGCGGCCACATGCATTTGCTGGCTTGCGAAGACATTTCGCCTCAAGGCATTCAAATGACATGGCAAGTCACCATCGAGCGCGAAGGCAGTGACAAACCGGTGTGTGTGGCTGAATCACTGGTGCGTCACTACGCCTGAAGTGGCGCCATAGGGAAACCTTGCTGGCGCCAAGCTTCGTAAACCACCACGGCAACCGCATTGGACAAGTTCAAGCTGCGCTGCCCGGGAAGCATGGGCAGTTTGATCAGTCGTTGTGTGCCAAATGTGTTTCGCATGGCCGCCGGTAAACCACTGGTTTCTGAACCGAAAATCAACCAATCATGGGGCACAAATTGGCAGTCATACACCCGTTGTGTGCCGTGGGTGCTGAGTGCAAAACAGCGCTGTGTGTCGGGCTGCTCGCTTGCCAAGAATTTCTCCCAATCAAGGTGGCGTTTGACGCTGGCGTATTCGTGGTAATCCAACCCGGCGCGTCTCATTTGCTTGTCTTCCATAGAAAAACCCAAGGGTTCAATCAAATGCAATGTGCAACCGGTGTTGGCCGCCAAACGAATCACATTGCCCGTGTTGGGTGGAATTTCAGGTTGGTACAAAACGATGTTGAACATGGGCTGTGCGGGAGTCAGTCGGTTGCAGGGAAAGGCCCTGATTGTGCTCTGGCCAGGGTCACACAACTGACCCTTGCCGCACCAGCTTGCAACAATGCCAGCGCACAGGCTTGCAAAGTGTTGCCAGTGGTCATGACATCGTCCACCAGCACCAGATTTTTTCCGGCCAAGGCTTGAACATGCATGGGATGAACCGCAAAAGCATGTGTCAAATTGGCTTGCCGCATGCCTCTGCTCAATCCAGCTTGTGCTGGGGTGTCTCGCACACGCAGCAAGCCTTGGGCCATGCACCGCTCAGGCGACAAGCGTTGCGCCAACAGCAGCGATTGGTTAAATCCACGCTGGCGTAACCTTTTATCAGACAAGGGCACGGGAATCAGGTGGTCGCATTGCAATACCAATTCCTGAAGATAGCCATTGGACCGCATCACGTGGGCAAAAAACCGGGCCAATTCTGGTTGTTCGCGAAACTTATACCCAATAATGAGACTTCGCCACGGTTCAACATAAGCAACTGCGCTGGCGCTGGCCTGCCAAGCAGGTGGTGAGGATAAACAGGCGGCGCAAACCAATTGCGAGCTTTCAAGGGCGCATACCCGGCAGGTTTTCGGTTGTGATGGGTGCTGCAAAAAACACGTGCGGCATAGCGTATCTTGGCACCATTGCGAACATACATGGCATTGTGTGGGCCAAAATGCCCTCGGGTTTTGTTGCCAGCGCATCAAACGATGAAACCAACTTGGGTATGCTTTGCGGTTCAATGACATGTCCCAACTTTAAAAACAATTTTTTTCAATGTCTGTGAGCGATTCACCCGAAAAAAATCAGGGGTTGCCCGCCATAGATGCCCGCGCTGCAGCGCATGTGGCGCGCAAAATCAGTCGCAGCGGTGAACCGTGGTTGCACGATGAAGTGGCGCGGCGAATGTCGGCGCGTCTGCCTTTGATTCGACACACCACCCGCCATTGGGTCAATTGGGCGCCACGGGTGGGCGGCCGTGCGGCACAGAGCTTGATTCCCCCCTTGTTTGCAAATGCGCGACAAACTGTTTTGCAACCCGAGCCCTTGGATTTGCAATGGGCTATGAAAACACTGGCGCCAAGATGGTGGCAACGCTTCTTAACCACCAAAGTGGATTATTCGACCGACATTTTTCAAGAAGCGGATTTGGTCTGGTGCAATATGCAGTTGCACATGGCCCCAGCGCCATTGGCACTGATGCAGTCTTGGAGTCGGGCGCTCAATCAACAGGGCCATGTGATGTTTTCTTGTCTGGGTCCAGACAGCATGCGCGAGTTGCGAGGTGTGTTTGCCGAACAGGATTGGCCGCCTGCGCACCAAGCCTTCACCGACATGCACGATTGGGGAGATATGTTGTTGCAGGCGGGATTTGCCCAGCCCATCATGGACATGGAGCACATCACACTGACCTATGCGAGCGCCGAAGACTTGTTGCAAGAATTACGCACTTTGGGGCGCAATTTACATCCGCAGCGTTTTACAGGTTTGCGAGGACGAACTTGGCACGAACGGCTGTTGCGTGGTTTGCAAGCCAAACTGTCTTCTCCTGCGCACCAAGGAAGATTGGCTGTGACGTTTGAGGTTATTTACGGCCATGCGTTCAAAGCCCCAGCTGCATCTAAACGCGACACCCCGACCATGGTCAGTTTGGCGGACATGAAAAAAATGCTGTCGAGTGGCGGAAAAACCCTTTGAAAGTCGTGCCTCTCAAACCCTTGGCGCGAAAGGCCTTTTGGGGTCAGCGGTTAGCAAGCTTGGTGTCAGGCGCAAGGCAAAGTTCCATTGCTACAATCTTTAGTTAATCGCATGATTTTTTCAGACGAATTTTTATAAACATGATGAACCACATTCTCAAAAAACTTGAAACAGCTCTCTTAACCTTGGCTGTGTTCGGTGCCAATGCCGCATGGGCTGTCAACGATCTTCCGGGCGGCCCGGCCGTCAGGCAATTGAACTTGCACCCTCCTGTTACCAAAATCGCCGAAGAGCAGGTGTGGTTGCATTGGTTTATGTTGATCATTTGTACAGTGATCTTTTTGGCGGTCTTTGGTGTCATGTTTTATTCCATTTGGAAACACCGCAAATCTGTAGGCCATAAGTCGGCAAATTTCCATGAATCGGTCAAAGTTGAAATTGCATGGACGGTGGTTCCTTTCATCATTGTTATATTGATGGCGCTGCCCGCCACCAAGGCGGTGGTTGCCAGCAAAGACACCTCCAATGCTGAATTGACCATCAAGGTCACTGGCTACCAGTGGAAATGGGGATACGACTACATCAAGGGTGAGGGTGAAGGTATCGGCTTTATCTCCACCTTGGACAACGCGCAACGCGAAATGTCCAACTCCGGCAAGCCCGAGCCCACCGATGATTATTTGTTGAAGGTTGACAACCCGTTGGTGGTTCCCGTCGGCAAGAAAATTCGCATCATCACTACGTCAAACGACGTGATCCATTCCTTTGCCGTGAATTCATTCGGTATCAAGCAAGATGCCATTCCCGGGTTTGTCCGTGACACATGGTTCCGCGCAGAACAAACTGGCGATTTTCGTGGTCAATGCCAAGAACTTTGTGGCAAGGAACACGCATACATGCCTATTCATGTGAAAGTTGTCAGCGCTGATGAGTACACCGCATGGGTGGCTGCAGAGACTAAAAAAATGGCCGCTAAGCAGGACGACCCCACCAAAGTGTGGACCTTGGCTGAACTGACACAAAAAGGCGAAAAAGTCTATGCCGCTAACTGTGTTTCTTGCCACCAGCCCACTGGCAAAGCCATGGGCACGATCAAAGCGCTGGACGGTGCGGCTGTCGTTTTAGACGCCGATGCCAGCAAGCAAATCAATGTATTGCTCAATGGTCAAAACAATGCCATGCCAGCATGGAAGCAGCTCAGTGACTCAGAGATCGCCGCTGTGATCAGCTTCACCAAAAACAACTGGTCTAACAAAACCGGTCAACTGGTTCAGCCTGCCGATGTCCGTGCAGCCCGTCAATAAAACACACTGAAATCTAAGGAATCTTTATGAGCGCAGTTCTTGATCCCCACGGCCACGGTGCAGCAGACCACGGACATGACCACCATCACGGTGCCCCCCACGGTTGGAAGCGCTGGGTATACGCGACCAACCACAAAGACATTGGCACCCTGTATTTATTGTTTGCATTCTCCATGTTGATCATTGGTGGCGTGCTGGCTTTGTTGATTCGTGCTGAGTTGTTCCAGCCTGGCTTGCAGTTTGTCAATCCTGAGTTGTTCAACCAATTCACCACCATGCACGGTTTGATCATGGTGTTTGGCGCCATCATGCCGGCCTTCGTTGGCTTTGCAAACTGGATGATTCCCCTGCAAATCGGCGCGTCTGACATGGCGTTTGCGCGCATGAACAACTTCAGCTTCTGGTTGATGATTCCCGCGGCACTCATGTTGGCGGGTTCTTTCTTCATGGCTGGCGGAGCACCTGCGGCTGGTTGGACCCTTTATGCTCCCTTGACATTGCAAATGGGCCCATCCATGGATGCTGCCATTTTTGCGCTGCATTTATTGGGTGCCAGTTCCATCATGGGCTCGATCAACATCATCGTCACTATTTTGAACATGCGCGCTCCCGGCATGACGCTGATGAAAATGCCCATGTTCGTGTGGACATGGTTGATCACTGCTTATTTGTTGATTGCCGTCATGCCCGTGTTGGCCGGCGCCATCACCATGACGCTGACGGATCGCCATTTCGGCACCACGTTCTTTAATCCTGCTGGCGGTGGTGACCCCGTCATGTACCAGCATATTTTCTGGTTCTTTGGCCACCCCGAGGTGTACATCATGATTTTGCCGGCCTTCGGCATCATCAGCCAGATCGTCCCAGCTTTTTCACGCAAGCAATTGTTCGGTTACGCCTCTATGGTGTACGCCACTTCTTCAATTGCGATTTTGTCTTTCATCGTGTGGGCGCACCACATGTACACCACCGGCATGCCTGTCACTGGACAGTTGTTCTTCATGTATGCCACCATGTTGATTTCTGTCCCCACTGGCGTCAAAGTGTTCAACTGGATCGCCACCATGTGGAAGGGATCCATGACCTTTGAAACCCCTATGCTGTTTGCTGTGGGCTTCATCTTCGTGTTCACCATGGGCGGTTTCACAGGTCTCATTTTGTCCATGGCACCGATCGACTTGCAATTGCAAGACGGCTATTACGTGGTGGCTCACTTCCACTATGTGTTGGTGGCGGGTTCTT